>Ga0075433_10002579_pt1 | contig 13815 bp, 12 predicted proteins | sample RhiMethybrSRZTD2_FD_75299 | JGI IMG/M metagenome (GOLD analysis project Ga0075433, IMG submission 75299) | Populus rhizosphere microbial communities from Tennessee, USA - Rhizosphere MetaG P. TD hybrid SRZTD2 | ecosystem: Host-associated > Plants > Roots > Rhizosphere > Soil | place: USA... | reverse complement strand
CTGGTGCTCGAAGGCGGCGAGATCGTCGAGCATGGTACGCATGAAGATTTGCTGGCGGCCGGCGGTCGGTACCGGCAGCTTTATGATAAGCAGTACAATTTCGAGCGCAATCAATTCATCAATCCCGGCGAAGACTTCACACCCGACGCGCAAGGCGCCGCCGGCGACCGTCCCCCCGCGCGTCTTTCGAATTTGTAAGCGCAAAGTGCTCCAGAGGAGCACGATGTTTATAGCTTTAGACCCCACTAATAGGTGGGCGCTCCAACGGAGCGCCATGTGCTTTAGCCGTTCAGTCTACATTCCGCTCCTGACGGAGCGGTATATATCAGGAATTTAAGAGCTATAAACATGTCGCTCCTCCGGAGCAAGAGCCTCGATTATTATTCATACCTAAGCGTGACAAGTGGATCGACTTTCGCTGCGCGACGGGCTGGGAGCCAACAGGAGAACAAGGCGACGAGGGTCAGCAGCGTTGCGATCAGGATCAATGTCAAAGGATCGCTGACGTCGACTCCGTAAAGTTGTTCAACCATCTGTCGCTGCCAGCTATCGGGGCCGAAGTATTGTCTCTCCAGCAGGTGCTTCAACGCATAACCAACCAAGGCACTGATCGCCAATCCCAGCAACACCAACTTCATGCCCTGCCAGATTACGAGGCGAATCACTTGCGCCACTTGCGCGCCGAACGCCATGCGAATGCCGATCTCTTTCGTTCGTTGGCTGACGGAATATGCCAGCACGCCAAAAAGTCCGATGGCTGCGAGTGTGAGTGCGAGTACGCCGAAGAAGCTCAGCAACCGTGCATACATCCGCTCCTGCCCAAGCGTGGCCTGGGCCCGTGCCGATTGGGTCCCGATGTTCGTCACCGGTAAATTGCTGTCCAGTCCACGGACGACTTCACGCACCCGATCCGCGAGAGCACCCGGATTGCTGGTCGTGCGAACGGCGAAATGCATCTCGCCAATGTTTGTTGGTTCCTGCTGCCACGGTGTGTAGAGCAACGGCTGATGTGGCTCGCGTTGCTTCCGGTATCGCGTGTCTGCAACCACCCCGACGATCTGGATGTCGCGGTTGCCGTCGTTGATGGTAATGTGTTTGCCGAGAACGTCTTCGTTGGGAAAGAACTTCTTCGCGAAAGTTTCATTGACGATCGCTACGTGAGGAGCATGCAGGTTGTCCTGCGCCGTGAACTCACGTCCCCGTAAGAAAGGAATTTCCATGGTCGCGAAATAGTTTTCGCGCATGAGTTGCCGCATTGTTTCGTGCTCGGCCGCGGTGGCCTCTGTCTCACCCGGCAGCAGGAAATCATGGAACCAATTATCGTCCGCGATGAGTTCAACGCGTGCGAACGTTGCGGCGCGCACTTCCGGCAGATGGTCCAGCCGCTCGAACACTTGTTGATAAAACCGCGACAGCCGTTCGTCTTTGTAGCCTGCTTGCTCGGGTTGCAGGCGGAAGACCAAAAGATTGTCCTGGTTGAAGCCGAGTTCAACTCGTTGCAGGTTGTAGAGTGTGCGGATGAACAATCCCGCGCCCGCCAACAACAACGCTGAGACGGTTACCTGGACCACGAGCAGAGCTTTGCTGAGCCGCGACACGCGGTTGGTCGTGCGGCCGCTTTGCTTCAGCGTGGTATTCAAATCCAAACTCGTCGCGCGCCAAGCAGGCACAAATCCAAATAGCACACCGGTCAGCAACGAGACTGCGAGGGTAAACACCAGCACGCGCCAATTCAGACTCGGGTCCGTCCCCGAAGGTAAAAGCCCGGTTTCGTTGTCAGTGAGTGCCACCAACACATTCTTACCCCAGAAAGCGAAGACAACTCCTACCGCTCCGCCGAGTGTTGCGAGCAATAAACTTTCAGTCAGCAGTTGCCTGAGCAGACGCCGGCGGCTGGCTCCGAGCGCGAGTCGCACGCTGATCTCCGACCCGCGCAACGTCGCGCGCGCGAGCAGCAAGTTGGCAAGGTTTGCGCAGGCGATCAGGAGTACGAGCGCAACTACGATGAACAGGCCATAGATCGTCGGCGCATAACGCTTGCGCTTGTCGAGCATTCCCCGGCTGCCCGGTTCGGTGATTAGGCGCGGGTAATCCTTCGGAGCGAGTTGAACGGGTTGACTGTTCTTGCGCGGCGGCGGCATTGCCTCGAGAGCGGCGGCTTGAAACGCAGCGTTCAGGGTTTGACGCGCTTGTTCGCTGGTCGCGCCGGGTTTGAGCCGGCCCATCACGTTCAACCACCAGACGCCAGGCTCGCTCGCGTTACCTAAAATACTGTTGTCACCGCGGAGCAGAGGCTCGACGGCCAAAGGGACTGTGACGGCTGGGTGATAACCCACCTGCAGCGTGCCGTTGAATCCGGGTGGTGTGACGCCGATGATGGTGAGAGATTGCTGGTTGAGTCGGAGTTGTTCGCCGATCACGTGAAGGTTGGCGCCAAAGCGTTCATGCCACAACTCGTAACTGAGAACAACGACCGGAGCAGCGCCAGGCCGATCGTCTTCAGCCGTGATCACGCGACCTAAAAGCGGATTCAGTCGCAGACCGGAGAAGTAGTTGCCGGACACCGCTTGCCCATCGATAATCTCCGCCTGATCCCCCAGCTTCGCTGTTAGTTCCTTGAGTGGACCGAAGGCAAACAAATCGCTCAATGGGCTTTCCGGCGTTGCCTGGCCCACGCGCATCTTTTCAAAGACGTTATATTGAAAAAGCGAAAGGCCCCTCGCGCCCGGCGGCGCATCGACATTCGAAGTGCCACTCATGCCGTTGGTTCTGTACTGTCTTCCGGCTTGCCATTCAAACAGCACCAACTGTTCAGGATCTTGGACCGGCAAAGTCTTCAACAACACTGCGTCGACAACGCTGAACAATGCAGTATTCGCGCCAATGCCCAGGGCCAACGAAAGAACTGCCACCGCAGTGACACCAGGACTGCGGCGCAGCATCCGAAGCCCGTACTTCAGATCGCGGAGTAACGTTTCAACGCCTGCGAGACTGCGCCCCTCACGATGAGTCTCTTTCACTTGCTCGACGCCACCGAATTTCCGCAGCGCGAGATAGCGTGCTTCGTCGAGAGTCATCCCCTGACTCAGATGATCTTCAATCTGCATCTCGAGATGCGCCTGAATTTCGTCGGCCATCTCCTGTTCGAGTTGTCGTTTCCGAAACAGGCCGCGCACTCTCGACAGAAAGATTCGCAAGCTGTTCATACTTATTTCTCCGCGGGCGTTAGGAAACGAGCGACAATTGCGGCCGTGCGGCGCCATTCGTCTTCTTCCTGGACCAACTTTTTTCGTCCGGCGCGGGTAAGTGAATAATATTTTGCGCGCCGGTTATTGTCCGACGTGCTCCATCGTGAGCGGATCCAGCTCATTTGTTCGAGTTTCAGTAGTGCGGGATAGATGGTGCCCTGATTGAGTTCGAGCAACTCGTCGCTGACCTGTTCGATGCGGCGGGCAATGCCGTAGCCGTGCAACTCGCCGAGGGTGTCGAGTGTTTTCAGGATTAGTAGGTTGAGAGTGCCGGGCAGGACTTCGTGCTTCGTGTCGGGCATCGCGTCTCCTGTTGATTACCAACAGAAGTGTATAACGTACTTCATGTTGGTAGTCAACAGGAATGTTTTTCTCTGCGGCTCTCTGCGTAATCTCTGCGCCTCTGCGTTGAAACAACCATTTAACGCAGAGAACGCAGAGATACGCAGAGGGAGCGCAGAGTATTAAAACGCGGTGCGTTGCAGGCCGCCCTTTAAAGCCTCGTCGATGCGGGCGATGGATTCATCCAAATGCGCTCGCACCTCCGGGGACGTCCTCAACCCCGGTCTTGCAACCGCTCGCTGCAACTGCCCGCGAAGCGATACCAGACTCTGACGCGACAAAGTACGGGCGTCTTCCGGCACTGCCGCCTCGCGCAGGACCATGCTGATCATCCGGCGCAGGTGTTCACGTTGCAACGCACGACGGTAGCTGTTGATGTTCACGGACATACCCGGCGTCTTTGTTTCCGCCCAGATCGAGTCCTGAATCTCCGAAAACAGCAAACCCAAAGTAAACGCCTCGGCCGGCGCTGCAACCTTCAGTTCCGAATCCTGAATGCGACTCAAAACTGTCGGCAGGAAAATGCGATCGAGCACTTGCCGTTGCAAACTGAGCACCGCCGCATGAATCGGCACGTCCTGACGTGACGGCGTGAAGTTGTTGAAGTTAATGAAGCGTTCGTTTTCTAACTTATTCAAAAGCTGCGGTGTAAATTGAAACGCCGTAGGCGCAAACAAATTATCACGCAGCAGTTGCAGCGCCTCTCTTTGTCGTGCGGCAGGCACTGGTTGGAATGGCAAACGGTTTCCCGGATCGCCAACGTGACTGCGATAGTGGTACACGCCGCCAATGTACTTCGAAGCGAGGAACAGCGCCTGGCCCGTTTGGCCGAACGCCGAATTGAAGCTGCGCCTCAAGATCTGATAACCCTCGCCAGGTTGCTCAAGACGTCGCTCCATATTGCTCCAGATTTCGCGCGCCAGACCGACGCGGTGCGAATAGTACTTCAAAGGATCTGTGCCTAAATCGAAGCGGTTGACCACCGGATCCATATCGAGACCCGGAGCAAAACCAGCGTCTTCGTCCGTGTCGTAGGCCAATTGTGGTTCGGCGGCTCGCATCGCAATCTTTCGCAACTCAGTTTGCTCGCCTTCCACAGTCGCCGAGTTGATCGGTTTATACGCGTATTCGATCGCCCAGTAGTCGTATGGACCAAGAGTGGACTGATGGTATTCGCCCTGCTTGCTGCCGCGGGCGGCGATGTTTGTTGGAATGTAATCCATCACCGAACCGGTAAGTCCGTCCCGTGAAGTGATACTGGCGTCTTGCGCCTGTTCAAAAGTGTGGATGGTACTGGCGCGGAAGTTGTGACGAAGACCCAGCGTGTGGCCCACTTCATGTGCGGCGATTTCACGCAGGAACTCCTGTATGAACTTGTCAGCGTCCGCACCATTCGGATCCATGCCTCGACCCACCAACAGATCAAATGCAAACTCTGCATCTCGAACAGCGCCCGTGGCGAAGTCGCATTGGAAACTGGAGTTGGCCATGCTCCACGGTGCCGTGAATGTTCGCGGCATCGAGTATTCCCACGGCATCGCGAGCGGATAGATCTGCTCACTCACTTCGCGTCGGAAGAAACGAGTCATTGCCTCGGAAAAGCGAATGTCCGCATCGTAGATCTGACCGGTGCCGGGATCGGTAATTGATGGTCCCTGTGCGAAGCCCGGGTCCGGGTAGCCGGCAAACCAACGTATCGTGCTGTAACGTGTGTCTGCGGGATCCCAATCTGCATCATCGGGCTGCTGCTTCACCACGATCGCATTCTGAAATCCGATCTTCTCGAATGCTTTGTTCCACATCAGTATGCCGTCGCGGATTGCGTCGCGATACTTCACCGGAATCGTATTCTCCAACCAGTACACGATCGGTTGTTTTGGAGGCGACATCGCTGCCGACGGATCCTGTTTTTCGAGGTGCCAGCGATTGATGTAGCGCTTCGTCGTCGTGTAGCGATTGTCGTCGCTGTAGTCCTCGATCGAATTGACGAAGTGTCCGACGCGATCGTCTGCCAGTCGCGGCCGGTAGCCTGTTTGCGGTCTGTCAGAGATGCTGTACCGCAAGTGGAAAAGCATGCTGCGTACGTCGGGAAGGTTAGCCGGCGGCGGCGGCATCGGCGGCGGCGGGGCGCCTGGTGGAAGCATGGGCGGGAGCGGCGGACGCTCTGTTGCGTAATGCGCGAGCGTTTCGATCTCCACGTTTTGCGGGAATCCCTTGGTCGTGCCAAAGACGCTGTTCTTTGGATCGAAGCGATAAGGGATTCTGAACGTCGCTTCCAGATCGTAGCTAAGCATCGGTATGTCTGTAAGCAGGAACGCGCCGAGGTCGATCAAAATACTCTTGCGTTCCGGATGTGGCAGGCTCTCGATCTTGGTGATGCCAAGGATCGAATCGCTAAAGGATCGCCCCACCGCGCGCTGCATCGGTCCGTTTTGGGCAATGAAGCGAGTGTTCTTGACCAGTAGCTGTACATTTTTTCCTTGCTTGTGAAAAACAATCGGCGCCTCGCCAGCCATCGCGGCGGCATAGAAGCCGCGCTCGCCGATGCCGGAATCAACGGTCATCGAAACGAGATAAATCTTCTCGAGCTGCTCAGGCAAAATTTCAAGAAAGACTTTTTCATCGGTGCGGTAAAGCGTGAACAGACCTTTGATCACCTGCGCATCTTTGACGATGTCTGCAAACGCTTTGTCTTTGGGCGGCTCGGGTGTCGCGGGTTTCTTCGCATCGGCGGGAGCTGCCGCCTGTGGAGATGGGCTCGGCTGTTGTTGCGGCTGTTGTTTTGTCCGCGCCGACAGCATTGAAGTACAGAGAAGCACTATTAGGAGAAGGGATCCTTTTCGAGTTTTCATTTTCTACTCCTTCGACAGGAATCGAGAACAGGTAAACCGGTCTTTTGTGAAAACCGTCTGAATAACTCGCCGGCGATCAGTGGGGGGCTGTATCGTCAGCGGGCGCGAAAGTGATAAGCGAGTGACTCGATTTTTGAGCGGACGCAGAATTTTTACTAGCTAGTTTTTACTACGGTTGACCACGAAAGGTAAAGGTTATTTGGAGATCACCGCAAGCAGCTTTTCGTGATACGTGCGGCTGACGTTCAGTTTCACACCGTTGTGCAGCACGATTGTGTAGTCGCCGTTGAACATCGGATGAAGAGTCTTGATGCGATCGATGTTGACGATGACCGAGCGATGGATTCTGACAAACTTTCGCGGGTCCAGCTTTTGTTCCAACTGGTGAAACCTTTCGCGGATCAGGTGGACATCTTTGCGTTGAGAGTGTTGAAGAGAAAGTGTGGGTGAAGCTGTGTCTTGAGCGTTTGGAGTTCCGCTTGTTGAAGTTGGAACTCTCGGTCTTGCGATTCGCGAAAATACAGGAATGCCTGGTGGATCGCGAGAATGAACGTGTAAGTAAACAGCCCGTCGGAAATGTGATGGAGCATGAAAAAGAGCCTGGCGGTAAACGACTCGCCGGTCGGGACGGGCACCTGGAGAATCAATATCGCAAACGACAGAAGGATCGTTCTGTGAATAGTGACGAGAACGATTCCAAACAAAAAGTGATAAGCGATGTTTCGAATCGTGTGTTTGCGAGCGATCGGGAAACGGCGGCTGAAAGTGAAAAGTACCGGAGTGAGCAACGCCCACGCGTAACTCCAGACGGCCAGGTAGCTGATTTCAACGGACCAGTAAGGCGGCCGAGCTTCACGCCACTTGTAGTTGAAAAAACTCTGGATCAGCAGCATGAGCACGTATGCTGTGTAGACGCCGAAAATGAGACCCAGACGTTTCAAAGACCACTCGCGGCGCAGCGGGTAAACGTTCGCCAGTCCGCCGAAGCGCGGCGTCTCGTCGAGCGCGACTCTCAGCTTCTCACTCTGCTCCACCTGCATTCATTTAAGGATAAAGAGCCGGAGGCAGCAACTCCACCGAGATGTGACGGGTCGTGAGTTATGCGTAGCGAGCCGTGGTTGTGGGCGCGGCCAAACTAGAGCAAGTCAGGAAGGGTGGCTTGCCCCCGCTCTCCGGTCAGCGGGGGCAAGCCCCCCTTCCTGACTTGCTCTAGGTGAAACGGCTTATACCCCACTCGTCACGAGTTATCACAAAAATTTCCCCCCATAAAACTTGTCTGGTTACAATCCCAAAATGCGTAAATCAATCTATCTCGCAACTGTCGCAACTCTGCTCCTTTCAATACTCAACACATCGCTCGCTCAAACCAGGCTAAGTTATCCCGAAGCCAAACGAGTCGAACAAGTTGACGACTACTTCGGTACGAAGGTCGCCGACCCATACCGCTGGCTCGAACAGCTCGACTCCGCCGAAACAAAAGCGTGGGTGGAAGCGCAGCAAAAGTTAACCTCCGATTATCTGAGTCAGATTCCCGAGCGCACGCGTATCAAAGATCGCCTAACCGAGCTCTGGAATTACGAGAAATACTCAGCGCCGTTGAGACGAGGCAAACGCTACTTCTATTCGAAGAACGACGGCTTGCAAAACCAATTCGTGCTCTACGTTGCTGAGTCCGTTACAGACAAGGGCCGCGTTCTCCTCGACCCGAACAAGCTCTCGACAGACGGCACGGTGGCCCTCTCAGGCGCAACGTTCACAGACGACGGCAAACTCATGGCGTATGGTCTGGCGACCGCCGGTTCAGACTGGCAGGAGTGGCATTTCCGCGACGTGGAGACAGGTGTAGATCTTCCCGATGTTTTGAAGTACATCAAGTTCTCGGGCGCGAGTTGGACCAAGGACCAACAAGGCATTTTTTACAGCCGTTATCCGGCGCCTGATGAAGCGACGAAGATGGCGGCAGCGAACGCGGATCACAAACTCTATTTTCACAAGCTCGGCACGCCGCAGTCTGACGATGTGTTGATCTACGAGCGTCCGGATGACAAGCAGTTGCTAATCAACGGCAGCGTTACTGAAGACGGCGAGTGGCTCGTGATCTACTTGCGACAAGGCTCGTCGCCGAAGGTCCAGGTAGTCGTCAAGAATTTGAAACAGAAGGACGCGCCATTCATTCCCCTCGTAGCCAAGTTTGAAGCCGGCTACGGTCTCGTCGGAAACGACGGTCCGACGTTTTACTTTGACACGGACAAGGACGCGCCACGCGACAAGCTGGTGCAGGTGAATGTTCTCGACGCTGCGCCCGTCTGGAAAGACGTTGTTCCTCAAGCTGCCGAGACGTTGAGCGGCGCGAGTTTTATCAACAACCAGTTTGTCCTCGCTTACCTGAAAGACGCCCACACGCAGGTCAAAATCTATGACATCAAAGGAAAGTTTGTGCGCGAGCTGCAATTGCCAGGCATCGGTTCGGTCGGCGGCTTCGGAGGCAGGCGCTTCGACACGGAGACGTTCTACAGCTTCTCGAGCTTCAACACGCCGTCGACTATCTTTCGCTACGACATGAAAACCGGCAAGTCGGAAGTCTTCCGTCGCGCGAACGTGAAGTTCAACCCTGCGGATTACGAAGTGAAGCAGGTTTTCTATCAGAGCAAAGACAAGACGCGCGTTCCGATGTTTATCGTCCACAAGAAGGGGCTGAGCCTGAACGGGGACAATCCGGCGTTGCTCTACGCGTATGGTGGCTTCGGCAGCTCGATGACTCCGTTTTTCTCGATCTCCAATCTGGTCTGGATGGAGATGGGCGGCGTTTACGCGATGCCGAATGTGCGTGGCGGCGGTGAATACGGTGAGGACTGGCACCAGGCAGCCATGAAGTCACACAGGCAGAATGCCTTCGACGATTTTATTGCGGCAGCCGAGTGGCTCATCGACAACAAATACACGCAGCCGAAGAAACTGGCGATCAGTGGCGCATCAAACGGCGGCATACTGATCGGTGCAGTTCTCAACCAGCGGCCCGAGTTGTTTGGCGCAGCGCTTCCGGCCGTTGGCGTGATGGACATGTTGCGTTTTCAGAAGTTCACCATTGGCTGGGCCTGGACACCTGAGTTTGGTTCGTCCGAAAACGCCGACGACTTCAAGGTGCTGTATGCCTATTCACCTTTGCACAACATCAAGCCGGGAACGAAATACCCGCCGGTTTTGATCACGACTGCCGACCATGACGATCGTGTTTTCCCCGCGCACAGTTTCAAATACGCGGCCACACTGCAAACAGCGCAGGCTGGGGACGCGCCCGTATTGATTCGCATTGAGACGAAGGCGGGCCACGGCGCAGGGAAGCCGACGGCGAAGATCATCGAAGAGCAGGCGGATATCTGGGCGTTTCTCGTGAAGCACCTGAATATGGGTTCGCCACGGATGACACGGATATAAATCCGGATTTTATCCGTGTTATCCGTGGCTAACTTGACGACCGCACGATGATCGTGCGGAATCGCGCGACGGGATATGTGCCGAACGGTGACGGAAGTTACAAGATGCGAGCGTCGTTGTGGGACAGAGTCGGAGATGGCGGGATGTTGACCACCGTTCAGGATCTGTTTCTGTGGGATCAAAACTTCTACGCTCCAAAAGCCGGCAACGCCGAACTGATAAAACTGCTAACCACGCCGGGCACACTTGCCAACGGTGAGAAGATTCCGTACGCCAGCGGTCGCCGCGGCGCCGGAGTCGCCGGCACGGTTAACGGAAGTTGCGGGCCGCTACTACGCTGAGGAGTTAGACACGACTTACGTCTTAACACCGAAAGGAAACAAGTTGGTCGCCAGTAAGCAAGGCGGTGACGATCTTCCACTCACACCGCAATACGCCGAAGTGTTCGGCAACAACAGCAAACTCATCAGCATCAGGTTCACGCGCAGCGTGAATGGCCGGGTGACAGGATTCGTGCTGAACACAAGCCGCCTCAAAGGATTGTCCTTCCGGAAGCTCTGAACCACGGTTGGCTGTATCAAGTCGTTGCCCCTGTTCGCAAAAAAGTTGTTGGGTCTCGCGTCAAGGCCGCTATATACTTCGCCTGAGTCAACAATGCTGGAGAACAGTTTCTTCACACAAAGCCTGTTCTTGAATGGTTTGCTTTCGATCCCGATAGTCCTTTTCTCACTCAATTATCAAAGATAAGGATGCGTGATTGAATCATGCTTACGACTCCACGACCGTTGAAAAGAGAAAGCTCCATTCGGAGAGGATAGTTCCATTGCGATTCACAACTGATGTGGAGGAAATGGATTGATCCTAAAGTTTGTAACGCATAGCAAACACGTAGGAAACATAGCTAAGCTTTTCGGATGGTTGCCTGGTGCGCGATACACAAATTTGAGGGATGTTCGATCATTTGATCGCCTGGGTTTCCTTGATATTCACTGGGCCTGTTATGACTTTGAGAGACACCTGGCCGCCGCAAAAAGCACCAGGCCTCTGATGACTGTAGCTAGAGATGTTGAAAGGAAACGAGACCTCGGTCGGATCCTCGAGCAAGCTGACAAATTGGCGGAATACGCGGAAAGAGTGATTATAGTGCCGAAGGACATCAAGCTGGCTAAAGATATGAACGAGATCATCCCCACGAGATTCATACTCGGGTTTAGCGTTCGTTCGAAATACGGCGCAACCCAGATCTCGCCAACCGCTTTTCGTCATCGACCTGTACATCTTTTGGGCGGTCGCCCAGACACTCAGCGATATCTTGCAACGATCATGCCTGTTGTCTCGCTGGATTGTAATAGGTTTACGTTGGATGCTGCATTCGGAGACTACTTTGACGGAGAGATTTTCAGACCTCATTCAACAGGAGGTTATGATCGCTGCATCGCCGATTCCCTCGCAAACATCAATGCACTTTGGCGTGATTATAAACCTCCTCTGCTGGATTCTTTCTGCACGGACATTTCAGAGCAAACGAATTGGAGAAGGATATGAGCCAGAATCCTCCAGTGGCTGGCGGCCAAACATTTGCGGATTTTATGTACGCCGTTGTTGTTGGTGTTGCTTTCTCAGACATCAAACTAAGTGATTCCAAGTCTGTCTTGTTCGTTACTGTTCTCATACTCCTAATGGTGTTAGAGGACTTTTTCATGTATCAGACTCAAGTTAAGCCCTTAGTGGATGTTTTCAAATTCTGGACGTTGGGCTCGTTGTTCTTTGAAGTAGGAATGTTGCTATCGTGGTTCTTAGCTTTTCTCTCGAGACGGGAATTCCTTAGAGGCTCTCTGGTTTGTATTGCGATTTTCTTTTTCCTCAAATGGTTGGCTTCAGCTAAGCATCTTGCGTCTACGCCGCAGGCGAGGCGTTGGGTTCTTCACCGAGATCATCTTTACTTGATGTCAGTAGCGGCCGCTTTACTGCTGGTCTTTTTCGACAGGAACTACTTAGGCGCCTATCTCATATTGACTGCTGTGTGGGTCGTACAGACAGGCTTGTGGTGGGTAGTAGTAAGCAGGCACAGCTAATGAATGCGAAAAGGACGACACTACTTGAGATGGGATTGCGAGAACTTCCTGCACTGACTTTCCCATCCAGTAGCCGAAACGGCGAGTCTTTGGATACCGATGAAGCTGCCGTTTGGAAACGAGTATTGAATTACCGGCTCGCCTCATACCTTAGGCCAAACCGGTTACTTGAGACCCATCCGGGGGTAGGGATTAGCACGATCTTATATCGACATGCATCGCCAAAAACGCGGCTTGTTACGCTTGACGATGCTTTGAGATGTCGGAAATGTTTGATTGATTTTATAGACATTGATCCGTTTGGCGCTCCCTGGCAATCACTTGAGGAAGTTTCATGCCTGATCTCGCGCGATACGGTCGTTCAGATTTCGAATGGTGAAGCGCATTCTGTAAGGCGAAATCTTAAGAGAGGTCAGAAATATCCAACGCAATATGCAGGGCGACTCCTGCCCAAATGGGTCATCAATGAGTATCTACCCCAACTTCAAAGTTTTCTCGGATTAGACGTTCAGTTTTTCTACGCTTTTCCGACAACTGTTCGCGCAATATTGTCAAAAACTTCTCTTCCTAACTATCTTTGGCGCGATTGCCCGCAGTGGATGTGGTGGTTGGAAAAATATGCATGTTAGTGAGGATCCGCTATGGCCGACGGAGCTGCCCAATCATTATTCGTCGATTTTATGTACGCCGTTGTTGTGGGTGCGGCGCTACCCAGGATTGATAAAGCCACTCTGTCCGTCAAGAATTTGGAGTTCTGGGGGATCATCTTCCTGCTGGCAGTATTCCTTGAGGATTTCTATCTGTACCATCGCGTGGTCCTGCCTTATCTGGCAGGATTTCCTTCAGCTCGACAATTGATACTTTCGATATCCATCGTTCTCACCTGGTATTTCACTTTCGTTTCCTTTCCGAGCAATGCAAACTGGTTCCTGAGTTGTTTTCTCATCTTTTTCTTACTTAAGTTACTGGGCGGCGTTTTGTTGGGGGCTGTGCTTTATCCGTGGGGTACAGACCTGCTTTTCCTTATTCCCATTTGCACTTGCATCGTTGTTCTTAGGGTCGGGTGCGATTCTAAAAAGTCTTTGTACGCATTGATACCATCCTGGATTCTCACGGTGACATTGTGGTGGTTATTGTTGCCTAAACAATCGACGGCTGGGAATATCTGAAACGTAATGGGCATCCTTATGGCTGGAACCCAAGCTCCCTGAGGGAACGCAGCAGACCTGCCTCATCGACACCAACTGCTCGATAGACGATCTTTCCTTCCGAGTTGATCAGATAACTGGAGGGATAGGTTTCAATGCGATAGGCACCCACCACACCCGGACTGTCACGCTCGCTCATCACAACCGGAAAAGTAAAACGATTGCTCCGGACATAGGACGCGATTTCCTCCCCTCGATCGACAGTATTGATCGCGATGACGGAGAATCCCTGGTCCTTCAGATCGGTATAGAGTTTTTGAAATATGTCAAACTCTGCGCGACAGGGTGGACATCCGAGGTACCAAAAATTTATCAGCGTTGCTTTCTCACCTCTGACTGACTCGAATTTGAGCACGTTGCCTTGAGGCGTAGGCAATGAGAAGTCAGGACTGCGGTCCCCGATGGCGAGCATTTTCGTTTCGGCTCCAGTGTCAAGCCTCGCTGAAGCAGGTGGTTTGAATCTGAAGTTGTTCGGCCGCAGGCGTCCAGTTGTAATTACGTTTTCAATCTGAGCGGTGAAGACTGCTGCATTCTCGCCTTCACCGAATCGGACCACTGATCTGCATAAGAGTGTGTTTCGATCGAAATAAAAACGTGCGACGTACGCCATTGGTTTGTCGCCAGTGATTTCCAGTATGCGGTACGTTTTTCGACC
>Ga0075433_10002577_pt1 | contig 13817 bp, 14 predicted proteins | sample RhiMethybrSRZTD2_FD_75299 | JGI IMG/M metagenome (GOLD analysis project Ga0075433, IMG submission 75299) | Populus rhizosphere microbial communities from Tennessee, USA - Rhizosphere MetaG P. TD hybrid SRZTD2 | ecosystem: Host-associated > Plants > Roots > Rhizosphere > Soil | place: USA... | reverse complement strand
ATCCGGAAGCGGCAAATGCCGACGCAGGTAAGTCCCAGAGACTTCGCCGTTAGTCTGCCAACCGCTACCGGCCAGCCGCCGGCGCTGCCGATCGCGAGCCTCTCGCACCCGTTCAGCTACCACATCAGAGGACTCGCCGCGTTGCAGGGCAGCTTTCAGATACGCCTTACGCAAGGGCAGGAACGCTTGGCTGATGTCGATGCGGTCGCGTATCGGTCCGGAGATCTTCTCCGCGTATCTGCGGACCACCATGGGTGTGCACTGGCAGTGACCACCCGGCGTTGCGGCCTGTCCGCAGGGACAAGGGTTGGCCGCCAGGATCAGCTGGAAGCGTGCTGGGAAGCGCGCATGCACCTCGCTCCGTCCAAGGGTGATCATCCCGGACTCCAGGGGCGTCCGCAGCGCCTCAATGACGGCGGGCTGGAATTCCGGGGCTTCATCGAGGAAGAGCACGCCCTTGTGGGCACAAGAGATCGCGCCCGGCTTGGCTATCCGCTGGCCGCCGCCGACGATGCTGGCCACCGAGGCTGAGTGGTGAGGGTCGCTGTACGGCGGTCTGGTGATCAGCTCGTCAGCGAGGTTGAAGCCGGCGAGCGAGTGCACCGCTGAGACCTCGAGTGCGGCGGGCACGTCGAGGTCAGGCAGCAGACCCGGAACGCGTTCAGCAAGCATGGTCTTGCCGACTCCCGGCGGCCCGTGGAAGAGCATGTGGTGTCGTCCGGCGGCAGCTACTTCGCAAGCCCACTTGGCCTCCACCTGACCAACCACATCTGCCAGGTCGAGGCAACGATGCGCGTGCCCCCCAGCCCGCTCACCGATGACTTCAATGGGGTCCACCAGCGGCAGCGGGACGCCCTGCAGGAAGGCCACCAGCTGGGTGAGCGAGGCAATACCGAAGACCTCGATTCCTGCAACGAGTCTCGCCTCGCCGGCCTGACGCAGCGGAACGATCACCCGGGTGAAGCCGGCTTGCTGCGCCGCCAGGGTCGCCGGCAGAATCCCGCGTACCGGCCGGAGGCGACCGTCCAGGCCCAGTTCGCCCAGCAGGACTGTTCGCCGCAGCTCCTCGGCTCGGAAGACTCCCTGTGCGGCCAAGATCGCGGCAACGATCGCGACGTCGTAATGGCTGCCGGCCTTCGGGAGAGTGGCAGGACTGAGGTTGATGGTCAACAGCGAGATCGGCCACTCCTGCCCAGAGTTGCTGACCGCCGCTTTACAGCGATCACGCGCCTGATACAGAGCCGAGTCGGGAAGTCCCACCAACACCGTCCGAGGTAGCCCCGCACCAATATCGGCCTCCACCTCAACGATCCGACCCTCGAGGCCGACGAGCGCAATCGACGATGCGCAGGCCGAGGCCACTCAACCCACCGCCCGCGCATGAGTCAGCGACGGTTCGAGGCCCGGCTGCAAGACCACGCCGATCGCGTCCAGCCGGATGATCGACGCCTTGATCCGATGCTCGCGCATCCACAGCGCCGCCAGCTGCCGCAGCGTCCGCATCTTCGCGTACGTAATGGCCTCAAGCGGATGCCCGAAGCCGAGCCCGCTGCGGCACTTCACCTCGCAGAAGACCAGTGTGAGACCGCTCGCCCCAGCCTCCGCGGCGACAATGTCGATCTCACCGAGCCGGCACCGCCAGTTCCGCTCCAGCACCTGCAAGCCCTGCCGCTCAAGTTCGGCGCACGCGAGATCCTCCCCGCGTACGCCGAGCTGCTTCTTCGACTCCGCTGCTCGCATCGCCCACCTCCGTCCAGAAGCATGCGCACGCCAACCCGAATCGTGCGGTGCCGCCGAAAACTGTGGAAACGGCCCTTCAGCGGTTGTGGAAATAGGCATCGAGCTGCCAGGTCACGCCATCGGTCTCAAGACGGCGAACGCAGGCTCAATGTCGATCGTGGAGACGCGCTAGCCGTCTCAAGACTGCAAGCGAGGGGCCAAAAACGCGGGTTCTAGGAGGTCTTGGGCACTTCAAGGTCGCTGTGGGCGATCTCCTCGATCGACACGTCGCGAAAGGTAAGCACCTTGGCGCTCTTCACGAAACGAGCGGGACGGTACATGTCCCACACCCAGGCATCGCCCATCGAGACCTCGTAGTAGACGTCGCCGCCTTCGGTACGCACCTTCAGGTCAACGGCGTTGCACAGGTAGAACCGGCGCTCGGTCTCCACCGCGTAGGTGAAGATGCCGACGACGTCCTTGTACTCGCGGTAGAGCTGAAGCTCCAGTTCGCTTTCGTACTGTTCGAGATCCTCGGCGCTCATAGCGAATCGACTCTAGCCGTTCGGGCAACATTGACGAAGCGCATGCGGTGGGTCGCAGAGGGCCCGTACGCATCCAGCTTCTCCTGGTGTAGCGGCGTGCAATAGCCCTTGTGTTCGGCGAACTCATACTCCGGATACAGCTGGTCCAACTCGCACATGATCCTGTCCCGAGTCACCTTGGCAACGATCGACGCCGCGGCGACGCAGGCCACAACCTGATCGCCCTTCCAGACTGCCAGCCCTGGGGTGCCCAGCCCATCCACGCTGAACCCATCGGTGATCACGTATGTGGGGGCGACTTCCAGGCGCGACAGGGCCATCCGCAGGGCCATGACATTGGCGACATGCATGCCCAGCGCATCGCATTCGCCGGGCTCGATGCACACCACAGACCAAGCGATCGCCTTCTCGGTAATTTCGCCGTACAGGCGCTCCCGCTGCAACGCCGTGAGCAGCTTGGAGTCCCTCAGTCCGGCGATCTGTCGTGACTTGGCATCGCTCAGGATTGTGGCGGCCGCGACCAGGGGTCCTGCGCAGGCGCCGCGACCGGCCTCATCCGCCCCCGCGACCGGGTAGAGGCCCATCCTCTGCAACGCGCGTTCATAGCCATAGATGCCGCTGTTGCGCTTGACGAGCAAAGGCGTTGCAGCCCTGGTCACGGCCATCAGCACTGCACCCCGGCTGGCTTGATCACCGCTTTCGGCGGTGCAGGTTCCTTCGGAGGAGGAACCTTGTCAAATGTTGCGGGCCGCCGCAACCGTTCAGCTCGATCGAAGGGTGCCGCGATCGCGAAGGCGGGCCCGACAACCAATGACATCGGGACGAAGGCTGCTTGGCCGATCCCCTGATTCGTTGACAAGTCGGACAGGTGGCAGCGCGAGTCGGCACTCAGATCGCGGTGGTCACCCATAACGAAGATTCGATCCTTCGGCACCACCACCTCGAACTTGATGTCGGAGGGGTTGACCTGGACATCGTCGGGATCGGTGTAGAGGTAGCTGCGCTCATCGAGGGGATGGCCATTGACGGTAATGCGGCCCTTGCTGGTGCAGCAGACGACCTTGTCGCCAGGCATGCCGATGACCCGCTTGATCAGATGGCCTGGGGTGCTCTTGGTCGGCAGTCCGACGAACTCGAGCGCTTTGTCCCAAGGAGCGGGATCAGCCGGATCGTCCTCCAACCATCCGCCCGGGTCGGAGAAAACGACCACATCGCCACGCTGAAAGCTGGTGAGCTTTTGCACGATCACCCGGTCACCTACCAAGAGCGTGTTCTCCATCGACTGGGACGGAATGATGAACATCTGCCCGACGAATGCACGAAGCAGTGATGACACCACTACCGCACCAACAACCACGATAAGCAGTTCCCGGGTGAACCCCCAAGCACGCTGCCCGAACGTTTTCGGCAGGTTCTCTCGGCGGTTGGCTCTGTCGCGGGCCAGCGTCGGAGGCGCGGCAGGACTCTTGTGAGTGGTCAACAGCTGGCCTCAGGTCCGGCGGTGATTGTTGCTAGGTCTGGCGCCGGCTGCGGGCCGGACGGGACGGTGTCAAAGGTATCTGGGATCGGCAAACGATGCCGCCGGTCGAAAGGCCAAACGACGGCAACCGCGCGGCCAACGACCAACTCTTGCGACACGAATGCATTCTGACCCTTGGTGGCCCCGGCTTGCACGTCATTGAGGTGGCACCGCGAGTCGCGGCTGTGAGACCGGTTGTCACCCATCACAAAGAGGTGGCCATGAGGGACGACCACATCGAAGGCGATGGTCGATGGCCGCACCTGCACTTCGCCGGCCTCGGTAGCTAGATAAGGGGTCTCATCGAGGGTCTGTCCGTTGACAGTCAGACGGCCGGTGTCGTCGCAGCAGACCACGCGATCGCCAGGCATCCCGACCACCCGCTTGATCAAGTGCTCTGTGCTGGTGTCAGGCATCACGCCCACGAACTGGAAGGCCTTGCCGATTGGACCACGCTCGCGCGCGGTGCTATCCGTCAGCCAGCCGCCGGGATCTTTGAAAACGACCACCTGTCCGCGCTTGATGCCACCAAGCTTCTCAACGACGACGCGGTCGTCAACCTGGAGAGTGTTCTTCATCGAGAACGACGGAATCAGGAACATCTGGCCAACAAACCCGCGTAGCAGTGAGGCAACGATGATGGCGCCAACGACCACAGCCGCGAGTTCTTTGAAGAACACCAGCACATGCCGGCCAAAGCTCAGATGCTCTGGATCAGCGTCGGATTCCGGACGATCAAGCTCGGCCTGGTCCACCGGCTGCCATGCGCGCCGCGCCGCGACTTTCTCCCACCGGCCACGCACAGCGGATTACCGGTGATCAGCTCGCGTCGCGCTTTTCCTTGATCTTGGCGGCCTTGCCGCGCAGGCCCCGCAAATAGTAGAGCTTTGCACGACGTACGTCGCCGCGGCGTTCCACCTCGATCTTGTCGATGATCGGGCTGTGCAGCGGGAACGTACGCTCCACGCCCACACCGAAGCTCACCTTGCGCACCGTGAACGTTTCACGGACACCATCACCGGCCCGGCCGATGACCACGCCGGTGAAGACCTGGATTCTCGAGCGAGTGCCCTCGACGACCTTGACATGCACCTTGACGGTATCGCCTGGGCGGAAGGCGGGAAGATCGCTGCGCAGCGATGATTGGTCGAGCTCGTGGATGAGCTTGCTCATGAGAACTTCCTCGCCGGTGCCACAGGTCACCACGTCGTACATCTATGTGAATACATGAGTTGAATCAGTCCCGCAGCGAGCGCTCCCCCTGTGGCAGGTGTCGTACGCAGGACAACAGCCGTCAAGTCTGCCACATCTGCGGAAGCAAGACGAAATCGCCAAACCGTACGCGATGGACGCGCAGAATGTGCCCATGACTTCTCAGCCGGGTCGGGTCCGCTTCTCCGTACGAGCGGCCGCCGGCCTGCGTCGGCTCAGCGTGGCACTGGCCGCACTTGGTAGTTGTCTTGTCCTCGCGCAGTGCACGTGGCTCGGCTCGCCTCCTGAGCCAGCCGCGCCGACAAGCAGCGCCGCCGCGCCACAGGCGCGTACCCTCACCGCCGCCAACCTGGTCAAGGCTGCGGATCTACCACCGGCCATCGGCGGTGGGAAGGTGATCAAGTACAGCCGCAACGCCAGGTCGTTGGATCAACTCTCGGTCTGTCAGCAGCAGCCCTTGAGCGCGCTCGGTGCGACAGCGATCAAAAGCCGCAGCTTCCAGGCCCGCTATCCCTCTGGTGACCGACCCTTTCCGCGGTCAACGCTGGACAACGAGCCGGACAGCTACGCCGTGGCGCTGCAATTCACCGACCCGGCCGCCGCGCAGCGGGCCAAGTCCGCTTACGACGGCTGGATGAGCAGCTGCGCCGACTACGCGGGTCTTCCGAAGGGCATCCACGGTATGCGGCCCCACTTCACCTGGTCGCCGGTGGCCGCTGATCCCGCGCAGGCCGAGGTTTCAGAGGTTGTCTATGAACAAAAGGGCTCTTCAGGCAACAACCACTACTTCGAGAGCGTCGGATTGACGGTGCTCGAGGATCGCATGATGATCACCGTCCACGTCTTCTACACCGACGAGTCTCCGTACTCGGTCAACACCGAGGATGACGAGGCCGGCTTCGCGCATCCGCAACTGGGCCTTATCGCAGCGGCTGCCAAAAGGTTGTCCGCATAGCGCAATAGGGTGAGGGCGAGGGTGGAGGATTGCCGGTGGATCGCTGGTGGATCGCTGATGGATTGCTGATGGATTGCCAATGGATCGCCGGTGGAATGGCTGATGGCACGGGTGGACGAGGAGTTTCGTGGTGAGTGAAAACGCGGCTGCGGCCCACGACGTATTGCTGGTCGGCGGCGGCGCCGCCGGCCTGCGGGCAGCGATCGCGATCGCGGAGACGAATCCCAGTCTCAGCGTGGCCGTGATCTCCAAGGTCTATCCGATGCGCAGCCACACGGTGTCCGCCGAGGGCGGCGCAGCCGGCGCGATCGCTGAAGACGACACCCTCGATGAGCACGCCTACGACACCGTCTCGGGCAGCGACTGGCTCGGTGACCAGGACGCGATCGAGGCGTTTGTGCAGGAGGCTCCTCGCGAGCTGCTGCAGTTGGAGCACTGGGGGTGTCCGTGGAGCCGTGAACCCAACGGGCGGATCGCCGTACGCGCCTTCGGCGGTATGAAGAACATGCGCACCTGGTTTGCCGCGGACAAGACCGGCTTCCACATGCTGCACTCGCTGTTCCAGACGTCGCTGAAGTATGCAGACATCAGGCGCTACGACGAATGGTTCGTGACAAGGCTCCTCGTCGATGACGGACGCGTGCACGGAGTCGTGGCGATCGAGCTGATGACCGGACGCGTCGAAGTCATCGCCGCGAAGTCCGTCGTACTGTGCAACGGCGGCTCCGGCAAGGTCTTTCCCTTCACGACGAACGCCAACATCTGCACCGGGGACGGTATGGCGCTCGCTTATCGGGCCGGAGCGCCACTCAAGGACATGGAGTTCGTCCAGTACCACCCCACCGGGCTCCCATTCACGGGCATCCTCATTACCGAGGCGACGCGCGCCGAAGGCGGCTGGCTGCTCAACAAGGATGGCTACCGCTATCTCCAGGACTACGACCTCGGCAAGCCGGAACCCACACCGGTGCTGCGCAGCATGGAGCTCGGACCGCGGGACCGGCTGTCGCAGGCCTTTGTGCATGAAGTCGAGAAAGGCCGGACCATCGAGTCGCCGTACGGGCCAATCGTTCATCTCGACCTGCGTCACCTCGGCGCAAAGCTGATCGACACCAAGCTTCCGATGGTTCGGGAGCTGTGTATGAAGTACGAGCGGATCGATCCGGTCAAAGAACTCATCCCGGTACGCCCCGTGGTGCACTACATGATGGGCGGAGTGCACACCGACATCGATGGCGCGACTCCTATCGGCGGGCTGTACGCGGCTGGCGAGGCCGCGTGCGTGACTATCAACGGCGCGAATCGGCTGGGCTCCAACTCACTGCCGGAGTGCCTCGTCTTCGGCGCCCGCGCAGGCAAGGCAGCGGCAGAGTACGCGATCAGCGCGAAGCAGCCATCCCCCGTCGTGATGCGCCAAGCCGACGACGAAGTGCGGCGGATTGACCACATGCGGTCTGCCGACAGGGGAACCGAACAGATCGCCGACATCCGCGAAGAAATGCAGTCGACGATGGAGGACAGCGCCGGAATCTTCCGCTCCGGCGACTCACTGGCCAAGGGCATCGACCAGCTGGCCGAGCTGCAGCAGCGGCTCGAGCGGGTCCAGCTCCACGACCAGACCTTGGCTTTCAACACTGAGCTGGTCGCTGCTCTGGAGTTGGCGAACATGCTCGACATCGCCGAAACCATGCTGCATTCCGCGTTGCAACGCGAGGAGTCCCGGGGCGCCCACCAGCGGACTGACTTCACCTCCCGTGACGACACGCGCTTCCTCAACCACGCGCTGGCCTATCGTGACTCCGACGGTTCCGTCAGGATCGAGCGGCTGCCGGTGACAATCACACGATGGCCACCCGGCGAGCGGGTGTACGGGAGGTAACGACACATGGCAGACAACATTCAGATGCGGGTGACGCGGTACACGCCCAGCCCGGGCGCCGTGCCCACCGTCGCCAACTACGACGTGCCACTGAGGCAGGATTGGTCGATCCTCGACGGCTTGAATTTCGTTAAGGACCACATAGACGGCAGCCTCTCGTTCCGCTGGTCGTGCCGGATGGGCATCTGCGGCAGCTGCGGGATGAACGTCGAGGGCGAGCCAATGTTGACGTGCGCGACCTTCCTGACCGACTACGCACCTGGCCCGGTCCGGGTGGAGCCGCTCACCAACTTTCCCGTCGTTCGTGACCTTGTGGTCGACATTGACGACTTCATGGAGAAGCTACCGCGGATCAAGCCGTGGATCATCCGCGACGACGAGAAGTCCGTGATGGACGGCGAGTACCTCCAAACGCCGGAGGAATTGGAGGAGTACAAGCAGTTCAGCAATTGCATCAATTGCATGCTCTGCTACGCGGCCTGTCCGATTTATGGCCTGGACGAAAGCTTCATCGGCCCTGCTGCGATCGCCCTAGCTGAGAGATACGACCTGGACTCTCGCGATCGCGGACAGCGAGAGCGACTGGACATCCTCATCGAGAAGGAAGGCGTGTGGGGATGCACATTCGTCGGTGAATGCACCCGGGTGTGCCCAAAGCATGTCGACCCGGCAGGTGCCATCCAGCGATACAAGCTCAAGGCCGCGACTGAGAACCTCAAGGCGTTCCTGCTGCCCCGTGGTGCGCGATGAGCGCGCCGACAACCTACCGGCAGCCTGTATCCAGGCTGTGGTGGATGAAGAAGCGCAGCTACTTCATGTTCGTGCTGCGGGAGCTCAGCAGCGTCTTCGTCGCCTGGTTCGCGGTGTTTCTGATGATCATGGTCTTTGCGATCGGACGCGGTGAGGCGTCGTATCAGAACTTCATGAGCTGGGCCGCGTCGCCGGTCGTCGTTGTGATCAACATCGTGGCACTCGCCTTTGCCATCTTGCACACGGTGACGTGGTTCGCGCTCACTCCACAGGCGATGGTTGTTCGGTTTGGTGGCCGGCAGGTGCCGGCGATGAAGGAGGTTCGCGTCGCCGGCCGGTACGTTCCGGCGGCGACGGTGGTTCGCGTCGGTGGCCGCGTACCAGCTGGATTGGTCGTTGCCTCGCAGTGGGCGGGACTCGTCGTCGTGTCGGCGTTCGTCGCCTGGTTGGTGCTGCGATGACCAAGCGGCACATCGAGCCAATCCTGTGGATGCTGTTCAGCGGTGGTGGGGTGATCGCGGCGGTGTTCCTGCCCGTCCTCATAGTGTTGTTTGGGCTGGCCATCCCTCTTGGATGGGTCAGCGTCGATTACAACCATCTGCATGCCGTCGTCACCTATTGGCTCACCCGACTCGTTGTACTGGGTCTGGTTGTGCTGATGCTCTTTCACTGGGCGCATCGGTTCAGGTACACGCTGCAGGATGGACTCCAGCTGAACCGGCTGGAGACACCGATCGCCGTGCTCTGCTACGGCGGTGCGGTGGTTGGCTCGATCGCCGCTCTGCTGATCGTGTTGACACTCTGATCGACCCAATTCGCCCCCAACCCACGCGGGAAAGTGGTCGGAAACGACAAGAAAACTCCGACTTCGTTGGCGTGCGTGACCACTTGCAAACCAGCGACACCGGCGGTCGTGACGAAACGGATCCGGTTGACCGACCGCTCAGTCGGGCTCTTCTTCCTCCAGCTCTTCCCGTATGGGAGCCGCCTTGGGCCAGTGTGAGCCGCCGTGAGTCAGGGCGTTGATCAGGTCTCGGTTGAGCCGGGAGATCGTCTCTAGTGGGATCTCCTTGGGGCAGACGGCTGTGCACTCACCGATATTGGTGCAGCCGCCGAAGCCTTCCGCATCGTGCTGGGCCAGCATGCCAACTACCCGGGAGTAGCGCTCGGGCTGACCCTGGGGCAGCAGGCCGAGATGAGTGATCTTCGCGGCTGTGAACAGCATGGCCGAGCCGTTGGGGCAGGCTGCGACACAGGCACCGCAGCCGATGCAGGTCGCCGCGTCGAACGCACGATCGGCATCCCGTTTGGGGACTGGTGTGGCGTGCGCGTCCGGCGCGGTACCGGTCGGCGCCGAGATATATCCGCCGGCCTGGATGATCCGATCGAATGCGCCGCGATCCACAACCAGGTCCTTGATCACCGGGAACGGCTCGGCACGCCATGGTTCGACATCGATCACGTCGCCATCGGAGAACGAGCGCATATGCAGCTGGCATGTCGTCGTTTGCAGCGGGCCATGCGCTACGCCATTGATCACCAGACCGCAGGTGCCGCAGATGCCTTCACGGCAGTCGCTGTCGAAAGCGATGGGATCGTCACCTTGGAGAGTCAGTCGCTCGTTCAGCACATCCAACATCTCCAAGAAAGACATGTGCTCAGAAACGTCGCTGACGTGATAGACGGCCATCTTGCCTTTGGCCCGAGGGCTCGCCTGTCGCCAGATGCGGAGGGTCAGATTCACTTGTAGCTCCGCTGCTTCAACTCGACGTACTCATAGACCAGCGGCTCTTTGTGCAAGATGGGACGACCGCCGTCGCCCTCGAATTCCCAGGCTGACACGTACGCGAATTCGTCATCATCGCGGAGCGCCTCGCCGTCCGCGGTTTGGCTCTCGACGCGGAAGTGCCCGCCACACGACTCGCGTCTGACCAGCGCATCGATGCACATCAGCTCACCCAGCTCGAAGAAGTCCGCCACCCGACCTGCGCGCTCCAACGCCTGGTTGAGCTCCTCGTTGGTCCCCAGCACCTTCACATCGGACCAGAACTCATTCTTCAGCTCTCGGATTCGAGTAAGCGCCTTACGCAGTCCCTCTTCGCTTCGCTCCATTCCGCAGTAATCCCACATGAGACGCCCGAGCTCCTTGTGGAAGGAGTCCACGGTGCGGCCGCCGTTTACCGACAACAGCTTGTCGATTCGGGCACGCACCGCCTCGACGGCATCGACGACAGCCGGATGCGACGCGTCGATCCTGGGGAACGGCCCGTCCGCGAGATAGTCGTTGATCGTGTTCGGAAGCACGAAATAGCCGTCAGCCAGGCCCTGCATCAGGGCGCTGGCTCCAAGCCGGTTCGCCCCGTGGTCGGAGAAGTTGGCCTCACCGGTGACATAGAGTCCGGGAATGCTGGACTGCAGGTCGTAATCGACCCAGAGCCCGCCCATGGTGTAGTGCACGGCTGGGTATATCCGCATCGGTGTCTTGTACGGATCCTCGCCGGTGATCTGGGCGTACATGCTGAAGAGGTTGCCGTACTTGCCTTCCACAGTCGCCCGGCCGAGCCGCGCTATGGCGTCCGCGAAATCCAGGTAAACACCGAGCCCACCCGGTCCAACGCCGCGACCTTCGTCGCAGACGTTCTTTGCCGCTCGGGAGGCGATGTCACGCGGCACCAGGTTTCCGAATGACGGATAGATGCGCTCCAGGTAGTAGTCGCGATCCGCCTCGGGAATGTTCCGGGGATCGCGCTTGTCCTCCCCACTCTTGGGGACCCAGATTCTGCCGTCGTTCCGCAACGACTCGCTCATCAGCGTCAGCTTGGACTGGTAGTCACCGCTTACCGGGATACACGTTGGGTGGATTTGGGTGAAGCACGGATTCGCAAAGTAAGCGCCCTTGCGGTAGGCGCGCCAGGTGGCTGTGACGTTGCATCCCATGGCGTTGGTGGACAGGAAGAACACGTTGCTGTAGCCACCTGTGGCGAGCACGACCGCGTCGGCGAAGTGAGTCTCGATCGCTCCACTCACCATGTCGCGGATGACAACGCCGCGAGCTCTGCCGTCGACCACGATCAGCTCGAGCATCTCGTGCCGGGTGTTCATCTCTACTGTGCCGGCTGCGATCTGACGCTCCAATGCTTGATAGGCGCCGAGCAGCAGCTGTTGGCCGGTCTGGCCGCGGGCATAGAACGTCCGAGAGACTTGGACGCCGCCGAAGGAGCGGTTGTCGAGCAGGCCGCCATACTCCCGCGCAAACGGCACTCCCTGCGCGACGCACTGGTCGATGATCTGAACGCTGAGCTCCGCCAACCGGTAGACATTGGACTCTCGCGCTCGGAAATCTCCGCCCTTCACCGTGTCGTAGAACAGTCGGTAGACCGAGTCCCCGTCGTTGCGATAGTTCTTGGCGGCGTTGATACCGCCCTGGGCAGCGATCGAATGGGCGCGCCGAGGTGAGTCCTGATAGCAGAAGCAGGTGATGTTGTAGCCCGCCTCGCCGAGAGTGGCTGCCGCGGAGGATCCGGCTAGCCCGGTGCCAACGATGATCACGTCGAGCTTGCGACGGTTGGCCGGATTGACGAGCCGGGCACGGAAGCGGCGCTCATACCAACGCCTGTCGATAGGTACCTGCGGCGCTTTGCGATCGGCTATGTCTGCACCCAGGACATAGAACGAGTCGGCGTCGAGCGAGTCGAGCAAGTCGGAGTTGGTCACGTACACCTCAGGATGCTCAGATTGCGGTCGCGCATCAGCTCACGAACCCGAACAGTATGGCGAAGGGAGGAAGCAGGAAGCCAACCGTGAGCACCCCGGCCACCACGTACGCAGCAACGTTCAGACGTCGTCGTGCGAGGCGCGAGGTGTTGGCTCCGAGTGTTGTCAGTGCGCTCCAGGTTCCATGCCTAACATGAAAACTGACCGCGATGATCGCGATCGTGTACGCCAGCACCACGGACCAGATCTGGAAGCCATTCACAACACGCTGGTACGGCTCTGCGGCGGCGCCACCCGGATGGACGACGTTCCAGGTCAGGTGCAGCAAGTGATAGATGACGAACAGCAGGATGACGACGCCGCCCCAGCGCAGTGTGAACGAGGCGTAGGTCCGTTGCACACCCGTTCGGGACTTCGTGCTGTAGTACCGCCTTACCCCGCCACGTGCCGTATGTGCGCGCGACCACAGGCTGAAGGCGGCGTACATGTGGAGCAGAACGCTCACGAGAAGAACCACCCGAATGATCCACAGTGCACCGCCGTAAGGAAGGATCGGCTCACCTATGGTTCGCAAATGGTGGGCATAGGTGTTGAATGCCACCGGCCCGGCGAAGATCTTGAGGTTGCCGTACATGTGGGCCAGCAGAAAGCCGATCAAGATAATGCCGGTGACCGCCATCAGAGCTTTGAGAGCAACGGTTGACCTACTGGCCTGCTGAGCAGGGGTCAACGAAACTGTTGCCACGCAGCCACACTAGAACTCCGCGTGCCGTAACAGCGAGCCAAGGCCACTTAGGTCACTGGTGTTTTTCGCCACGTTGTTTTTTAGGCCTGGGTGTCACTCACGTTTGCCGTCTCGAGACACCAAACGCGTGTCCTGAGGCCGAATTGCACCCTCGCGGGCCGTCTTGTGATGGCTAGCGTGCTGCCATGGTCAGGTAAGGAGGCGGGGCGACAGGCGAATAGCCTAGGGATTCACTCGCGGAAGAAATGGGTCTTTGGGCGCGGCAACAACCGACCCTCAAGGAATATGTCGACTCGCTCGTTGTAAAACGCGAGAAGCCCGCTGATGGGGAGGAGTTGCCGGGTCGGGAAGGCATACATCCAGGCCAGGTCTTTGTGTACGGTGTCCGACCCGGTAGCCGGATCGGGGATTCGTACCGACCAATAACCACCTGTTGTGCCCTTATAGGGACACGCCGTCACCGTGCTGGTCGGAACGAGGTGCCCAAAACTGACGTCGGTCGGGTCGATGTAATAACGAGTGGGCAGTCCAGTCTCGAAGACCATCACGGGTGACTCGGAATCAGCAAGCAGCACGCCGCTCAGCTCGATCCGAACCGATCTCGTCGAGCGCAGCGCATCTACCCTCGTATACGGATTGCGCGGATGGACATAGACCTGCTCATCCTCTTCAAACCACGCATCGAGGGTCGCCCACCGAAACCAAACCGTGTCGACCAGCTCGGGGAGGGCATCGGCGCCGTAGACCTTAGCAGCTGCCGGGCGAGTGATGTCGCCCAC
>Ga0075433_10002576_pt1 | contig 13817 bp, 12 predicted proteins | sample RhiMethybrSRZTD2_FD_75299 | JGI IMG/M metagenome (GOLD analysis project Ga0075433, IMG submission 75299) | Populus rhizosphere microbial communities from Tennessee, USA - Rhizosphere MetaG P. TD hybrid SRZTD2 | ecosystem: Host-associated > Plants > Roots > Rhizosphere > Soil | place: USA... | reverse complement strand
GAGAAATCGGGCGATCTGCGGGCCGCGGTCGGATCGTATCTGAACGCCCAAAATTTGGCTCCGCTCTGGGATCGCCCTTTTTATAAACTGGGGATGCTCTACGGCAAGCTCGATCGGCCCGGAGATGGATACTATTACCTGGGCCGAGCCTTTGCCCTTCAAGATGAAGATGACAAGGCGATCAACAACCTTGAGCGCGCGATCAAAATCCTCGGGGCAAATTCGCCCCGAGGTCAGCTTATTCAGGAAGAGCTCAACGCGTTGAAAAAAAGACGACGATGATCAATGCTGGGCCGCCATTGCGGCGAGAGAAAGTATTTTCGAACGCGCCGGTTTGACGTATTTGTTTTCCCGCTTGAGCAGCATTTCCCGCAAGTACTCCGGATCAAAACCCAATAGATCGCAGATATTGGTGAAGGAAAATAACCAACCGGTGTCGGTGTCTTGGACCCATTCGATGGCGCTCTGATACTGGCACCGACCCAGACTGCTTCGAGAACCGCGATATTTATCCAGGCATTCCACGGCATCCTTCAAGACCGCGATCATAAGACGTCTTTCGCCTTCGAGTTTTCGAGACAAACCTCCCGCGCCGTAAAACTGCGAAGGTAAAAAGACGTCAGGTTCCAAAATACGCGCTAAGAAATCATCATACATCGCCGCACACTCTCCTCATTAATTTGAATCGCATTCTATACCACAGGCGCGATCGCCACGCAATAAAAGTCCCCATTGGTTCAATGTTGCAGGGCAGCGACTCGAAAGCTTAAAAGCTAGATAAACCGATAGGCACACATTGATTATTCGCTGCCGATAGGTAGCACGCCACTGATGAGTGAAATATCTGGATAGACCGGTTTACTTTAGCAGCTCAGCGGACAAGATGAGTTGCGTATTGATCAAATATTTTTTACAGGCCCTTTAAGCGGAATGCCGCCCTTTTTTTCCGTCGGTACGGCTATCACGTTATGCTGCTCCAACTCACTAGCGAAGTTTATGAATCCGTCTAGTGGGTCGATTGTGTACGACCCAGTAAATAGATTGCGATCTCCAAATTCGAAAAATTCGTAGTTATCTGGAAAAACACTTCTGATCTGCTGCATGCTTTTAAACAGTACGGGATTATTCACTCGGATGGTGATTTCAACCACCACGATTGGTCTGGACTGCATGAGCGTTTTACGCAGGCCTTCCAATGCTGGTCGCTCAAATCCTTCAATGTCCATTTTAATTAAATCAACAATTTTAACGCCGGCAGCCTCCAGAGCCTGATCACCAGGGACAATCTCCAATTGTTGGTGCTTTCCGGAGCCTGAAATAAACGCAAAGCTTCCAGTGCCGTCGTTGTCTTTAGCTGGCTCTTCAAATACAAGCCGTTGTGCCTTGTCACCTAGCCCGACAGGATGAACGAAAATGTTTTTTATGCCGTTGGCTTTGATTGCTTGTCGAAAACGTTTCAGCACCGGTTCGTAAGGCTCGAAAGCATGAACTTCTCTAGAGTATTTGGACATGAATAGGGAATGCACGCCCTTATTGGCGCCAATATCGACGAATACACCGCCGCGCGAAACGTCGCGCAAGAAAAAAAGCTCGGGTTTTTCATATGCACCGAATCCCAACACGTGCCGATCGAGCAGATCTCCGGTATTGCCCTCATAGACCATACCGAACATAGTGGTCTTGAAGCCGGTGGGCTTCCCATCGATGCAGGCAAACACGGATTCAGCACCGGTAAGACAACGATAGATCGCATAGGCGAGCACCGGCCGCATTTGATAGAAAATTACGGAGCCGCCAATAAAGAGCAGGAATGCAACAGAGATTAGTCGCAAGACGAATCGAGTTTGCATAGGATCATCCGGCAATACCGCATTGTCGTCCGCTCGGGATACCCCGTCAATAAATAACCGGACAGGTCGCGACCGAAACTAGGCGGGGACGCCGGTGCCGCAATTCACTTCGCGATAAAGCGACAAGCTGCTGATTCGGAATTTAAAACTCGACCATGAGGACCGCTAAATGTCCTCCATCAAGCCGGCGAGTTTGGTTTTGGCGACGTTATGATCCCAAATTTTTTGCACCACCGAGTCCTTTCGCCGGCCCTTCATGACGCGCTGCGTCTCATCCTCGTTGTACACCAAGATCGGACCCAGTAAAGCGGCTTTGTAGAATCGCGAGGCGGCTTCCTCCAGGTCTACGCAAGCGGCAAACACCCACTCGATCGCCTGTCCGACAACCATGGAACCGTGACCACGGAGCATCACGGCATCGGCCTTGCCCAGCGCCTTTGCCACCGCGTCCCCCTGTTCATTGGTGTGAATTAACGCCGGGTCCATGTATTTCGGCAGCACCCCCGGTCCAAAGAATGCGCCTGGGTTCGAAGATGCGGGATAAAACGGTTTGTCCACCATCGATAACGTAGCCACCATGTGGTTGTGCAAGTGAGCAACGCTTTGGACATCTCCCCGCGCCTTGTAAGCGCGCGCATGCATGTAAACTTCGGATGGCGCCTTGTATTTGCCCTCGATCAGTTTTCCTTCGAAATCAGTGATGACCATTTCATCCGGCTTCACGGTCGCGCGACTCACCGGGTGGGGCAAAATCAACAGGTGCTCCGATCCCGGAATGCGCACGCTGATATGGCCGCTATAATCCACCAACCCGACATTGAATAGCATGCGCGACGACATGGCGAGTTTCACTTTAAGCTCTGTTAGGTCTGACACGAATTTCTCCTCTCTGATTACGACTTTTTTGTGCTATATCTTTCATTCCATCGGAGTTCAACCGAACGGTTCCCCTAGCAAATGCAGGGTTCTGCGCGCCGCGACATGATCGGATTGCCGCTGCTCTCGAGACCGGGTCTGAATAATCGCCAACTCTGTTCCTCGACGAGCGAAAAGAGCATTCAATCACGAATACAGGAGCAAAAAGGAAAATCTTATGGCAAGTAGCGCTGAAGGAATTCGCTGGAATCTCAGCGATCTGTTTGCAGCAGCCGACGATCCGCAAATCGAAATCACGCTGGCCGATTGTCGCGCGCGTGCGGAAGCATTTGCCAAGCGCGTGAAGCCGCTGATGCAAAACCCGCAAACCTTCGATGCGGAGGATCTACACCGCGCGCTGACGGAGTTGGAAAGCATCTATGAGGCTCTGGGCCGAGTCGAAAGCTATGCAGGATTACTTTACGCCGCCGATACGGCCAATCCAGTGCATCAGGATTTGGAGCAAAAAGTCGAGCAACGCTCGACTGAGGTTCGCAACTTTGTGCTCTTCTTCGAGCTCGAATGGCTAAAATTCGATGACGCAATCGCCGATCGCCTCCTCAAAGATGAGAAGTTGCGCAGCCACGCTCACTATCTTCGGAATCTCCGCCGCTACCGTCCGCATGCGCTCAGCGAATCGGAAGAAAGGATGGTCAATGAAAAAAACAACACCGGCCGTAATGCCTTCGGCCGGCTATTCTCTGAACTAACCTCTTCTCTCTTATTTACACTCGATATCGACGGAAAACGGGAACCGCGCAACTTGAGCCAAATGCTTTCGTTATTGCACGATCCCGATCGCGCGCTGCGTCGAAGCGCTATGGAAACCCTCTACCGCGGACTCGCCGAACAGGGTCAAGTGCTAAGTTTTATCTACGACACTCTCCTTCAAGATCATTTGACGATGGATCGGCTGCGGCTCTACTCCGACCCCATGGCGCAACGCCACCTATCCAATGAAATCGATGACAACGTAGTCAAAATCATGATGGAAGTAACCGAAGAGCACTATGGCTTGGCGCAAGATTACTTCCGCATCAAAGCTAAGCTTCTCAACGTTCCGCGAATCGCCCTCTATGATCAATACGCGCCGCTCGGTCAGGAAGCGCGCTCCTTCCACTATGCACAAGCACAGGAGCTGATTCTCGAAGCATTTGAAACGTTCGATCCCTCCTTTCGCCAAATGGCCGCGAATTTCTTTGCTAAAAATTGGATCGACGCCGAGATGCGCAATGGCAAACGTGGCGGCGCGTTCTGCGCCTCGCCTTCGCCAAAGCTGCATCCCTACATACTTTGCAGCTACAATGATCAATTACGCGATGCTATGACCTTGGCCCACGAGCTCGGGCACGGGCTGCATGGCTGTTTGAGCCGCAAACAAAACTACTTTAACTACGACACCCCGTTGACCACCGCCGAGACCGCATCGGTCTTCGCCGAAATGCTGGTCTTTGATTACCTGCTGCCCAGGCAACCCGATCGCCAGGAACAACTGGCTCTCAGCGCCGGCAAGATCGAGGACATTCTGGCCACGGTGTTCCGCCAGAATGTCCTCACCCGCTTTGAGGAACTCGCTTTCGCCGCACGCCAGAAACGACGCTTGACCGCGGATGAGCTCGGCAACCTCTGGCTGGACGCAAATCGGAAATATTATGGCGACGCAGTGGAAATCGTCGAAGGGTATCGCTGGGGATGGTCGTACATCCCGCACTTCGTCCACTCACGATTTTATTGCTACAGCTATGTCTTCGGTCAGCTCTTGGTACTGGCGCTTTATCGCATGTACAAAGATCAGGGGAAGAGTTTCGTGCCGAAATATCTGGCGCTCCTCGAGGCCGGCGGTTCGGATTCACCCGAGGCGCTGCTGCGCCCGCTAGGTGTCGACATTCACGATCGCGAGTTTTGGCGCAAGGGATTCGAAGAAATCGTAGGCATGATTGCCACTCTTCAGAAGTTAATCTGACCGCTCTGCCGGAACCTTCAGGCGAATTCTGCTCACCTCATATTGAAACTCGGCGGGACGATTTCATCAATTCCCTTTCCCGTCCAATGCCACTTGTTGACGCTCTCCCAAACGTGTTCGCCCTTCATTTGCACTTTGTCGAGCAGTGCTTCTTCGTCCAAGCGCAGATACTTTCCTCGATCGACGAGTATCTCACCATCGACGATCACGGTCCGCACATCCCGGCTAACCGCGGTTTCCATCAGCGAGCGGATGGGATCGCGTACGGCGCCGAAAGCAATGTCGCGCAGATTAACGATCGTAAGATCGGCTTTGGCCCCCTTCTGTAAGCGTCCTAAATCGTCACGCCCGAGCATCGCCGCGCCGCCCAGAGTGATGGCGTTGTAAACATCGCGCGGATGACCGGCGAGAAAACTCTTCTCGGCCACGCGCGACGCTATCGCCGCATAGCGCATATCCGAAAGGATATCTTTGGGAAAAGTATCGGTACCGATCCCCATATTGATGCCGGCCCGGCGATACCGGTCAAAGGATTCCATGAGGATACCAAGCTTCAAGTATTTCAACGGACTATACGCCACCGAAGCGCCGGAGTCGGCGATCAGTTTCAAATCGTCGCCATAAGGGTAGGCAAGCCAGCTGTGGCCGCTGACAAAGATGCAATGTGAGAGAGAAACCTCCGGATCGAGAAACCCGATTTTCTGAAGCAGCTCGATCGGCGTGCAGCGCTCGCGTTGCATGACGGTATGAAATTCGAAGAGATTGATAGTGGCATGAATCTGTACGCGCACGCCGAGGTCTCGCGCCGCTTTGCGCGTCTCTTTTAAGAGCGCCGGTGTACAGGAATCGACGTGTCCCGGAAACAGCAGAGCGCTCATACGCCCACTACAGGCACCGTTGTACTTCTTGGCAAACTCTATGGCCGCCTTGAGCCCTTGACTGCCACGCTCGTCATCCCAATCGTACTCTAAACGCCCGTCCTGATCGTGAAAAAAACTCACGTTCTTATAGCTTGGCCCGGCGGCGCAGCGAATCCCGACTTGGTCGATCATATCCACATAACGCTGAGGCTCGCCTCCCGCACCGCCGATATCGAAAGTCGTGGTTACGCCGCTCTTCAAGAGATGGATCAGTGAAAAACGCTGGCCGATATCGACGTCTTTTAAATGCGCAGCGTGAGCTCCCGCGCGAGTCGGTCCGCCGTGGGCCAAATAGTTGGAGGCAAAGAAATCGGTTTTCGAAGAGTCATTAAGAATATAGTCGCTGGCATTGATGCCGGAATGAAAATGCGTGTCGATAAATCCGGGAGAGACCAAGCATCCGCTGGCATCGATTCTCTTGTCTACCGAGGCTGCATAATCATCACCGACGAATTCGATGCGATTACCCTCGTACACAACCACGCCGTCTTTGATGATCTCATGCGTCTGACCATTGAAGCCGACAACCCAGCCGCCCTGTATCAACGTCTTCATTGCGCGCCTTTCAGTCTCCGGAACTCACTTACCCCAAAGTTCCTTCAAAAATCCGCTCTTGTCCAATTGCAGGACGAACGAATTATCGTAAAGATCTTCCACTCTTTTTTTTATCGGAGTACCAAGGCTACGTTGCAGTTCGACCGATTCGGCCACTGCCGCGGCGGGCACGACCATGTGGCGGTCCACAATATCCTTGGTATAGACGTTGTAGGCAACCTGTAATGCTTCCTCGTCTTTGATATGCATGATTTTGCTGATCGCCACCTTGGTTTTTCCGGGATTGTGTTCCGTGAAATTGACCGCCGCGGCAAACGCGGCAACCATGCGCTGCACGGTTTCCGGTTTGTCACGAATCATACGTGAGCTCGTATGAAGCGAGCTGTAGATGAATGGGATATCGAGGTCGATCAAGCGATAAGCTACGTTGAAGCCGTCGTTCTTGGCGCGCACGTCGAGGGGCGGCGTGATTACGACGCCCTGAACCACGTTCGCTGCCATGGCCTGATAGCGCTCGGTCTGGCTGCCGCCGATGGGCCGCATGGTTACGTCGGCAACATTGAGCTTTTTCATCAACATTCGCGATAGCCGATCACTCAAATCGCCCGCCCGAGCCACGCCCAACGATTTGCCTTTTAGCTCTTCAACTCGGTGAATTTCCTTGCGGGTCACCAGAACGTACGGCAGCTTCAGCAATGGCGCAGCGATGAGCTTGGCATCCGCCCCGGCGACCATTGCGGGAATCGTCGCATCCGCCGCGCAATAAAGAAATTGGATTTCATCCGCCATCAATGCCGCCAGCGAGGCGCTGCTCCCACGGATGAAGACATGTTCGAGTTTCAAGCCGTAGGGCTCGAATAGCCTATTTTCGAGTGCCGTATAGAGATGTGCAAAACCGCCGGAAACGGCGCAGGTCGCAATGCGCACATGGACTGGCCGCTCGCCAGCTTTGGCGAGATAAGGATTGGCGTCCGCCAGCGAAAAAGATGTGAGGATCGTTAGGATTATGGATCCTGAAAGATGCGCTAGTCTCCGCATAGTCGTTAACGCACGGCCGCTGTTGATCTGCCAAATTCGGCGCGGCGGATCATAGGCTTTTTTAAAGACCTGCTCAATCGGTGCACCCGATCCGCTCAAATCGCAAAACGAAAATGAATAATGTCGCCGTCCTTTACCAGGTAGTCCTTACCCTCGAGCCTGAGTTTCCCGGCTTCTCTGCATTTCGCTTCACTTCCATAGAGGACAAAATCGTCGTAGCTTACGACTTCCGCTCGAATAAAGCCGCGCTCGATGTCGCTATGAATTTTTCCGGCGGCTTTTTTGGCCACCGTCCTCTGAGTGATCGTCCAAGCGCGCACTTCGTCTTCACCCGTTGTGAAAAAACTTAATAGATCCATAAGGCCGTACGCCGCGCGAATGAAACGATCACGCGCGGGCTCTTCGATGCCGATCTCGTTGAGAAACCCGGTGCGGTCCTTCTCATCGAGTTGAGCAATTTCCATTTCTAGTTTTCCCGCGAGTCCCAACCCGTGAAGTCCGCGGCGATCGAGCTCTGCTTGGTAAACCGCCCCGAGGGGGCCGCCGGCTTGGTCCTCCGCCTGATTGAAAATCACCAACAAAGGTTTCCGGCTTAAAAACCCAAAGCCTGAAGCCAGATTTTCCTCATCGGCACTAAACTGTAGACTTCTGAGACTTTGCTCATTTTCCAAGGCTTGAGCGCAGCGTTCGAGCAAGGACTCTTCCTGAGGCCGTGCCTTTTCTTTTTTGAGCCGGCTCCGTCGATTCTCGACCACGCTGAGATCAGCGAGAATCATTTCGCTGAGCAAATCGGTGAGCTCTCTTACGGGATTAGCGGCGCTGTCGAAAGCGCGCAGCACCAGCGTCATCGCGTCCACCTCGCGCATTTGCGTGACCAGCGCCTGATTCGATTTCGAATTGTCCTCGGCTTCATTGGGCGGGAAATCGCTGAACCGGATCTCGGCATAGGTGGTTTTTTTTGGCTTGAACATCTGTGACAGTCGATCGATTCGCGGATCAGGGACTTTGATTACGCCAAGATGAATTTCTTCTTTTCCCCCGAAGCCGCCGACCTGGGCCTGCAGGCCGGTCAGCATGTTGAAGATAGTCGTTTTTCCTGCGCCGCGGTGGCCGATCAGACCGACTTTCATTTACTTTCCGTATTCGAGATAGGCAATCTAACAGGAAACCGCAGGTGAATAAATGTGTGTTTGTTGGCTCAGACGTTCCAAAAAAATGCCCAGCTCCGGCGCGCCGATTCGACGCCAAGGCTGGGCATTTTGTGATCAGAAGCTTGTGATTATCGCTTCAGCGCGAGAAAGACACTCGAGTCGCCGCGTCGCACCAGGAGTAGAACCGATTGACCTTTCTTACTCTGCGCCATTTCCCGATTGTAGTCGGCAAGATTGTGCACGGGTCGGCGATTAATTTGCGTAATCAAGTCTCCTTCTCGGAGTCCCGCCTCATCGGCAGCACTCCCGGGTTTTACCTCGGTAATGACGAGCCCTTCAGCCCGATCCAGGCCTAGGCTCTGGGCAACTTCCGGAGTCACGGGCTGCACTGCCAAACCTAAATCGCCCTGTTGACCTGCAGCAGCGACTTCGGTGTCTTTCATCTCGCCCACTGTGATCGGAAGCGTCAGCTCCTTACCATCTCTCAACACCTTGATGGACGCGCTCGCCCCGGGTGCGACAGGCGCCACCAGACCGGGTAGCTCAGCGGAGTCCTTAACCTCTTTGGAATTGAATTCCGTAATAATGTCGCCGGTCTTGATTCCTGCTCGTTCGGCCGGGCTGCCGCGCATGACATCCGCCACCAGCGCTCCCCTCTGTCGTTTTACACCGAGAGAATCCGCGATTTCCGGAGTGATTTTCTGCACGGTCGTACCGAGATAACCGCGTACCACCCTGCCCTTGTCTTTGAGCTGCGGCAAAATTTCCTTGATCGAGTTCGTCGGGATCGCAAAGCCAATTCCGATATTTCCACCCGACTGACTGTAAATTGCCGTGGTGATGCCGACCACCTCGCCCCGTAAATTGATCAACGGACCACCCGAGTTGCCAGGATTAATCGACGCATCGGTTTGGATGAAATTATCGTAGGGCCCCGCACCGATCTGCCGCCCCTTAGCGCTCACAATCCCTGAAGTCACCGTATGATCCAAACCAAACGGATTGCCAATGGCCATCACCCACTCACCGACTTCGAGCCGATCGGAATCGCCGAGAGTGACCGTGGGTAAATCTTGTCCAGCATCGATTTTGATCACGGCGATATCGGTCTTCTGATCCTTGCCGATCACTTTGGCGTCGTAGCTTTTTCCATCCGACAACGTCACAGAAATTTTCTGCGCGCCATCGACCACGTGATAGTTGGTCAGGATCGTGCCGTTACGATCTATGATGAACCCCGATCCCAGCCCCATTTGCCGCTGCGGACCACCGCGGGGCATTCGCCCGCCGAAAAATCTTTGCCAAAATTGACTCATCGGATCGTCGCTATCGAATGGCGACGGCGCGTCCGCGGCTGCTTTCCGCACCTGAGTGGTTGAGACATTCACCACGGATGGACCCACTGCCTTGGCGAGGCTGGCAAAATCCGGCAATCCCTGAGATACAGCCGGGGCCGGAGCATTGCTGACTGCGGCCGTGCGCCAAGCAGTCTGATAATGATCGATCGCGCTGCTGATACTTACGCCCGCAAGCAGGCACAAGATGCTGCCAATAACCATAGACGAAATCGTGATACTTTTTTGTTTGGTAAGCTTACTGAACATTTTCGAACCTCTGCTCGATTAGACGCGCGGCGTGCAGTTCGGTTCACACCAGCTCAACCGCACGGCGTCATCAAACGAATTTGCCGACTAATAGTTTCATGCTCTCTTTTTTCCTCGGCCGCTCAGCACTCCGTCTTTCCAGCGCATGAGTCCTTGCCTCATGTACCCCGGGTCATAGCCAAGTGCTTCACAAACGTTCTCGAAGGAGAATGGATAATTGCGGTCTTCGTTGACGATCCATTCTTCGGCATCCAAATGCATCAAGCGCTTGCGCTTGCATGTCGCTGTAACGTTATCTTGAAAACAAACCACGGCATCCTGCAAAACGGCGAGCATCAGGACGCGCTCCGGTTCCAGATGAAAGCGCCGCCGGTATGTCGATTGATATTGATTCTCGACCAGTATGTCCGGCTGAAAAACTGCAAGTGCCCGTTCTTCCATAGGCGCGCGTGGCTGTCCGACTCCGTTAAGCCAGAACGGCGATCGGCCACGCTGATGGCTTTGGCGCCCTTTGACTGCTTTTTTGGCGATCATGACTACCTCCGTTAACTTAGACAACGGTTGGGCTTGGATGGTTCCAATGGGTTCCACGTAACGCATTACATGTATGAGTAAATCCCCCAGGGTGGCCTCTCGGCGCCAAAGGGAGCGACGTAACTAAACGCCTGAGCGGGCTTGAACGGCCTAGATCAGCAGGACAGAATCAAGCAAGTGAAGGGAAATCTTCGCAGTGTATGGATTGACGTAGATTCGGCCATCGTTCCGAGTGCTGCGAGGTAAACTCTGGGGCCTGCTGGTTGGAAGAATACCGATACTCAGCGCGGGTGCATCGCAGGTGTCGCAATCCAAACCGGTTCCCACGGCACCGCCGCTTGGGTGTGCTAGCACGTAGGGAAAATTCGCTCCCCGAAATAGCAAATCGCTTTGAGGGGCGAGAGTATCGTGGGCGAGACTGAGCGCAACTCCGCCGAGCGTCGCTATGAAGAGCAGGCCGAGAGCGATCGCAATTTTCCGCACAACCGAACCCATAGAGTATCACATACGCTAGCACCCACCTGCGCAAAGTCAATATGACGGATGGCACTACGATTGACGCTTGGGAATCGCGTAGTTCCTCGGGTTATGTACGTGAAGCTCCGGTTGACGGTTTGCGCCAAGATGGTAAATTGATTCCCCGTGCCTCTTGCCAGCATTGAAGAAGCCGTCGAGGAGATCCGACGTGGCGGAATGGTCATCCTCATGGATGACAGGGACCGCGAGAACGAAGGCGATCTTTGCATGGCGGCCGAAAAAGTCACTCCCGAAGCGATCAATTTCATGGCGACTCACGGGCGTGGGTTGATTTGCCTTCCGCTCACGGAAGAGCGCGTGAGACATCTCGGCATCGCCATGATGGTCTCCGATAACACTTCGCCCTTCGGGACTGCATTTACAGTTTCGGTCGATGCCGCAACTGGAATTACCACCGGAATTTCCGCCGCCGATCGCGCAAAAACCATTCTCGATGCCATCGCCGATGATGCTAAGCCCCAGGATTTGGTGACGCCCGGCCATATCTTTCCCCTCCGCGCGCGCAATGGCGGCGTGCTGGTCCGCGCCGGCCAAACCGAGGGTTCAGTGGATCTCGCCCGTTTGGCGGGATTGAAACCGGCCGGAGTCATCTGCGAAATCATGAAAGACGACGGCACGATGGCGCGCCAACCCGATCTCATGCGCTTCGCGAAGAAGCATCGTTTGAAGGTGGTAACGATTGCTGATCTGATCCAGTACCGGCTCAACTACGATCTACTGGTTTACAAAGCTGCGTCGGCACCGCTGCCGACTCGCGTCGGAGGCCTCTTTCAGGCGGTCGTCTATAATACGCTAGTTGACCAAAGCGAACATCTGGCGCTTATCAAAGGTGAGATCTCGCCGCGCGAAGAAACTTTGGTGCGGGTTCACACCAAGTATGTCCCGGGAGACGTTTTCGGCTTTGAGTTGCTCAATACCAACGCCGTCATTCAACGCTCGATGGCGATCATCGCGAAGGAAGGTCGCGGCGTCATTCTCTATCTTCAACCGCAGCGCAAAGGTTTGCACCCGGCGATGGTGGCTTATCCCAAACTCGAAGGTAAACAGCAGAAGGCAATGAACCGTTCGTTTGTCTATCAGGCGGATTTCAAGGAATACGGTATCGGCGCGCAAATTCTACGGGATTTGGGTGTGCGCAAAATGCGCCTACTGAGTAACAACAAAAAGCACCTGGTGGGTCTGCGCGGTTATGGCCTGGAAATCACCGCCCTCGAACCGATCCGAGACAATGTCGTGCGCGAGACCGCCAAACCCAAGAAAACCAAGCTGCGGCACGCCTGAGGAGAACCAAATTTATGCCGATTTTTGAGTATACTTGCCGGCGTTGTAACCATCGATTCGAAACCATCGTGCTGTCGACGCATGAAAGAGTCGATTGCCCGAAATGCGCTAGCGGATCTGTGGAAAAGCAGTTGTCGGTGTTTAGCTCGCCTGGCTCAACGAAAGAATCAGCTCCGTCGAGCGGTGGTTGCGGCTGCACACCGCAGACGTGTGGCTGTCACTAGGGCTTTTGCGGCGGACAAAGATAATCGGCCAAATCGACTCGAATCCGTTTGAGCGCTTCACCCATATTGGCGAAAAGCCGTTCTTCCACCAACTGCCCGTTGACCCAGTAATCCAACGATGGCGCGTCGGTAAAATTGATATCGATGAAACGCGCACCGACGGGCTCGCCGGTGATGATCACTCTGACCGAAAATCCTGCGTCTACGACAACGCCGCGCGCGCCATAGGGCAACGGCAGACCGCTTTTAATTTTGTTTAATTTTTCTAGTGGATAGGTGCCAATCTCCAAGGAGTAGTATCCCCACTCACCCCGTCCAATGGAAAGATTGTGCAAAATTTTATTGTTGATGTCGACGAGATTTTTTGCCGCTTGGTCCTGGTTGTAATTTTTGAGCAGTTCGTAAGCCCATCGTTCGACGATTCCCTTGACGGGTGCCGCTGCGGGCTTCTCGCGCTCTTTGACCGGACCGCGATCAATCCACCATTTAGTTTCTTCGAAGGCTTGGGTTTTTTCGTCAGCCATCGCAGGGAACTCAGATCTTGAATTCCTCGAGCGTGCTTTTCGCAAACAGCGATTCGACCTCGAACCGTTTGCTGATCAGCCCTTGCTCGTAGGTGTACTGGATCAGGGTTTCCAGTATGTGGCGATTGGGTTCCAAGCCGTAAACCCAAGGGTCTTCGCCGAGAGCTTCCCGTTCCTTTTCCATCTCGTCGATCGACCAGGCCAACATGTACTTGAGGGCAGAGAACTCGTACATCGCCTCCTTGCAGAGCCGCTTGGATTCATCGAATGCCTTGAAAAGGCTCTGCGCGATCCAACGGTGCTTTTCGTAAACCTCCTCGCGTATCACGATCGTGTGCATAATCGGAAAGATTTTCGTGCGCTGAAAATATTCCTGCTCCACTTCACGAAAGTTCGGAATCAACCGGCGCACCTTCGGATGGCGCCGCACGAAGGGCGACGGCATATGCGCCGAAATCATAGCGTCAATCTCGCCGCGCTCGAGCATTCCTGAAAGCGTCTTGTCCTCTGGAATCGCTCGAATGTCGATATTCGGAGGCAGATTGTGTCTCACCTTATCCTGGCGGCCGGGATGCTCTTCGCCGCCGGTGAACCATTTCATTTTTTCCGGTGCCACCCCGTATTCGTGTTGAAGAATGCCGCGCGCCCATGTCGCCATGGTGATCTGGTATTCCGGCACACCGACTCGCTTTCCTGCCATGTCCGCCGGTTTCTGAATCCC
>Ga0075433_10002570_pt1 | contig 13822 bp, 11 predicted proteins | sample RhiMethybrSRZTD2_FD_75299 | JGI IMG/M metagenome (GOLD analysis project Ga0075433, IMG submission 75299) | Populus rhizosphere microbial communities from Tennessee, USA - Rhizosphere MetaG P. TD hybrid SRZTD2 | ecosystem: Host-associated > Plants > Roots > Rhizosphere > Soil | place: USA... | reverse complement strand
TCACGCAAGCCCGAACTCATTCACCACCTGGTATCCGGATTCCCCCTGTTGAATCGGCCGCCTGCGGCCGGCTTAACAAGTGAGTGGGCAGAATTCAACTGCTGTCAATATTATCTCAACAATTCCTGCTAACCTGACTGCCCCAAGTATTCGCTAACGTCAATTAGGTGTCAACTTTGTTGTATTGTCTTGAGGCATCCGGTTGCCTATGATATACAGAAATTTGTTTGTCTAACTCAATCGCCTCGAATTCCGCATAATTCCTCCCATGCAAGCGGCTCAGGCCAAACCTAAGCTACTCGACCAGCTCCGCGACGTGCTTCGCACTCGCCACTATAGCATCCGAACCGAGAGGGCTTATACCGACTGGGTGCGGCGCTTCATTGGGTACCATCGGATGCGTCATCCCGGCGTCATGGGTCCATCCGAAGTCGGCCAGTTCCTCACCCATCTGGCGGTGAAGAAGAATGTGGCCGCCAGCACCCAGACTCTCGCCCGAAACCGAGGCCGAGGGCAGCAAAATCTGGCGGTGGGGCGAGGGCGTCGTGGCTTACCCTGAGGAGCCGAACCCCCTGGAGTCCCCCTTATCCAAGGGGGACATTTGCGAGGTAGTACCAACCGGGTCTCTTTCAGCTTCAGGGGACACTTAAGGGCGGCATCCCACCCGCTCCTCTGACCGCGTCGGAGCGATGAGGCGACAGAAAAGGAAAGGTTATCTGCTCCGACCACTACGTTGACTGGACAATCTCCCATGCAACGATGCGCCTGGGTTAATACGAACCCGCTGATGATCGAATACCATGATCGCGAGTGGGGAATACCGTCACACGAGGATCGAAGGCTGTTTGAGTTTCTCATTCTGGAGGGCGCCCAGGCCGGGTTGAGCTGGGAGACGATCCTGAAGAAACGGGAGAACTATCGAAAGGCTCTTGACCAATTTGATCCGACCAAGATTGCTCGATACGGACCAAAAGACGTCAAGCGTCTCTTGAATGATCCCGGCATCGTCCGGAATCGCTTGAAAATCGAGGCGACCATTACCAATGCGCGGCAGTTTCTTAACGTTCAGGAGGAATGGGGCTCGTTCGACAAGTACATCTGGCAATTTGTCGGAGGCACCGCGATCCGGAACCAATTTAGATCTCTGTCACAGGTGCCTGCCAAGACCCAAGAATCGGATACCATTAGCAAAGACTTGCTCCGGCGCGGATTCAAATTTGTCGGCTCGACCATCTGTTATGCCTTCATGCAGGCTGTAGGACTGGTCAACGATCACACGGTGGACTGCTTTCGCTATGGTCAGGTGTCGGCTCCATTGAAAGTTCGTCGCGACAAGTCGTCCAAGTCCGGTTAGGGATTGCACAACACAGTGGTGATGAAACAGTTCGCCGAGCGACCCTGGAGACTTGGAAAGATTCGAACGCGCCTCCCGTCGTTGTAGAAGCTTCTCAATCGTCGACACCTCTTCCCAAGAAGGGACCAGACGCCCCCCAAGTCCTCCCCTTTTGGAAGCCGATCTTTACCCACAAGTCGATGTGCTAGTCACAGGGGAGTGTCGAAGGTGGCTTCGCCAACGACTGCGTCAGCCCCACTCCCCTGCTCTCTCCCCCGCACTGGGAGGGCGTTGTAGATTGCAATTCCGGAGTGCGGGGGAGAGGGACAGCAACTTTATGGATCCTCCACCCAGGGTGGCGGTCGCTGCGCTCCCTAACCCCGGGCTACAGGTATGTCGCCCTTACAGGGTTGAGAACTCATGGGGATGAGGCTTTCAGGCACCCCCTGTGTCCAGCGAGAAAGATCTGTGACACATTTAGGCCCCCGAAAAGAAGCTAAAAGGACCGATGTTTACTTCCCCCTCGGCCCTGGCCCCTTGGGGCGAAGGGAACCGAAATTGACTATGGCGTTCGAAGCACCGGGAATCGTCGCTTTATGTTCTGTAGCACCCAATAAATGCTGAAAATCCTCGCTATTGGGTTGCTGGCGCTTGGCGTTCTGTCGCTGCTGGCCCAAGTGCCAGGCCTAGACTCTGGCTCTCCCGCGCCATGGCTTCCCGGCCAACGGGTTTTGCTGGATGCCCACAACTGTTATCCCTATAACGGGCGTTGGGCTGACCGGCTGGATCGCGCTCTGGGAACGGGCACTCCCCTTGCCATCGAGGAGGACCTATTCTGGTTCACCGACAAGAAGAGCGGACGGTCTCGGTCTGTCGTGAGTCATGGAAAACCTGTCTCAGGCAATGAACCTACTCTCGAGACCTATTTCTTGGAGCGAATCCGGCCTATCATGGAAGAAGCTCTGCAAGCCAATCCCCGAACCAACTGGCCTCTGATCACGCTCAACTTGGATTTCAAGACTAACGAGCCGGAACACCTTGCAGCTATTTGGGAGTTACTCGGGAAGTATGAAAGCTGGTTGTGTACCGCCGAACGCGGTGAGGACTCAAAGCGGGTAATGCCAATGGACCTCAAACCACTGCTGGTTCTGGCGGGGGATTTCGACGCGCAAGAGGAAGCATTTCATAACCGGGTGCCGGTTGGGGCCAAGCTTCGCCTGTTTGGCGCCGTACATGTGCAGAAGGAAGATGCCGGCATGGCTCCGGAGAGAATGGCAAGTCGTCCCGCTACGAACTACCGCAGGTGGTGGAATAATCCCTGGAAGGTCGTTGAAAAAGCGGGTCAGGCCCGCACAGGAGACTGGACTCCGGAGAGTATGCGGCGGTTACGATCGCTGGTTGACCAGGCTCACGCCATGGGTCTATGGATTCGGTTTTACACATTGAACGGCCATGATCGCGCTGAGGGAGAGTCCCTGGGCTGGGATGCCGGTTACAACTTCGGATCCAAGGAAAAGGTCCTGACCCGATGGCGGGCTGCGATTCAAGCTGGAGTGGACTTTGTCGCAACCGACCAATATGAGGATCTTGCGCAGGTGAAGCGGTAGATGGACCATCCACCGGAGCGGGTTGGGCGACGCGGAGCCCTGCCCTGGGTCAGCTCGTTGCACATTGGCGAGTCGCCCGATTCGTCGCTCTCAATGTCCCTCGCCACGAGCTTGAGTTTCGCGAATCGGCGGGGTCTGGCCCCCTCACCCTACCCTCTCCCCCAACAGAAAGTGATTGGGGGAGAGGGTAAAAATTGTGGGGAATGCTGACCCAGGGCGCCGGAAGCGGCTCCTGCCGCTGGGCGGCACCCTGGGCCACCATTTCACACCCCGATGGGGTTCTGTAAGGAAGCAGCGGCGTCTTGCCGCTGCGCATACCACGGGAGCGGGAAGGTGTGAATAAATTCAATTTCGATTCTCCTCCTTGGCAAGGAGCGGGCCGGGGGGGGTCGTGAACCCTGCAGAACGGACCCCCTGTGGTCCCCCTTAACCAAGGGGGACACTCGCAACTTGTCGAAGAACGTCCAATCTCAGAGAAAGGCGTAAGAGTGCCTGTCGCTACCAGAGCAACTCACCGAGCTGGGGCTGCACTGTTGGACCGACCAATCCAAACGACATTGTTGTTCGTGGTCACACTTGGCTGAGGAACAGGCTCGGGCAGGGGGATTCAAACTGCAAGCGCTGACCGGTTCGAGGATGGCTGAAAGAAAGACTGCTGGCGTGCAACGCTAGGCGACGAAGAGGATTCCTTCGACTGCCATAGCTTCTATCTCCAAGGATCGGGTAACCCTGCTCGGCCAGGTGAACGCGGATCTGGTGCTTCCGGCCGCTTTCCAGTTGCACTTCAATCAGTGTGGCTTGAGAGGAACGCTTGAGAACTCGAACGTGGGTGACGGCCAGCTTGCCTTTCCGCGAATCCTCCACGGAATAGACTCGATGAGCTGTATTCTCGGCGAGGAATGACCGAATGGTCTCTTCATCTCTGCGAAGACGTCCCTCCACGAGGGCGACATACTTGCGGGCCGCAGAATGGTTCTTGAACTGTTGTTGAAGATGGTGCTTGGCTGACTCTGTCTTGGCGAAAACCAAGAGGCCTGAGGCGTCGCGATCCAGCCGGTGAACGATGAAGATCTTCTCAGGGGGCCTCTTGTGCTTCACATAGTCGAACAGCGCTGCGTAGAGGGTCTTCGATCGTTCCGTTGCGGTCGCTATGGTCAGCAAACCGCAGGGCTTCTCCACCACAATCACTTCATCGTCCTCAAACAGCAGTTTTATGCGAGAGAGGGCAAGAAGCCTCCGTCCTCGGCTGAGCGATTTCGGTGACGATTTCATCCTGAGCAGCCGGTCGCAGAAGGTTTGCGCCCGTTCCAGCTATTTGCCGGAAGATGCTGCCTCGATCTTGTCGATCACGATGGCGTGCGACCCGCCCTTTTCGTAGACTTTTCCGGTAGCCGTCACTCGCTGCCCGGCAAACTTGAGCAGCTGTTCGTTTTGCCCGGTGGCCGGCATCGTGTTACTGATGGGTAAATAGAGCTTGCCATCGTCTGCCAGAATCGCGAGAGGCGAACCTGCCTTAGCGCAGGCGACTGCGCAATCCGGACTGATCGGCTTCTTCAAGTTCTTGACGAAAGCGCAAGCTGAGTCAAGAACGTAGCCTTTCACAGTTGTGGTCGCTTTATCTTGCGCTCGAAGACCTGTCGAAGTGATGACGACCAGGGCGGATAGGATGCACGTGACTGCCAGTTTGACGCGAAGAGTCATGGGTTTCTCCTTGTGTGAGTTTAACTGATGGGATCTATCTGACCTTTGTCAACTAAGAAGTAAGACTTTGGCTCAGGGCAGAGCGCCCTCGAGATTCCTTTGGCGGTTATTTCCCGCTGACGCTCAAGTTATCAAAATAGGTCACGGAATCGGCTTTGGTCCAGAGCCCTATCTTGCCGGATTCGGCGAAAGTGCTGTCCTCAACCTCATAAAGTTTTCTGCCGTTGAATGAAACCATAAAGAGGCTTCCAGTAACCTTGACTCCGAGTTTATTCCAGGTATTTCGAGGAACAGCAGTCTTCGCCCCGTAGCCGCGGCCCGTGGCGCCCTTCGGCCTCAAGCTGCTGAGCTTTCCAGTTACCACCTTATAAAGGACGACGTTATCCTTCAGGGCGTCGGCCAGCACTACATAATAGTTTTTTGGATCCTGACACCGCCATACCAAACCGGCGCTCTGGTCCACTCTGCCGGAGATGGTTTTGAATTGGACACTGAGAGCTGGGTCCTGGTAGCTCGCATTTTGGACAAGGGCGACGGGAAAGCGATAGTCGGTGATATCTTTTGAAGTCTGAGCTAAGACGTTGGGTTGGGAAGGCGCCGTGGAATCCTGAAGCACAATCCACACTCCTTTTGCTCCATGGCCTGTCAATGCGGAGAGCCAGCTCTGGGGCAGAGATTGGACGTTGTCTTTGTCGAAATTCCAAGTTTTTGTTTGCGCATGAAGAAGGCTGGAGAAGCAGAACAAGGCGATCGCGGGCACTCCAATAGCGGCCGGGAAAAGTCTACGCAAGTTGAGTTTCACTCAATCTCCTTTCTTCTGATCCTCTGAAAATCGTCCTCGCACTCTGCTATCAAACGGCCGAGAACGAGGCCGAGGACATCCCCTTGCACCCCTTCAAAGGGGGACTAAGCCCATCCGCCACGGTCAATGAGGAACCTTGATCCTACCCTCCTTGCAAGAGAATCTCACGGGTTTGTATTGGCAGACTAGCTCGTGCTTCCAAACAGTCGATTGAGCACAAGGCTACAGATGCTGATGAGGCACGAAGCCAGGATGGCCGCCCAGAAGCTGCGCACGGCCACGCCTCGCACCAGCGAGGCAGTCCAGTAAAGCATAAGACCGTTGATTACAAAATAGAAGAGGCCTAGCGTCAAGATGGTGATGGGAAGAGCGAAGAATTGCATCAAGGGGCGCACCAGGGCGTTCAGAATTCCCAATACCGCCGAGGCAACAATTGCCGTAGGAAGATCCGAAATGTGAAGCCCCGAGTAGAGATGGGACACGATGAGAAGAGCGAGCGTCAGGACAATCCAATGAATCAACATAGAGATCTCTCTCCTTCGCTCTCGGGAATCTTGACGAAGCCTTATCAGATGTACACGCGTTCCGCCTTGCGGATCGCGCGGTAGCGCTCGAAGGCCACGCGCTCATCTTCCAGCCCCAAGAAGGACTTGATCGAACTGCCGCGGAACGTATGAACGAACATTTTCCAGCCGTGGCGCAAGACAAACAGAGGACTATGAAGGAAGGCAGCCGGAATGTGGTGGGTCTTGATCCAACGCTCGGCTCTCCAGCGCATGAACTCGACTTCTTCAGCTGAGAGGTGTTCGGTCCGAACCACGGCTGTGGTGCCGTCGTACTCTTCAAGACGCTCGTTGATAATCAAATTTCGTTCGCGGAAGTCCTTGGTCATGGGAGTGCGGGGATAGGGAGTAGGGTGTTGGATGTAGGGCCAATCAATGTAGTGGCGGGCAAACTCGAGGTTGGCCTCGATCGACTCTTGCGTGTCATCCGGATTGCCGACGATCAGGCCTCCCACGATGAACATCTTGTTTTGGTGAAGATATTGAACTGCCTTCAGGCTGGCATTCCCGACGTTGCGTCCGTCTTCACGTTGTATATTCTTGGAAGCGGCGCGCAGGAAATCGAGATCGTTTTCGAGAATGTTTTCAATTCCCAGAAAGACGTATCGAAAACCAGCCTGTCGCATCAACGGGGCCAGCGTTTCGCCGTGATTAGCGATTGCCGATGTCATGGCCTGCAATGTGTAGTCAATTTTATTCAGGCCCGCCTCGATGATCGCCTGGCAGAGCGCTTCGAAGCGGCGGACATTCAGAGTGATATTGTCATCCACAATGAAAATGGCCCGCGCGCCATGCTCATACGCATCCCGAATGTCTGCGATGACCCGATCGAAGGTGTAGGTGTGGAAATTGCGACCTCGCATCTCAATGATCGAACAAAAGCTGCAGTCAAAGGTGCAGCCACGCGACGTCTCTACTACATCCACCTGGCGGCCAAGGAGCGTATAGCCACTGAGCACACGCGTATCCCGCTTGGGTAGTTTGATTTCGTCGCCCTCCAGCCCGTTAATTGGCCGGTCAGGGTTGTGATGAAACTCCTCGCCGTCGCGGTAAGAGAGCCCTGCAATGCGGGAGAGGTCTCCGCCAGACTCCAGGGCACGCAGAAGCTCGCGCAGGGTAATCTCTCCTTCGCCTCTCACAATGAAATCGACTTGAGCGCCGGAGTCTGTGTAGGCGTCAGCAGCCAGGCTGGGATCATACCCGCCGACAACAATACGGACTCCAGGCCGGAGAGAGCGAATCAGCTGGATGATCTTTAGAGCAGTTTTGCGCTGGAAGGTCATGATTGAGAGACCGACAACGTCCGGTTCAAACTGCCGAGCCAGTCTCTCCACGGTCTCGCGAACGTTTCGCTGGGCAAGAATCAAATCAGCGACCGCAACTCGATGATGCGGATCGACATTTCCTGCCAGAGAAGTGAGCGCACCGTTCGGCATCCGTATGCCCACCGTCGGCATGTGTTCAAAGGAATCTGGCATGGAGAGTAGCAGCAGTTTCATAAACCTTCTCCCGGCAAAGATCTTAGACGAATGGCGGGATCATATGAAGGAAACGATCGAAGGTCAAGATAAATTGACCGGCTTCAGAAGCGGATGCTATAGTGAAATCGGCTTCCAGTCAGGGGATCAGGTTCCTTATGGCTTCCAAAGTTTACTACGCTTCGGCCCTCTACGAGGTTGCCAGTTCCATTAACTCCAGCCTCGATCTGTCCCAAGTTTTGAACCAACTGGCAAAAAGCACTGCCAAGGCAGCCCATGCCAAGGCTTGCTCACTCAGGTTGCTCAGTCCGGACAAACAACAGTTGATCATCGGCGGCGCCTATGGTCTTAGCCAGGGCTATTTGCGCAAGGGCAGCGTAGAGGTGGAGAAGAGTAAGATTGATCAGGAGGCTCTCCAGGGGAAGGCCGCCATCATTACGGATGTTTCTCAGGATCCGCGCTTCCAGTATCCGGAGGAAGCGAAGGCAGAACTGATCCGATCCATATTGGTCGTTCCTCTAACGCTAAGAGATACGCCCATCGGCGTGTTGAGACTTTACACCGAAGAGCTGCGCGAATTCTCAACTGAGGAGATCGGTTTCGTTAAGGCGATTGCCAGTCTGGGAGCTATCGCCATCCAAAATGCCAAGCTGCATCAGGCACTCAAGGAGGAGTTGGGAGATCTGACGGAAGACATCAATGAAATGGCAGATCGTCTGCACGAGAGCCGCCTTCAGGTGGCCCGTCAGATGGACGCCTTGAGCTATGAAAAATATCGGCTTGAAACCATTCTTGCCAGCATGGGCGAAGGTGTCGTGGTGACCGACGTCGACTACAATGTACTTCTCGCCAACACCGCCGCTGAGACGTTATTGGGATTTCAGCGTCACGAAGCCATCGGCAAGAATGGCGACTTGATTCTGCCCCTGAAGGGAGCCGAATTGGAGCCGATCTTGGCATGCGCTTCGGTAACCAAGCCTTCACCGCCACTGGTCAAGAAGTTCGGAGAAAAAGTTCTGAGTATTTTGGTCAACCCGATTCGAGACGAACAGGGACAGATCTTTGGGGCGGTGAGTTTGCTGAGAGACGTCACCGAGCAGACTGCCATCGAGGAAATGAAGACCGAATTCATTTCGGTGGTTTCCCATGAGCTCAGGACTCCGCTTACTCCAATCAAAGGGTATATTGACCTCATTCTGGAAGGCGATGCAGGCAAGATAACTGAAGAGCAGGCGACTTATTTGAACATTGTCCAGGCCAATACGGACCGCCTCGTGGCATTGGTGAATGATCTCTTGGACATCTCTCGAATTGAGGCCGGCAGGATTGATCTTGAGATCAAACCTGTGGACATCGAGGCCGTGATCAGGGAAGTGGTGTCCTTCCATCACAAGCAGATTGAAAACCAGGGTCTGAAAGTCACTGTGAATCTGCCTGCAAAGCTTCCCTGGGTCAAGGCTGATTGCGGGCGAATTACCCAGGTATTGAATAACCTGATTACCAATGCCTACAAATATACTCCAGCCGGTGGAACCATCAGCATTTCCGCCTTTCCTGAGGTCGAATTTCTTGAAGTAGTTGTGTCTGACACAGGCGTGGGAATCTCGCGCGAGGATCAGAAGAAGCTGTTCACCCGGTTCTTTCGTGTGGACAATCCTGCAACTCGGGAAGCCAGTGGAACCGGCCTGGGTCTCGCGATCGTCAAATCCATCATTGAGAAGCTCGGAGGCGAAATCTGGACTGAAAGCCAATTAGGCAGGGGGTCAGCCTTCCACTTTACGCTGCCCTTGGTGACGCCTCTCCCACGCAAGATGAAACCGAGGACCACCGCACGGCGCCCGGCCAAGAAGATTCTGGTCGTGGACGACGAACCGGACGCGGCTCACTTCATCGAGCGTCTGTTGCAACGCGCCGGCTACAAGGTAAATTTGGCGGCAGACGGCGAGGAAGCGGTACGTAATACTGCCGAATATCTTCCTGACCTGATCACCATGGGCGCCCTGACGCCTGGATTGCGCGCCTTTGACACGATTAAGCAGATCAGGCAGAATTCCAGAACAGCAGAAATCCCCATCATCGTCCTTTCGGTGGTCCCCGACAAAGAGCAGGCCCGACAGCTCGGGGTGGTTGAGTACTTAGATAGGCCGATGGAGGAGAATGATCTGCTCAAGGTGGTGGAACGCGTCTTGTCAAAAGGGAGAAAAATCCTGGTTCATGATTCCGATCTGAACAGCCGGCAGCTCCTGGAAGACATCCTGACCCAGAAAGGGTATGTTTTGATCTTTGCTAACGACGGTTTAGATCTTCTGGTTCAGGCCCGCAAGGAGCAGCCTCAATTGATACTGATGGATCTGCAACTTTCCGATATGGACGGCTATGAAGTATTGCGGCGTCTCAATAGGCGTCCTGAAACCGTTCACATTCCCGTGATCGTCATGACGGACAGCCCGCATGAAACCCTGGGGAAGGTGATTGCCGTTGGAGCCAACGATCTTGTCAGGAAACCTCTCGATATCGAGGCGCTCTTAGTGGAAATTGAGAGGATGTTGGAGAATGTGAAAGAACGGAAGTGAAGCCATTGACGATTGGCGATTGTGGATTGTCGATTGAAACTCTCCGGAAATTAGACAGAGCCTACTGACCGCGTTTGACGCGGGAGGCGTGGGTCAGAAGCACCGAACCCACGGCTGGCCAAAGGCGCTACCGAGACTGCGAGGCCTTTCGGCCGAATAGTTTGCTAGAACAGGAAGGGGTCATCATGGTGATTCGAATTCTCGCGGCAGACGATGAACCTGACGTCTTGGGTTTGGTTGAAACCAAATTGCAAAAGGCGGGCTTCGAGGTCATAACAGCCAATGATGGCGAAGAGGCCGTCCAGAAGGCCTTGGCCGAAAAGCCGGATGTCATTGTGATGGACGTAATGATGCCGAAGCTGGATGGCCTTTCAGCCTGTACAGAAATTAAGAAGCAGCTCGGCGATGAGGCGCCAATCGTTATCCTTCTAACGGCTCGGGGCCAGGAGTCCGATGTGGTGGAAGGGCTGAGTTGCGGCGCTGATGACTACATGGTCAAACCGTTTGCGCCCCGAGAGCTGGTGGCTCGAGTCAATGTTGCTTTGATGAAGGCGGGAAAGAGCACCGAGGAGTTTTGATGCCAACCACAAGGATCCAACTGGAATCCGGAGTCATCGCCGAATCAGGGCGTCGCGATGCCGAGAAATTGGTCGCTCAAAAACGTGGTTTGCTCTGGATCGACCTGATTGCACCCTCTGAGGCCGAGTTGGCCCGGCTGCAGCGAACTTTCGAGTTTCATCCACTGAGCATCGAGGACAGCAGCCATTTTCGCCAGCGCGCCAAGGTTGTTCAGTATGATGGTTACCTTTTTATCACTCTCTACTCCCATCGATATGACCTCAATAGCCATCAGATCGTGGCGGAAGAACTGCATGTTTTTCTCGGAAGTAATTACCTCGTGACAGTTCATCAGACACCGCTGCCTGCTTTGTCGCAGGCCCGGGAGCGTTATGAACAGGAAGTGGAACCGTTCAAGAAGGGACCGGATTTTTTTCTATATCTGATTGGGGATGAGTTGGTCGACAGCTATTTTCCGCTGCTGGATGAGGTGGAGAGCAAGATCAATGAGTTAGAGCACGATATCGAAACAGATCCGAAACCGGCCGCAATGCATTCGATCTTCGGACTGAAACAAGAGCTTATTCACCTGCGAAAGACAACGGGGCCCCAAAGAGAGGTTTTCAACTCTCTCGCGACGAGGCACTACGACTTGATTGACAAGCGGGTCACCCTCTACTTCCAGGACGTTTACGATCACATTGTCCGTATTTATGAGATGATCGAGACTCATCGCGACTTGCTGGGCAACGCTCTGGACGCGTACTATTCGTGTACCTCGAATCGCCTCAACGAAGTCATGAAACGGCTGACCCTGATCGCAACCATCTTCATGCCACTTTCCGTCATCGCCGGACTGGGTGGCGTGAATTTCAGGCACATGCCCTTCGACAGCCCTCTCGCCTTTGGCATTCTCCTCGTTTCGATGGTGGTCGTCCCGCTTGGGATGTGGATTTGGTTTAAGAGCCGAAAGTGGATGTGAATGGCGGCATCCCCTTCTTCACCCAGGCACACCGCAGGTCTCAAAACATCCAAATGAGTTATTGAGAAAGAGCTGTGGAACCTAAAACTCGTATCGCAAGGCAAACTGCATGATTCGCGGATTGGTCAATAAGCCCGTATATTTTCCAAATTCGGTTACATTATCGAGTGCTGGGGTATTTGATTGGACGTCGAATCGCACTGAGTTGGTGATGTTGAACACTTCCCAGCGGAACTGAAGAATCTGCTTTTCTGCCCACGGCATTTTCCAGCGCTTGCTTAGCCCCATGTCGATATTGAAGAACCCATCCCCACGAACCACGTTACGCACTCCCGATTCCCCGGGATAATCAAACCGGAATGCATTGAAGGCAGCAGTCGGATCAGGGAACATATTGACTCCATCGGCACTCTTCGTGGTCCCGGTAACCACTTGACCAACCCTGAAAGCGCTTCCCCCTAATTCCCAGTTCGTGGGCCAGGTGGCTCCGTTAAACACGTTCACGGGGAATCCGCTGGTCCAACGGTAAAGCCCGGAAAGCTGCCAGCCGCCAATCATGGCTTCCAGAAATCCATGGGCGTCCCTGCCCAGCAAGCGCCCACTTCCGAAAGGCAACTCAGCAACCCAGTTGGCGTTAAGCTGATGTCTCACATCGAAGTCTGAGACACCACGCAATTGCTTGTGTGACCAGGAATTGATGACTTCGCCGCCAAGACTCGAAGAAGGACTCATGAAATCGGAGCGGGTGGCATCCGAGGACAGATCAATGGACTTTGACAAGGTATAGTTAAAATCGAATTGGATTCCCTGCGACATTCTCTTGCGCAGGGATAGCTGCATGGCGTGGTAATTGGCATTCCCAATAGAACGCCAGGCGTAGAGAGAGGAATATTGACGGTTCCAGAAGGAGTTAGGTCCGCCGATGGGGAAATATTGTGTTGTGCCGTCAACGTCGTTAATTCCATTAGATCCAGTTTGCGTAGATGGATAGTCGAGGTAGAACAAGGCCGTTGTTTCATTGTACAACTGGCTGCTAAACAGGTCGTAGGCTGCCACCAGAGGATTAGTGGTTGAGCCGCTGCTGCAACTAGCGCACGCGTAAGCTCCGCCGGGCTTTAACGGCTGGAGCATATTGGCCCAGTAGACGGCTGTTGGTCCCACCACAGACGCGTTGATCGAGTCAGTGGGTGTGCCCGCCGCAGCCAATTTCGAAAGGGTTGAAGCTGCGGAGAAGTAGTCGATTCCAGACTTCTTGTCGACGAGGTTCAACGGCATGGCGAGATCCTCCACTGTGAGCAGCCGGTGAGAAAGGCGCCCGACGTAGGAGACCTCAATCGAAAATCCACGTGGAAGTTCACGCCCTATGGAGGCGTCCAGGGCATAGGAATAGGGCGTCTTGATGGAGTTGTCCAGACCCCAGCCGATGTTAAATCCTCCAGCGTCGAGGGTGGAGGGGGGTGTTTGAGGAAACGTGCCAGGAGGAGCAGGAATCAAGATAGGGTGGCCGTTTTTATCGGTAGTAGGAATAACGTTCATGCTGGTGACGCGGGGTGAAGAGGTCAAATCTTCAACTCCTGCTGGGTTAGTCAATAGGGTGGAAAGCCCGAAGGATCCCCGCCGGTCAAACGTGCTCAATAGCCCTTGACCAATCCGATCATAGACAATTCCACCCCCCGCGCGGATGACGGTCTTGTCGCCGTCGCCGAGGAGACGCTTCAGCCAGCCTGAGCTGGCCCGAGGCGAGTAGGCAATGGAAAGACGAGGTGCGAAGTTCTTCTTATCCCAGTCGTAAAAACCACCCGACTTGCCGTTTCCCGGACCGGCCAGATCAAAAGTAATCAGAGGATCCTGATTCGAGGGGATGCCCTGGAACATGTTTCGTCCGCGCTGGTCAAAAAACTGCCCCAAACTAAAGGATGGAGCCGTTTGCAAGCCATTGGTCTCCCAGAAAGGCGAGAACAACTGGTAGCGCAATCCGTAGGTCACCGTAAAGTTGGGTTTCCAACGGAAAGCATCCTGCACATAGAACTCGTATCCATTGGCTGCGTAGCGCCGTGTGACCGGAGCCCCCTGAGCCAAGAGGTTTCCAGTCTTATCATAGTTATAGCTTGCATTGACCTCGCTAACAATGCCCATCAGATCCATGACAGGGTAATCGTAGGAATTGGCAAACGCCAGATCAACCGCTGGAAACCCGTTGGCTCCAGGGTCAAGCTCGATGTTAG
>Ga0075433_10002563_pt1 | contig 13835 bp, 12 predicted proteins | sample RhiMethybrSRZTD2_FD_75299 | JGI IMG/M metagenome (GOLD analysis project Ga0075433, IMG submission 75299) | Populus rhizosphere microbial communities from Tennessee, USA - Rhizosphere MetaG P. TD hybrid SRZTD2 | ecosystem: Host-associated > Plants > Roots > Rhizosphere > Soil | place: USA... | reverse complement strand
AGGATGATGATCGTGTTTTGCCCGGTCAGCAGCAGACTCCACAGCGGCGTGAACGCGGCGGCCGCGGTGAACACCATCACGCGATTGGCGAGTCGATCGGACACGCTCTTCCATGTCGTCCACACGATCAACGCGTAGAGCACCGCGGTGAGGGCATTCCACACGAGCAGCGCATGTTCGTAGGAGACGATGCTGAACGGTGCGAACATCAGCGCCACTTGCGGCGGATACACCGGCGGAAAGACGTGCGTCGCAGACGAGGGCACGAGATCGATGTGTGCCTGGCGCAGCGCCGCCGTATCGTAGAGCGTCGACACCTGATGTTGCCGCGCCAGATAGCCGAGCGTGTAGAAGTGCGCGAAGTCGGCAGATTCCTTCGATGCCGATACACCGCGAAGACTGGCGCCGATGATGCCAATGCTGATCGGCAGCGCCCACAGGATCACCACCAGCGCGATCGCGCGCGCCTTCCCGTGGCGCAGGCGTGTCAGCCGTTGGACGAGGGCGTCAAGCAGCGGCATGCGTGATGATCTGCGGCTGCTGCTCGACCTGCAGCACCGATCGGCTCACGAGCACCATCAACCACATCATGAGCAGAACCGACAGCTGAATACCGAGCGCAGCGGCCGTCGGCGCGAACAACGCGGCGAACAGCCAATACGTGGTCACGCAGAACGGGGCGGCCGTCACCTGCCGCTCGGATTCTTGCATGTAGGCACCAAACCACAACAACGGCAGCGCCAGCACCGTCGTGTCGTAGACGATCACGTGAGGGTTGACGAGCACCGCCGCCAGCATCACCATGCCGAGGCGCACGCGAAGCGGCGCGTCGCTGCGCCAGACGCGCGCCGTGTACCAGAGCACCACCCCCGCCATGGCGATCCACAACGGCATGCCGATCCAGTTGGGCGCGAGACGCGTCAGCGATCGCAGCGAATGGCTATGAAACGGCTTCGACTCGAACAGGTCGACGTTGTTCACGGTAATCGCCAGCGTTGTCGATGCCCACCCGCGGAAGGCTTCCCATCCAAGCATCCATGACGTCGCCGCAACCTGTGCGACGACCGACAGCACGGCGCCGGCAAGCATCCGCCACTCGCGTCCGACCAGCACGATCACGGCGAGCGCAATGCCGAACTGCGGCTTGATGGCGAGCAGCGCGAACGCGACGCCCGCGAGCAGACGATGTCCGCGCTCGAGCGCGATCCATCCTGCCCAGAACGCCGCCAGCACGAGCACGGTGATCTGGCCGTAGAGCACGACGTACCAGAACGGTGGAAACGCGGCCGCCGTCGCGATGATCAGCGTGCGATCGGACAGCACGCTCGACACCGGTTTCCACGCACTCCACACGATGAACGCGTAGGCCGCAATCGACAGCAGCGTCCACACCAACAGCGCGCTTTGATACGACCACCCGTAGACAGGCGCACATAACGCCGCGATTTGCGGTGGATAGACGGCCGGATAGAGATCGATGGCCGACGCAGGCACCAGCGCGGTCTGCGCTTCGTGCAGCGCTCGCATGTCGGACATCGCGGCGATCTGATGCGAATGCGCCAGATGGCCCAGCGTGTAGCACTGGATGAAGTCTGCGCCCTTCAGTGGACCGGCGAAGCCGCGATCGCTCTTGTCGATCGTGCCTACAGCGATCGCGAACACCCACATGATCGCCGCGAGGATGATCGCGTGCACTTTCACTTGGTGGGCCGATCGCACCCTGAGGAATGGCAGTCGAGACAGGGTCATGGGCGCAGTTCTGCTCAGCGTTGCGTGTCGAAGGCCGCTCTCACGCGACCCGAGCCATTACGGTTATGCGCGGTTGATGACGGACTTCGTCTATGAGCGAAGCCCGCCGGGTCTCGAACAGCGGCAGGTGCAAGCGAGGATCCGGGTCACGCTTCTTGCAGATCATGGCGATCTTGACCGCCATGAATGCCGTCTGTCTCGTGATTCCGTGCTTCAACGAACGGAATCGGCTGCCGCAAGGGCCGATTCTGGACGCCGTGCAGCGGCGAGCCGGACTGAGCATCTGCTTCGTGGATGACGGCAGCACGGACGGAACGATCGACGTGCTCGAGGCACTGCACGCGAAAGCGCCGGCCCAGATCGATATCATCCGGCTCGAACGCAACAGCGGCAAGGCCGAGGCCGTCCGTCAGGGCATTCTCCACATCACACGATCGACGGAGGTGGCCATCGTCGGCTACTGGGACGCCGATCTCGCGACCCCGTTGGACGACTTGGACGATCTCATGTCGGCGATGGCCGGGAGCCCTGACTGTCTGCTGGCGATGGGGTCGCGAGTGAGGCGGCTGGGATCGTCCATCGATCGCTATTGGTGGCGGCACGTCACAGGTCGCCTCTTCGCCACGTTCGCAAGCCGGATTCTGCGGCTCCACGTCTACGACTCTCAGTGTGGGAGCAAGATCTTCCAGCGCGACGCCGCCGCGATCCTGTTTCGGGATCCATTCCTCACCCAGTGGCTGTTCGACGTCGAAATCCTCGCACGCCTGCGATCTCGCGTCGGTTTGACGGGCGTGCTTCAGTCCGTGGTCGAAGTGCCGCTGAAACGATGGGTGGATGTCGGGAAATCGAAGCTGCGGCTCACTCACCTGCTTCGCGTGCCGATCGATCTGCTGACGATTCACATTCACTACAACGCACGACCGTTCTCGAACGCCGGCGCAGAGCCGACCGCGGCATTGCCCAAGCACCTGCCGGAGGCACCCCTGCGATGATCCAGGCGAAGCTCGTTCGGCCGGGTGCGTATGACGAGCCCGGTCGAGCGAGCTCACTCGCGACGCTGCTGACGCCCCGGCGTCTTCGCACGTATCCCCGCATCGTCCTGATCGTCATCGCGATCGTTGTCGCGATCAATGTCGCCGGATCGACCGGCTGGCGCGGCGCCGGTGGGCAACTGCTCTTTCACGACTTCATCATCTTCTACGGCACCGGCATGCTCTTCCACGCCGCGCCTCAATCGCTCTACGACTTTCACGAACAACTCTCGCTGCAGCGCTCGCTTATCGCGCCGACGCCGATGGATGGCACCGGCCCCTTCTCACACCCGCCCTATGTGGCGCCGCTGTTCGAACCGCTCATCGCGTTTCCTTTGCTACCCGCACTGATCGTGTGGACGGTGCTCAGTTGCGCCGCTCTTGCCGGTGCGGTCATGCTGGCGCAGCGACTCCTTCGCAAACAGCCGTGGCAGATCGTCATGCCGACGACGACGTTTGCAGCGATCGCGCTGTCGTTGGCACCAGTCCTGTTTGGACTGTATTCGGGACAGATGCACTCGTTTGTGCTGCTCGGCACGCTCGCGGTCATCGTATTCGCGCTCGAAGACAAACCATGGCATGCGGGCGCCATTGCCGGACTGCTGGCCGTCAAGCCTCAGGTTGCACTCGCGTTTCTGATCTTCTTTCTCGCCAGGCGGAATGTCAGAGCCTGTGTCGCGGCGGCGATCGCCTTTGCTGGGCTGAACGCGTTGTTGGTGAGCAGGGTCGGCGTCGAGACGACGCTATCGCTTTACAGCACGTATCTGCAGACGACACGCGCGCTCGTCATGCTGCCATTCGATGCCGGCTTCCCACGTTATCTGCTCCTCACGCCGTACGGCTTGATGAGCGGATTCGTGGCACCCGAGCGTCAGGGAACGATTCTCTTGGTGGCGAACGTCTTGGCTGCAGCTGCGGTGCTGTGGTTCCTGATTGACGCGTGGCGTTTCCGGTCTTCCGAAGAGGGCACGCATCTCGCGCTCGGACGAACGCTCCTGTTACCCTCGCTCGTGACGCCGTACCTGATGTTGTACGACGCAGCACCATTGATGCTGTCGGCGGTCCTCATCACGCCACCGGCGCTGCCGCGCGTTGCGCTGGCCCTAGGTGGGACGGTGTACATCGGGCTCTTGATCTATCCAGTGATCTCGGCGGCAGTCGCCGTCCCGCTCGGAGCGGTTTTGCCGCTGGCGCTGTGGGTGGTTTCGACAAGGCTCGCGCGCCGGCAAACGATGAGCGGACTCGCCTCCCATGCGTCCGAGAAATCTCCGACGTGGGTAAGTCACGTTACCGCTGATCACTCGGTCATCGAGCCGGACACCGACCGACTAAACAGCACTGGCTGATGACAACTCCACCGCGTTGGCAGGTTAGGCTCGCATGCGCCTTGGCGATCGGAATGGCTGTCGGCGCCTTCGCTGATCTGTCGTGGACCCATCCGCGCACCGAGCCATCCGATTTCTGGCAACCGTGGGCCGCAGCTCGCTTGCTTGTGCAGGGAAAGAATCCGTACGAGCTCATCGGACCCGGACGGATTTACGAGCATCAGTGGCCATTGGTCTATCCCGCGACAGCGGCCGCCGCATCGATCCCTTTCGCATGGGCGCCGACTCGCCTGGCCGACGCGCTGTTCATCGGCTTCGGCGCGGCCGCCTTGGCGTGGACGCTGACGCGACACACATTGGCCAATCCGCAGTTGTGGGTGTTTGCGTCGTTCGCCATCGCCATCTCTGCCCAGACCGTTCAGTGGTCGCCCTTGCTGACAGCCGCGGCGATGACACCGGCGCTGGGGTTCCTTCTTGCCGCCAAACCGACAATCGGCGTGGCGCTGTTCGCGGCATATCCCTCGCGAGCTGCCCTTTACGGGGCCGGGTTATTCGGACTCTTGACGATCGCGATCTGGCCATATTGGGTAACCGCGTGGCTCGCAAATCTCCATTCGCTCACGCACATGATCACACCCGTCACACTCTGGGGCGGGCCGCTCATCCTTCTTGCGCTGCTACGATGGCGGCGCGCGGACGCGCGACTCGTCGTCGCCCTCGCCTGCGTGCCGCAGACGCCGGTGCTGTGCGAAGCCGTGCCGCTGTTCCTGCTGGTGCGAACGCTCAGAGAAGCGGTTCTGTTGCTGGTGTTGACGGGCATCGCCGGGAAAATCGTGGGGTCGACCATGTCCCCCTCGCATTACAACGAGTGGATGGCGGCCAACGGGCAGTGGATGGTATGGCTGGTCTACCTTCCGTGCACGGCACTGGTGTTGTGCCGGCCGAATGAGGGTCTCACATTCGACTGGAGTCGAATTTGGCGCAGGTTCATTGCCGCGATGAGGGCGGCTCCGTTGTTGACCAGAACGCCGTCAGTCTGACGGAGTGCGCGCCTTCCTCATTACTGGCTATTTGGGAGCCATCCGAATGGCGCCGTCGAGGCGAATGACCTCGCCGTTCAACATTTCGTTCTCGAAGATGTGACGCACCAGCGCCGCGTACTCTCCCGGGCGTCCGAGCCTGGATGGAAACGGCACCTGCTGCGCGAGTGAGACGCGCGCGGCTTCGGGCAGGGCCGCGAGCAGCGGCGTATCGAACGTGCCTGGCGCGATGGTCATCACCCGCACACCGATGCGCGCGAACTCGCGTGCAATCGGCAGCGTCAATCCGACGATGCCGCCCTTCGATGCGGAATAGGCAGCCTGTCCGATCTGCCCGTCGAATGCCGCCACTGACGCGGTGTTGACGATCACCCCGCGCTCGCCACCTGCGCTCGGGGAATTCTTCTCCATCGCCGCAGCGGCCAGTCGAATGACGTTGAACGTTCCGATCAGATTCACCTCAATCACTTTGGTGAAGTGCGCCAACGGCTGCACGCCTTCTCGCCCGAGCACCCGCTCGGCCGCCGGAATCCCAGCGGCATTCACGAGGCCATCGAGCCGGCCGAACTCGCGAACCGCCGTCTGCACCGCGTTCTGCACGTCGGCGTCGCTGGTGACGTCCGCACGCACGAAGCGCACGCGGTCGCCGTGCGCGGCTGTTTTGGCCGCACCAGCCTGATCGCTGATATCGACGATGACGGCGCGGCCGCCCGCGGCAACGATCATGTCGACCGTCGCTCCGCCAAGTCCGGACGCACCACCGGTAACAAGAATGTTTCGATCTGCGATGTTCACGCTGCGATCGTATCTGATTCCTTCAGACTGATTCCTTCAACCTGGCCCAGCCCTGATTCCTGATTCCTGACTCCTGATTCCTTCCAGTATCATTCTGCTTCGTGCTCACGCTCCTGACCGGCGCGCTCACCGGCCTTTTCCACGTTCTGTCGGGCCCAGATCATCTGACGGCCGTCGCTCCGCTCGCGCTCGAAGACCGCCGCCGCGGATGGCTCGCGGGATGGACGTGGGGCATTGGGCACGCGTCAGGCGTGGTCGTGGTCGCGGTACTCGCAGTGCTGCTTCGCGACGCGCTGCCGCCGGTCGACGTCCTCTCGGCGTGGAGCGAGCGCGTCGTCGGCGGCGCTCTCATCGGCATCGGACTCTGGGCGCTGCGGCGAAGCGCACGCATTCGGCCTGCACGCCACGCTCACGGGCCACTGTTGCATCAGCACCTGCTCGTTCAAGCAGGGCCGCCATGGGCGCGTCGGTTCGGCCATGCGCACACCGCGTTCTACCTCGGCGTCCTGCATGGAGTGGCGGGAAGCTCGCACTTCTTCGGCGTGCTCCCCGCGCTCGCGCTTCCAACCCGAAGCGCAGCGATCGCTTACATCCTCGCGTTCGGCGTCGGCACGGTCGTCGCCATGACCTCCTTCGCCGCGGTCGTCGGATCGGCGAGCGCCCGCTGGGCAGACGACGGTCGTCTCCATCGCGCGATGATGACCACGGCTGCCGTCTTGGCGATTGTGGTTGGCGGAGTCTGGTTGGCTGGTTCGTAGAGCGAGGCTTCAGCCTCCGCGGACACGCGTGCACTGAAGCGGACACGCGCACGCTGAAGCGGACACGCGCACGCTGAAGCGTGCGCTCTACGGGCTGACGGCGACGGTGGAGGATTCGTACATCGACATCGCCTGCTGCGCCTGCGCCTGACGATCGCCGCCGAATGTCGGATCGAGCGCGCGACGTGCGCCGCGAACCACTGCGGTCAGCATCTGATGTTGATCGGCCGATGCCGCCGGCGGACGCACACTCTTCAGCGTTTGATCGAGCGACGCCAGCGTGCCATCGAGCGCCTTCAGCACATCCGGCGATCCTGACTGCGCCGCTGAAATGAGGAACGGCTTGATCTCCGTCAACCGATCGACGATCGGACGAATGGCTTCGGCGTAGCGCTGGTCTTCCTGTACGTTGGCGATCACAGGCGGCGCCGTAGGCGCATTCGGTGCCGCGGCAGCGGCTGGTCGCGGCTGGGCCGATGCCATACGCAGGTTCGCTCGCGTCGACGTCGTCTCGGCCGGCGCCATCGGCCACGTGAAATCGACGTAGACGCGCTTGCCTTCGGAGCGGACGTTGGCGCGCGCGAACTCGGGCACGGCGATGTGCACGCGCAGGAATTGGCCGTTCTCAGACGGCGGGGCGCTCTCGATCGCGACGCGTTCGATCAGGTGCACGCCCTCGGGCGCTACCCATTGCTGGGCGTAGACCGGATTCTGCAGCGGGCCGACGTCGAGATCCATCAATCCTTCCGCGCGGCGCGATCGCACCTGCCGCGGCTCGACGGGCATTTCGAAGACCAGCGACACGCGGTCGGGCGCACCAAGCAGCAGCACGGCAGGATTGCCGTCGGGCACCGTCGTCGGCAGCTCATTCCGTGGCACGTTGCGAAGCGATTCGTCGACGAAAATGCGCGCGCCGGCCATGCCAGCACGCATCAATCGCCGCTGCACGCGCTCGGCTTCATCGAGCGTGGCATACGGTCCAGCCATCGCCTGATAGAACTGGTTCTTGTCGGGAGTCACGCGCGTGAATGCGGGAAGACCGAGGCTGCGCACTCGCGTGGCGGCGAAACCGGCGCTATCGCTGCTGTCGAGCGACGCGACGGTCACACTGAAACTCGCGCCGGTCGACAGCGTCGGTGCATCGGCGGTTTCTTTCCACGCGAAGATCGACGCCATGGCCGGCCGGGGCGACATGAACCACACGACACCGCCGGCAGCGACCACGAGCAGCATGATCGCGACGGCCGTCGTCTGCCGCTTGAGACGCAGATAGCGGCTGTGCACATCGCGAACCGAGAAGCCGCGGTTCACCGGACGCGGTCCTCGCTGCATCAGCTGCTGGAGCTGCTCTTCGTTCAGCAGCACCACCGCATACTGCTTCTCTGGACCGACGACGTCAGGCTTCTTGGCCGGGGTCAGCACAGTCGTTCTCGGAGATCGGAAGCTGAGAGACCGACGCGGTCGCCGCCCGGAGCCAACAGATACAAGCGATCGCCGACGGCCACATCTGCCTCGTCGAGGCTTCCGGCCGGCATCTCGACCACGGCGTGTGCCGTCGGATCGGCAGCAATGCGCCACGGCGCCAGCTTGCGGACCACCTTCACGGCGCGCCCGTCATCGTCGACGAACACCGCATCGATCTCGAAGCGCATGAACATCGTGTGGATCGCCGCACACGGCGCCAGGATCAACGCGCACGAGGATCCGAAGCCGTCGCGTCCGAGCAGACCCTTGCGACGGGCGCGCCGCGTCACGGCCACTTCAACGTGCCGCGCCAGGGCCGCATCGGTGCGCTGATTGACGAGCGCGAGCGTCGGAACATCCATCACCGTACTCCGACTGCAACTGCTCCCTTGTCGTGGGCCCTCTTCGTCTTCTCCTGCTCACGGTGCCGGAACGCCTCGGCCTCCAACTTGCGATCGTCGAGGAAATACGCCTCGCACGCCGCGTCGAGGTTCTCGCGATTGAGCGCCGGCTCCTCGCCGCGATAGCGGCACAACGCGGTGACCTGCTCGATGAGATCGCGCGGCTGACACGCGCGCAGCGGGCGATTGGTCGGCAGGTAGTGGCGCCGGTGCAGATAGGCGGCCATCACTGGATGGAACTTCATGTCGCGACGACGGCAGTTCAGCTCGAGAATCTTGGTGAACTGCTCGATCGACGGATCCTCGACCTGAATCTTGTACGGGATTCGGCGCAGGAACGCTTCATCGGCGAGCGACATCGGGTCGAGGTTGGTGGCAAACACCGTCAATACATCGAACGGCACTTGGAATTTCTTGCCGGTGTGCAGCGTCAGATAGTCGACGCGGCTTTCGAGCGGCACGATCCACCGATTGAGCAGATCCTCCGGACGCATGCGCTGCCGCCCGAAGTCGTCCACGAGGAAAATGCCGCCGTTGGCCTTCAGCTGCAGCGGCGCTTCGTAGTAGCGCGCCAGCGGATTGAAGGTGAGGTCGAGCATGTCGAGCGTGAGCTCGCCGCCGACGATCACCACCGGCCGGCGGATGCGCACCCACCGTCGATCCTTCGGTTCGGACGCGATGATGCTGCCCGTGCTCGGCTCGAGATCTTCCAACGCCTCGTGGTTGACGGGATCGAACATCGTCACGATCTGCCCTTCGACGTCGATGGCGTACGGCATGTACATGTCGCCGCCGATCGCGCGCCCGAGGCCCTCGCCGAGCACGGTCTTGCCGTTGCCGGGCGGTCCGTAGAGGAAGATCGCTTTGTTCGCGTTGGCCGCTGGACCGAGCTGATCGAGGATGGGGTCGCCGACAACGAGATGGCTGAAACCGCGGCGCAGCCGTTCGCGATCGATGTAACCGCGCCCTGCCGCGAGCGCCCGCATCTGCGCCACGTAGCTGGCGAGAGGCACTGGCGCCGCACCCGTGTACTGGTTGATCTCGAGATACTGGATGGCACGCGCGCGACCGAGGTCGGTGAGCGCGTAGCGATAGTTGGCGTTTGACGTACCGGTCGTGCCGCGCACTTCGATCAGGCGCTCCTGCCGGATCCGCTCGACGAGCGCCTCGAGAATCGAGAACGGCAGACGCAGACGATCGGCAAGCATCAGGCCGGTGGCCTCGCCGCCGTACAGCTGCTTGACGATCAGTTGTTCGAGTTGATCGGGCGCGAGGCCCGTGTCCTCGAGCCGCATCGGAACGGGAGGTGCGCTGGTCCGCGCGGTTTCGACGGCGGTTGCGGGCGTCATTTCTGTGTCATCGGGAAAAGGACCTGGACGAACTTGATCGCCGCCGGCCCGATGGTTACCACCCAGATTGCGGGGAAGATACAGAACACGAGCGGGAACACCATCTTCACGCCGGTCTTCGCCGCCGCTTCCTCGGCCCGCTGCCGGCGTTTGGTGCGCAGCGTGTCGGAATGCACGCGCAGCGACTGCGCCACGCTGGTGCCGAACTTGTCGGTCTGAATCAGCATCGCGGCGAGCGATGAGAGATCGTCGACGCCGGTGCGATCGGCGAGATTGCGGAGCGCTTCCGATCGGGCCTTGCCGGCGCGCAGCTCCAGGTTCACGAGGCGCAGTTCCTCGGACAATTCGGGATGCGCGAAAGCCAGTTCTTCGCCGACGCGCTGTAATGCCTGATCGAGACCGAGACCCGCTTCGACGCTGACCACGAGGAGGTCGAGCGCATCGGGGAGCGACAAGCGGATGCGATGCTGCCGCTTCTTCGCCAGACGGCCGAGCATCATGCCCGGAACCAGATAGCCGAGCGCGGCGCCACCGAGCCCCATCAGCACGTTCGGCTTGACGATCAGCGGCGTCGAGAACAAGCCGAACACCAGCAGGGCAAAGCCGAGCCGGATGCCCACGAACACCGCAAGCGCTTCGCTGCCTCGGTAGCCCGCAGCCACGAGCCGCGCCTTGAGTTTGCCTACTTCGCGAGTCGGCGTGGGTGCGTACTTGCCAAGGCGCTTGAACGCATTGACCATCGTCTCGTTGTAGGCGGGCTCCTCCGAGATTTCAGGTATGCCTCGCAGCTCGCCGAGGCGGCGTTGAATCACCCCCCCGCCCGACGGCGCCAGCGCCATCGCGGTGCCGTACACCAGCAGAGAGACGAAGAAGAATCCGAGAAGCGGCAACAGCAGAATCACCCTACACCTCGATCTTGATGACCTGTCTGATCCAGAAGTAGCCGATCGTCTGCATCACGATCGCGCCGAAAATCATCATTTGACCCATGCGCTCCTGGAACAGGAGGTTCATGTGATCCGGATTGATCAGCGTCAACGCGACGCCGAGTGCCGCCGGGAGCGCCAGCAGCACGTAGCCGGTAAAGCGGCCGTGCGCGGTGTGCACGCGAACCTGACGCAGGATCTTGAAGCGCTCGCGCACGACGTGAGCGAGGTTGTCGAGAATCTCGGCGAGGTTGCCGCCGGTCTCACGCTGAATCGATACCGCGGTGACGAAGAATTTCACGTCGAGAATCGGCACGCGCTCGGCCATCTGGTCGAGCACGTCACGGACCGGCAGACCGAAATTCTGCTGCTCGAACGCCTTCTTGAACTCGATGCCGACCGGTGCCTCGACTTCATCGGCGACCATGCCCATCGCGGTCTGGAACGCATGACCGGCGCGAATCGCGCGCGACAGCAGATCGAGCGCCTCGGGAAACTGCTCCTCGAACCGCTTCAGCCGCTTCGATCGTTTGATGCGCAGCCAGATGATGGGCAGCATCGCGCCCATGACGCCGGCCATGAGCCAGAAGATTGGCGCGGCGACGAAGAAGCTGCTGACGATGCCGCACGCAATGCCCGAGATGACCGTGGCCAGCATGATCGCGCTCGGTGTCGTACGAACACCCGACTGCTCGATCAGCGCCGCGAGACCCGACCCGGAACTGGCGAGGACCTTATCGATACTCGGCAGCGGGCTCTTCGGTGCCTCGGCGAGGAAGGTCGGCGTGTCCGGCATGTCGACGGAACGCGATACCTCCTTCAGTCGTCCGGCCATCTTGCGCGCGGCCAGCCAGGTGGGCAGATTCATCGCCGCCCAGGCGGCACCAAGCACCAGGGCAGTGACGACAACGAAGACGAAGAGCGCCGCAACCATTACCGCACCTCCATCACGCCTTCGAACATGTTCGGCGCGAGGTTGATGCCGGAGGCCTTGAGCCGCTCCGCGCACTTCGGCCGCACGCCAGTGGCGCGGAAGCGTCCGATGACCTTGCCATCCTGATTGAGGCCAGCCTTCTCGAACACAAAGATGTCCTGCATCGTGATCACCTCGCCTTCCATGCCGGTGATCTCGGAGATGTTCGTGACCTTGCGCGTGCCGTCGCTGAGACGCGTCTGCTGCACGACGATCTGGATCGCCGAGGCGATCTGCTGCCGCATCGCCTTGTCGGGCAGGTTGGTCGCGCCCATCGCGATCATCGTCTCGACGCGGGTCAACGCATCACGTGGCGTGTTGGCGTGCACGGTGGTGAGCGATCCATCGTGACCGGTGTTCATGGCCTGAAGCATGTCCAGCGCTTCTTCGCCGCGAACCTCGCCGACGACGATGCGATCGGGACGCATACGCAGGGCATTGACCACCAGCTGGCGCTGACGGATCGCGCCCTTGCCTTCGATGTTGGGCGGGCGCGTTTCCAGACGCGCGACGTGCTCCTGGTGCAACTGCAATTCGGCCGCATCCTCGATCGTCACGATGCGCTCGCGGGTCGAGATGAAGCTGGAGAGCACGTTGAGCAGCGTCGTCTTGCCGGCGCCGGTGCCGCCGCTGATCAAGCAGTTGAGGCGCCCTTTCACGCAGTACGACAAGAACTCGAGCATCGGCGGCGTCATCGCGCCGAGCGACACGAGGTCGTCGGCCTTCAGACGCTCGGCGGGGAAACGGCGAATCGAGAGCAGCGGTCCATCGACCGCCAGTGGCGGAATGATCGCGTTGACACGCGATCCATCGGCCAGGCGGGCGTCGACCATCGGTGAGCTGTCGTCGACGCGGCGGCCGATGCGGCTGACAATGCGATCGATCACGCGCAACAGGTGCGCATCGTTCTGGAACGTCGCCGTGACTCGTTCGAGCACGCCGCTGCGTTCGACGAACACGTTCTTGTGGGTGTTGACGAGGATGTCGCTGATGGTCGCGTCGCGCAGCAGCGGCTCGAGCGGTCCGAGTCCGAAGACGTCGTCGAGCACCTCGGTGAAGAGCGTCTCGCGCTCGGTCAGACTGATCGGCGTCGATTCCTCCGAGAGCAGCAGACCGAGGAGCGCGCGAATCTCACCTTCGGCCCGAGCGCGATCGGAATTGGCCAGGGCCTCGAGGTTCAGGCGATTGAGCAGCTTCTTATGGACCGATGCGCGCAGCTCGAGGTACGCCTGGCGCACGGACTGCACCTGCGCAGGCGCGGGCGCGGCGCCCGGCTTGGCAGGGCCGATTGTATGAGGCGAGATCGAAGGAATCGCAGAAGAACGCATCGTCGTTTACCACATCGAAGCAAGACGCTGGATGCCGAGGGGTGACCGCTTCGCCGGCGCTTCCGCGATCGGCGCGCTGGGATCGAGGATGCGGCGTGCGAAGGTGTCGAACTGCGACGCCAGCTCGCTGTTGCCGGCCAGGCTCAAGGGCACACCGGAATTGAGCGCCGTCGAGACCGTCTTGTAGTCGCTGAGAAAGGTCTGATAAATCGGATGCCCCAGCGCACTCTCGATCTGCTGCGGCGGAATCGGGAACGGTTCAGCGGCGCGATTGAGCAGCACGCGCACCCGATCGCCGGAGGCGCCGATCTGGCCGATGCGATCGAGCAGACGCTGCGCGTTTCGCACCGACGGCACATCGGGATTGCCAACCAGGCACACGGTATCTGCCGTATAGAGCGCGGTCACGACGCACGGGTTCATCTGCGCGCCGGCATCGATGATGATGTATTCGTACTGATGGCCGAGCAGGCGGAACACCTCCTCGAGCGCGTGCGTATCCGACGGCCCCGGCCGATCGAAGAGATCCGATCCGGCAAGAATCTCGAGGCCGGTCTTGTGCTTGACCACGAGCTCTTTCATGAACTCCTGATCGAGCCGATGCATGTTGTCCAGCGCGTCCAGCATCGTGTAGCGGCTGCGCACGCCGAGGAACAGCGTCACTTCACCGAGTCCCGCCTTCAAATCGACGATCAG
>Ga0075433_10002561_pt1 | contig 13842 bp, 14 predicted proteins | sample RhiMethybrSRZTD2_FD_75299 | JGI IMG/M metagenome (GOLD analysis project Ga0075433, IMG submission 75299) | Populus rhizosphere microbial communities from Tennessee, USA - Rhizosphere MetaG P. TD hybrid SRZTD2 | ecosystem: Host-associated > Plants > Roots > Rhizosphere > Soil | place: USA... | reverse complement strand
GCACGACTAGGTCTCGCACCTTCTGGAGGGGAGACTCGAGATAGCGCATGAGCTGGCCAACGAGATCGATGCCGGGTCGTTCCCGATTCGGTTGTTCCGAAATCTTGAGGCGGCGAAAGACTACGCACGGGAGCGCTATGACGACGAACCCGGGAAGCTCTTCGGCCTCTTGGCTTCGTCGCACGCCAAGAACCTGCCCGGTCTTGGCGTGGACAACAGCTTCCAGACGACAAAGCGGGTTCAGGTCGCGCGCTGGTTCAACGATCCAGCGGATTCGCCGCGCTCAGGCCGAGCCCTGACCCACCCACTCACCGAGTTCATGTGCCAAGGCCTGGAGCTCGACCTACCCGTTGTCTGTTGGGGCTCGGACATGCTCTGGGGAAGAGACGGCTGGTCAATTCGGCCAACGAAACGGAGGTTTCCGTTGCGTGACCCGGATCAGATCGTGCGCAACACCTACCGCGTGCTGCTTACCCGAGGCCGTGATGGCCTGGTACTTTTCGTACCACCCGGAGCCGTGTACGAACAGACCGCCCAGGCGCTCATTGGCGCTGGTGCCTGGGCTGAATAGTCCACTGCGCTATCACTTCCGAGACCGGCAAGGCAGAACGGAGAACTGGTTGGCATTTGCCGCTGCATTCCTCTTCCACTTCAGCCTAAGGGCGTTTCCTGGCAAGCACGACGCCCCCGGCAGAATACCGGAGGCGTCGGGGGTTTGGATGTTCAGAATGGCGGCTGGTCGTTAAAGTCACCGCCGCGTTCGGCTTGCCGCTCGCGGCCTTGGCTGCGGTCGCTGGAGCCGCGTTCGCTGGCCCGTTCGACCTTGGCGGTGGCGAACTTGAGGCTGGCCCCGACCTCGTCAGCCTCGATCTCGGCCACCGACCGCTTCTCCCCCTCGGGAGTTTCCCAGCTGCGCTGCCGCAGCCGGCCGGTGACCATGACTCGGTCGCCCTTGGAAAGGGAGTCGGCCAGGTGTTCCGCCTGGCCCCGCCACACGTTGACCTTGAGGAAGCTGCTGGTCGACAACTGTGATCCTCTTCCTTACCTGTCAACTGGGAGCCTGCCGCTGTGCGTCCGGTGCGGGCTCGGCCGCCGCCTCCGCCGGGGTCGAGGTGGGGACTTTGAATCCGATGAAGCCGAACAGCACGTCCAGCACGGGGCTGAGGAGGTTGAAGGAGCAGTACGGGAAGTAGGCGGCCGTGGGGACGCCCAGGACCCCGGAGATGTAGGCGCCGCAGGTGTTCCACGGCACCAGCACCGAGGTCACCGTGCCCGAGTCCTCGACCGCCCGCGACAGCACCTCAGGGGCCAGCCCGCGCCGCTCGAACTCGCCCCGGAACATGCGGGCGGGAAGCACGTCGGCGACGTACTGGTCGCCGGCGACCACATTCAGCCCGATCCCGCTGGCGTTGACCGCCAGGATCAGCGAGCCCCGGCGCCTGACCCGGTTCACGATCGGCTCCAGCAGCCGCTGCAGGAAGCCCGCGTGCTCCACCACGGCCGCGAACGACAGCGCGCCCAGCACCAGCCACACGGTGGTCAGCAGGCTGGCCATCCCCCTCGGGAGAACAGGTCGTCGATCGCCTCGACGCCCGAGTTGCTCACGAAGCCGGTGGCCATGGCGGCGAAGATGGCCTTGATGGCGGTCGCGACCGACCCGAGCTCGGGCTGGTCGACGAAGGCGGTGACCGCCGCCGACTGGGTGAAGGGGGCCAGGATCCCGGCGAACAGCGCCGACCCGAGGATGGCCAGGAACGGCGGGTACTTCAGGACGGCGAACACCACCAGCAACGCCAGCGGGAGCAGGTTGACGGCCGAGATGTTGAACGCCTTGCCGAGCGCGTCCTGGGCCGCCTCGGTGCCGACGGCGCCCTCCGGCTCGGCGTTGAGCCCGAGGAGGAAGAACAGCACCAGGCTGATCCCGAGCGCCGGGCCGGCGGTCCAGAACATGTTCCTGATGTGCTGGCCGGTGGTGAGGCCGCGGCCGACCAGCTGGGGGACCAGGATGGTGGTCTCCGACAGCGGGGTCATCTTGTCGCCGAAGTACGCGCCGCAGATGACCGCCCCGGCGGCGATCGAGGTGGGAAGGCCCAGCACCTTGGCCATCCCGACGAAGGCGACCCCCAGGGTGCCCGCGGTGGTCCAGGAGCTGCCGGTGACCATGCCGACCACGGCGCAGATGGCCGCGGTGGTGACATAGAACCAGGTCGGGCTCAGCAGCCTGATCCCGTAGTCCACCACGGTGGGGATGGTGCCGGCCATGTTCCAGGTGCCGATCAGCGCGCCCACGGCCAAAAGGATGAAGATCGCGCTCATGGCCGTGGTGACACCCCCGACGGTGGCGTCGCGGATGGCGGCGACGCTGTAGCCGTTCTTGAACGCGATCAGGCTGGCGAACGCGGCGCTGAGCAGGAGGGCGACCTGCAGCGGCCCGTTGGTCGCGTCGATCCCGAAGAAGGCGATGGTGAGGGCGAGCAGGCCGATCAGGACGACGACGGGCGCGACCGCGTCGAGCAGGCTCGGTGGGCGCGGCCGCCGGCCCGGGGGCGATGGCGCGTCGGCCTCGGCGCCGGTGGGTGGCTCGGAGGTGTCTGCCATGACGGCCTCCTCATTCCACGCTGACGGTCGCGGTGGGGGCGCCGGCGGCGCGCGCCCCGACCTGCTGGGGTCCGTGGTGATGCTCCGTGCCGCGCGCGAACGCCACCAGGCCCACGAGCATCAAGCCGGCACGATCTCGGCAGCACCTCCCGTCGGGTGTCGTCCATTGCTATGGCCGCTTCCTAGAGGGGGTCGCGGACCAGCGGGCAGGTCATGCAGTGCCCGCCGCCGCGGCCCTTGCCCAGCTCGAAGCCCTCGATGGTGATCACCTCGACGCCGGCCTGGCGCATCTTGGCGATCGTGTAGGTGTTGCGCTCGTAGGCCACCACCACCCCGGGCTCGAGCGCGACGACGTTGTTGCCGTCGTCCCACTGCTCGCGCTCCTGCTGGTAGGCATCCCCGCCGGTCTCGACCACCCGGAGCCTGGGCACCCCCAGGGCGTCGGCCACCGCGGCCAGGAAGCCCTCCTCCTGGGTGACGTGGAAGCGCCCCTCGGTGGCCCCGGGGCGCAGGCTGATCGCCCGGACCTTGCCCATCACCTGGGGGTACACGGTGACCGTGTCGCGATCCAGCATCGTGAACACGGTGTCCAGGTGCATGTGGGCCCGGTCCTTGGTCATCACCACCGCGATCACGCGCTCGGCGGCGCCCTTGGCGAACAGCGCCCGGGCGATCTGCTCGATCATCCTGGCCTGGGAGCGCTCGCTGAGCCCGATCAGCACGGTGCCGTTGCCGATCGGCTGGACGTCGCCGCCCTCCAGCGAGGAGCGCCCGAAGTCCTCGACCTGGAAGCGTCCGTCGTCGCCCAGATGCGGGTACCAGTACTCGAAGCCGGCGCCGGCGAACATCGGATGGGCCCGGTAGACGGCGGCGACGTTGTAGGCCTCGAGCCGCCGTGCCGGCCAGTACATGGGGTTGATCGACACCCCGCCGTAGATCCAGCACGACGAGTCGCGGGTGAACAGGGTGTTGGGCAGCGGCGGGAGCACGAAGGTGCTCGGGTCGTCCAGCGCCGCCGCCGGCAGCGACGACACCTTGAACCTGTCCAGGTCGAGCCCGGACTCGGCCACCGTGAGCCCGCCGATCAGGTGCTTGGCGAGCTGGTCGGGCTTCATGTCCCCCAGGACGGCGCGGACCTCGTCCACCAGCGACAGCCCCACGGTGTACTCCGACGCCGCCAGCTCGACCAGCCGCCTGCGGGCCTCGTCGCTGGCGGCCAGCGCCTCGGCCAGCAGGTCGCGGAGCTGGAAGACCTCGACCCCGCGCTCGCGCATCCTGGCCACGAACTGGTCGTGCTCGTACTGGGCACGCTCCACCCACAGCACGTCGTCGAACAGCAGCTCGTCGTGGTTGGACGGGGTCAGCCGCTGCAGGCTGAGCTCCGGCCGGTGGACCATCACCTTGCGCAGCCGGCCAACCTCAGAGTGCACGCCGAAGCCCTCCATCATTCCCCCGTTCCGCGGACGCGGCGATCACCGGGCCACCACCTGGGTCCCCGCGTCGCCGGCCACGATCGCCTCGATCTCGTTCAGGCCGCCGATGGCGGCCCGGTTGCCGGTGGCCTCCACGAACCGGATCGCCGCGGAGACCTTGGGGCCCATGGACCCGGCGGCGAACGGCAGCTCGCGCAGCTCGCTCGGCGTCACCCGCTCGAGCTTGCCCTGCTCAGGGGTGCCCCAGCCGGTGTAGACGCCGTCGACGTCGGTGGCCATGACGAACAGGTCGGCGCCGACCTCGCGGGCGAGCAGCTCGGTGGCGAGGTCCTTGTCGATCACGGCCTCGACCCCGGTCAGGGTGCGGTCGTCGTCGGTCGGGTACATCGTCGGGACGCCACCCCCACCGGCGCAGATGACGACGACGTCCTTGTCGAGCAACCAGCGGATGGGCCGGATCTCGAAGATCCGCCTGGGCTCGGGCGAGGGGACCACCCGACGCCAGCGATCCCCGTCCTGCTTGAACACCCATCCCTTCTCGCCGGCCAGCTGGTCGGCCTGCTCCTTGTCATAGACCGGCCCGACGAACTTGGTCGGGTCCTCGAAGGCCGGGTCGGCCGGGTCGACCTCGACCATCGTGAGGATGGTCGCGAACGGCACCTCGATGGGCAGCAGGTTGCCCAGCTCCTGCTCGAGGACGTAGCCGATCATGCCCTCGGTCTGGGCGCCCAGCACGTCCAGGGGGTAGGCCTCGACCTCGGTGTAGGCGGCGGCCTGGAGGGCCAGCAGCCCCACCTGGGGCCCGTTGCCGTGCGACAGGACCAGCTGGTGTTTGCCGGCCACCGCCGCCAGCGCCGGGGCGGCCAGCTTCACGTTGTGCCGCTGGGCCTCGGCGGTCATCGGCTCGCCCCGCTTCAGCAGCGCGTTGCCGCCCAGGGCCACGACCACTCGCATCCCAAGCCCCCGATCACTCGCCCAGGGTGGCCACCATCACGGCCTTGATGGTGTGCATCCGGTTCTCGGCCTGATCCCAGACGATCGAGTACCTGGACTCGAAGACCTCGTCGGTGACCTCCATGCCGTCAAGGCCGTAGGTCTCGAAGATCTCCTCGCCAACCTTGGTCTCGCGGTTGTGGAAGGCCGGCAGGCAGTGCAGGAACCTGACCATCGGGTTGCCGGTGCGGCGGATCACGTCCGCGTTCACCTGATAGGGCTTGAGGAGCCGGATCCGCTCCTCCCAGGCGCTCTTGTCCTCGCCCATCGAGACCCACACGTCGGTGTACAGGTAGTCGACGCCACCCACGGCCTCGTCCAGGTCCTCGGTGAGGGTGAGGCGGGCGCCGGTCTCCTCGGCGATCTGCCGGCAGGTCTTGATCAGGTCCTCGGCCGGCCACAGGTGCTCGGGGGCGCACAGCCGCACGTCCATGCTGAGCTTGCAGCCGGCGACCATGAGCGAGTTGCCCATGTTGTTGCGGGCGTCGCCCAGGTAGCAGAAGGCGATCTCGTGCAGGGGCTTGTCGCTGTGCTCGGACATGGTGAGGACGTCGGCCAGGATCTGGGTGGGGTGGAACTCGTCGGTCAGCCCGTTCCACACCGGGACGCCCGCGTGCCTGGCCAGGGTCTCGACCGTCTCCTGGGCGAAGCCCCGGTACTCGATGCCGTCGAAGGTCCGCCCCAGCACCCGGGCCGTGTCCTTCATGGACTCCTTGTGGCCGATCTGGGACCCGCTCGGCTCCAGGTAGGTGACGTGGGCGCCCTGGTCGTGGGCGGCGACCTCGAACGCCGTCCGGGTGCGGGTGGAGGTCTTCTCGAAGATCAGGGCGATGTTCTTGCCGACCAGGCGCGGCCGCTCGTGGCCGCCGTACTTGGCCGCCTTCAGGTCGGCCGACAGCCGCAGGAGGAACCGCAGCTCGTCGGCGGTGAAGTCGAGCTCCTTGAGGAAGCTCCGGTTCCTGAGGTTGAGCGCCATGACGGATCCTCCCCTGGGTCCTGGCTACGGCGGGCTGGGTTCAGTCGTTTGGGCCACCGAGGACGAGTTCACCCGGATGAGAAAGCGCGGCACGAGGCGTCCGACCACCGACCGATGATGCGGTCGACCAGCAACGACACGCCTCATCAGTTCCGGGTGACTTGTCGCCACGACGCGCAGGCTGGACGAAGAGGAATACCGATCCGGTGACAGCCGGGTGAACGCCCGGGGAACAGTTCTGAAAACCAATCGTCGGCCGATCAATGCCTCGGGCGAGCGTCCCGCGTCCCGTCACAACTGCATGACCACGGCCTTGGCCTCGGTGAAGAAGTCGCGGCTGTAGCGGCCGCCCTCGCGGCCGACACCCGAGTCCTTGCAGCCCCCGAACGGGGCTCGCAGGTCGCGCACGAAGAAGCAGTTGACCCAGATCGTGCCGGCCCGGACGGCGGCCGCGACCCGGTGGGCGCGGCCCAGGCTCTCGGTGAACACCATCGCGTTCAGCCCGTAGGGCGAGTCGTTGGCCAGGGCCACCGCCTCCTCGTCGGTGTCGAAGGGCTGGACGACGACCACCGGGCCGAAGATCTCCTCCCGACAGATGCGCATGTCCTGGCGGACGTCGACCACCACGGTCGGCCTGACCCACCAGCCGTGGCCGCGGCCGCCGGTGCGGAGCTTCGCCCCCTCGGCGGCGGCGAGGTCCAGGTACCCGGTGACCTTCTCCCAGTGCTCGCGGGAGGCGAGGGGCCCGACCTCGGTGGCCTCGTCCAGCGGGTCGCCCAGGCGCATGGCCTCGGCGCCGGCCACGAAGCGGTCCAGGAACTCCTCGTACACCGGCCGCTGGACGTACAGGCGGGACCCGGAAAGGCAGACCTGGCCGGCGTTGAGGAAGATGGCCCGCAGCGACCACTCGACCGCGTTGGCCAGGTCGGCGTCGGCGAAGACCAGGTTGGCGCCCTTGCCGCCGAGCTCGAAGCTGACCCGCTTGAGGGTGGGGGCGCCGGCGGCCAGGATGGCCCGGCCGGTGGCCGACTCGCCGGTGAAGGTGACGAGGTCGACCCCCGGGTCCTCCGTCAGGGCCTGTCCGGCCTCGCTGGGGCCGAACCCCTGGACGACGTTGAGGGTCCCCGGCGGCAGGCCGGCCTGGCCGGCCAGCAGGCCGAGGCGGTGGCAGGAGGCCGGCGACTGCTCGGCCGGCTTGAGGACCACGGTGTTGCCGAAGGCCAGGGCCGGGGCGACCTTCCAGCTGGCCAGCATGAGGGGGAAGTTCCAGGGCGAGATGGCCGCGGCCACGCCGACCGGCTCGTGCCGGGTGTAGACGTGGTGGCCGGTCGGCGAGGGCAGCGCCTCGTCGGTGGCCAGGTTGGCGTAGTCGGCGAAGAAGCGGAAGTTGAGGGCGGCCCGGTGGGCGTCGTTGTCGCGGGCCTGGCGGATCGGCTTGCCCATGTCGGTCGAGTCCAGCCGGCCCAGCTCGGCCGCCTCGGTCTCGATCAGGTCGGCCAGCCGGTGCAGGGCCCGCCCCCGCTCGGCCGGAGCCATGCGCGGCCACGGGCCCTCGTCGAAGGCCCGCCGGGCCGCGGCCACGGCGGCGGCGGCGTCGGCCGCCGACCCACGGGCGACCCGGGCCCAGGCGGCCTCGGTGGCCGGGTTGACCGACTCGAAGGTGCGGCCGTCGGCCGACGGCCGCTCCTCCCCGTCGATGACATGGGGGATCTCGGCCAGCTCGATCATCGGTGCTCCTCCTGCTCGCTCGCGGCCCGCTGTGCGCCCGCGGCCAGCCCGATGGCCTGGCGGACCTGCCGGTAGCCGTGGTCGGGCCGGGTGACGTCGAACCAGACGGCGGCCATGCCGGCCGCCTCGGCCCCGGCGGCGTTGGCCGGCTGGTCGTCGACGAACACCGCCTGGTCGGCGGCCACCCCCAGGCGGTCGAGGACGAGCCGGTAGGCGGCCGGCTCCGGCTTGCGGGTCCCATGGTGGGAGGTGTCGACCACGCAGCCGACCTCGGCCAGGACCCGCATCCTGGCGATCCAGGCCGGCTCGTGGAAGGCGTGCAGGTCGTTGGTGAGCACGGCCGTCTCCAGCCCGGCCGCCCTGGCCTCGGCGACCAGCGCTCGGGCCTGGGGGCGGACGAGCTCGTCCTCGGGGCCGTCGAACAGCCGGGCCATCATGGCCGGCACCCCGTCCTCACCGGACACCGCCGCCACCTCGGCCGCCCGCTCGGCCCAGTAGGCCGGCTCGGTCAGCTCGCCCGCCTGCATGGACCGCCACAGCGGGTCCGCGCCCGGGTCGAACGGGCCCCGCCAGTCGAAGGTCCCCGGCGCCAGGCCGAGCGAGCGCTCCAGGGCCCGGAGCCGCTCGAACGGGGTCACCAGCACCGGCCCGCCGAAGTCGAGCACGACCGCCTTCACCGGCGTCCTCCGGGTGGGTCCGAATGGCGCAAGGGCGGCCCACGGTGGGCCGGGTCACGGGCGTGCTCGAGCAGGATCTCCCGCCAGGACCGGGGTGGCGGGGCCGGGGTGACGGTGACCCGGACCTCGCCGTCGACCACCCGGACCGGGTGGGTGGCCACCCGCAGGCCGGGCTGGCCGAGCCGCCGGCCGCTGTGCACGTCATAGCGCCACCAGTGCAGGGGGCAGACCAGCACCTCGCCGTCCAGGTGGCCGCAGGCCAGCGAGCCGCCGCGGTGCAGGCAGGCGTCGTCCAGGGCGAACAGCCGACCGCCGGCGTTGCCGACGGCCAGGCGTCGTCCGGCCGCCTCCAGCAGCCGCACCGTCCCGGCGGGCAGCTCCTCGGCCCGGCCCGCCGCCACCTCGACCGGCGGGCCGGTCACCGGCCCTGGTCCCCCGCCGGGGGCTGGGCGTCGACCGGGCCCCTGGCCACCGAGTAGGGGACGCCGCCGATGCCCCACAGGTCGGGGTCGACCTCGGAGACCAGGACCCGGACCCGGTCGATCGGGGTGTCCAGGGTGTCGGCGACGACCCGCGACACCTCCTCGACCAGCCGCATGAGGACCGCCTTGTCGCGGCCACGGACGAGGTCGATGCGGACGAGGGGCATGGGTCCTCCTTGGTCGCGTCTAGCGGACGGCCAGCTCCACGGTCCCGAGGCGGCCGAAGCTGGCCACGACCACGTCGCCGGGGGCGACCGCGACCGCCTCGGTGAGCCCGCCCGACAGGATCAGGTCCCCGGCGGCCAGGCCGCGGTCCCGGCGGGCCAGGGCCCGGACCAGCCAGGCCACGGCCGCGGCCGGGTGGCCGAGGGCGGCCGCCCCGGCGGCCGTGGCCCGGACCCGGCCGCCCACCTCGAGCACGCAGCCGACCAGGCGCAGGTCGAGTCCGTCGACGGGCTGGCGGACGCCCCCCAGGACCAGGCGGGCGGCCGAGGCGTTGTCGGCGACCACGTCGGGCAGGGTGAAGGCGTAGCCGGCATAGCGGGAGTCGAGCACCTCGATGGCGGGGGCCACGGCGGCGGTGGCGGCCAGCACCCGGGTCGCCCCGACCCGGTCTCCGGCCAGGTCGGCCCCGAGCAGGAAGGCGATCTCGGGCTCGACGCGGGGCTGGATCAGCCGGCCGGTGTCGAGCGGCTCGGCCACCTCGAGCAGCATGGCGTCGGTCAGCTCCCCGTACAGCGGCTCGGCCACGCCCATCTGGGCCTGCTTGGCCCGGCTGGTCAGGCCCAGCTTGAACCCGACCGGCCGCTCCCCCGCCCTGGTCAGCAGCCGCACCCCGGCCTCCTGGACGGCGTAGGCCAGCTCCAGGTCGAGCCCGGGATGCTCGGCGGTCAGGCTGGTGCCGGCGCTGCGGCCCTGCCGCAGCTCGGCCAGCCGCTGGGCCAGGGCCATCGGGTCGGGGCTCACACCGGCGCCTCCCACGGCAGGGTCATCCTGGTCGTCTCGCTCCGGCGACGACCAGGCCGACCGGGCCCAGCCAGTCGAACTCGGCCCGGAACACGTCCCCGGTGGTCATCGGCACGGCGGCGTGCAGGGCGCCGGTCATGACCACGTGCCCGGCCTCCAGGGTCACCCCGAGAGGGTGCAGGGTGTTGGCCAGCCAGGCGACCGCGTGCAGCGGGTCGCCGAGGGCGGCCGCGCCGGCGCCGGTCGCGACCAGCTCGCCGTTGCGGGTCATGACCACCCCGGTGAGCCGAGGATCCAGCCGGTCGAGGGGGACCAGGCGGCTGGACAGGGCGATGGCGGCGCTCGAGGCGAGGTCGGCGATGGTGTCGGCCAGCCGGATGCGCCAGTCCACCACCCGCGAGTCGATGATCTCGAGGGCGGCCACCGCCCCGGCGGCGGCCCGCCGCACGTCCAGGGCGGTGCAGCCGGGGCCGGCCAGGGGAGCCTCGAGCACGATGGCGATCTCGGCCTCGACCTTGGGCTGGATCAGCTCGCCGAGGTCGACCTCGGCCCCGTCGGGGTGGACCCCGGCGGCCAGCACCGGGCCGTGGTCGGGCTGGTCGATGCCGAGCTGCTCCTGCATGGCCCGGCTGGTCAGGCCGAGCTTGTAGCCGACGATGCCGCCTCCGCCGTCGGCCTGGAGCAGCTCGACCAGGCGGCGCTGGACGGCGTAGGCCTCGGCGGCCGTCATCTCGGGCCGCCCGTCGGTCAGGGGAGGCACCGGGGCCCGGTCCCGGCGGGCCCGGTACAGCGCCCCGGCCAGGTCGTCGACCGGCAGGGAGGTCACGAGGCCCCCCGCACCCGGCGGTCGGGCCGCCAGCCGAGCTGGTCGGAGATGGCGTCGGCGGCCTGGATGACCGAGGCCCGGAAGAAGCGGCGCAGGGTGTCGCCGTTGACCCGCATCACCGGCCCGGCCACGCTGACGGCCGCGATGACCTCGCCGCGGGCGTTGCGGACAGGAGCGGAGACGCTGGCCACCCCGACCTCGCTCTCGCCGATGTTCTCGGCCCACCCCTGGGCCCGGACCCGGTCCAGCTCGGCCCGGAGCTGGCCCGGGTCGCACACGGTGGCGTCGGTCCTGCGCTCGGGCTGCCACCCCTCCAGCAGCGCCGCCAGGCGCCGTTCGGGCAGGTGGGCCAGCAGGACCTTGCCGGTGCTGGTGCAGTGGGCCGAGTTGCGGTGGCCCACCCGGCCGAAGATCCGCAGCGTGTGCGGGCTCTCCAGGCGCTCCACGTAGACCACCTCGCGGCCGTCCAGCACCGCCACCTGGACCGTCTCCTTGGTGGCGTTGCGCAGCTCCTCGATCACGGTCGTGGCGGCGTCGTGCAGGACCCGGTGGACCGACACCCTGGCTCCCAGCTCCCACATCATCAGCCCCAGCCGGTAGGTCCCGGTGGCCGGGTCGTGCTCCAGGATCCGCTCGGCGGTCAGGGTGGCCAGCAGCCGGTGCACGGTCGACTTCCCCAGCCCGAGCCGCCGCGCCAGCTCGGTCACCCCCAGCGACCCCTCGGCCGAGCCGAGCTCCTTGAGCAGCCGAGCCGCGTTCTGCACCGACGACAGCCGGGCCCCGTCCCGCTCGCTCACCGGTCCGGCCTCCGCAGCGCCTGGACCAGGGCGGCGCGGATGGCCGCGGGGTCGGTCGCGGCGGCGACGGCGGGGTCGCCGGGGGCGAGCTCCCGGGCCAGGAGGGACTGGGCGCGGGCCAGGCCGGCGGTCGTCGCCCCGGCCAGCTCGTCGACCAGCTCCTGGCGGCCGGGGGCGTGGGCCCGGATCGTCTCCAGGTCCCGGGCGGCGGCCGCGTGGGCGCTGGCCAGGCCGGTGCCGGCATGGGTGGCGTGGTGGGGGGTGAGCTGGGAGCCGGGCTCGACCACCAGGTGGTACAGGTAGGTGCCGACCCCCAGGACGCGGCGGACCTCCTCGGGGGCGGGTCCGTCGGCCTCGCTGACCAGTCCGAGCACCGGCAGCACCACCGGGTCGAAGAAGCGCAGCTCCCAGGCCAGCCCGTCGGCCTCCCCGCTGAGTTCGACCTCCTGGCCGACCGGGGCCGGGAACGACTCGACGGTCCCGATCACGTGCAGGTTGCGGGCCCCGGCGGCGGCCACGGTGAGCCGCGGGGCCGCGAGCAGCGGCAGCCGGGCCTGGGCGGCCGGCGGCAGCAGCCGAGCCTGGGCCAGGTAGGCCTCGTGCACGGCGGCGACGAAGTCGGCCATGGCCTGGCGCATCCGCTCCGGGCCGGCCGGCGGGGCCGGCGCCCGGGGCGGGAGGTCGCGCTGGGGCATCGTCTGGCGACCATAGCCCACGTTCCTCCATGCGGGAAGGGACGCTATCCCGCGGAGCGGGACGCGCCGTACCTTCTTGCCGAGCCGCCGGACAAGGAGCGTGGATGGGGATCCTCCGCCTGTCGCACGTGGACGTGCGCGTGCCCGACCTGGACCTGGCCACCGCCTACTACACCGAGGTGCTGGGCCTGCTGGAGGTCGAGCGGACGGCCACCGAGGTGTTCCTCAAATGCTGGGACGAGACCGACCACCACTCGGTCAGGCTCGGCTACGCCCCCCGTGTCGGCCTGGACCTGATCAGCTTCAAGGTCGAGGCCGACGAGGACCTGGCCCGCCTCGAGTCGCGGGTCGAGCGCTACGGCCTGCCGGTGCGCCGCGTCGCCCGCGGCGAGTCGGTCGGCCAGGGCGAGTCGATCCGCTTCGAGACCCCCTCGGGGCAGCTGATGGAGCTGGTCCGCGAGGTCGAACGGGTGGGCGGGCTGCTCCCGAAGGTCAACCCGCCCCCCTTCCCGCCCCCGGGGCTGGTCGGGATCGCCCCGCCCCGCATCGACCACGTCCTGGTCACCGCCGAGGAGGTGGGCGAGGCGACCCGCTTCTACATGGAGGTGCTGGGGTTCCGGCTGACCGAGCAGCTGCTGGACGGCAACGGCCACCAGATCGGCGTGTGGCTGGAACGCTCGCACTCCCCCCACGACCTGGCCGTGGTCACCGGGGCCAACGGCGGCCTGCACCACTTCGCCTTCTGGCTGGACGACTGGGACCAGGTGCGCAAGGCGGCCGACATCCTGGCCTACAACGGCGTCCAGATCGACGTCGGCCCGACCCGTCACGGCATCACCCGCGGCAACACGATCTACTTCTTCGACCCGCTCGGCACCCGCAACGAGGTGTTCACCGGCGGCTACCGGCCCGACCCGGACTTCCCCACCATCACCTGGACCGAGGACAACATCGGCCGGGCGATCTTCTACTACGAGGGCGACCTGAACGACCGGTTCATGAAGGTGCACACCTGAGATGGGCATCCTGCGCCTGTCGCACGTCGAGGTCCGCGTGCCCGACCTGGAGCTGGCCACCGCCTACTACACCGAGGTGCTGGGGCTGCTGGAGACGGGCCGGGAGCCGGAGCGGGTGTTCCTCAAGTGCTGGGACGAGCACGAGCACCATTCGGTGATCCTGCGCTATGCGGCCACCTACGGCCTGGAGCACATGGGCTTCAAGGTGGAGCACGCCGACGACCTGGAGCGCTTCGAGCGGGCGGTGGAGCGGGACGGCGGTCTGGTGACCCGCCACGCCCGCGGCGAGCTGGCCCCCGGCCACGGCGACGCCATCCGCTTCCAGACCCCGACCGGGCACCGCTGCGAGCTGGTGTGGGGCATGGAGAAGGTCGGCAACCTGCTTCCCCGGACCAACCCGCCGCCGCGGCCGCTGGGGCTGGTCGGGATCGCCCCGCCGCGCCTGGACCACATCTTCCTCACCGCCGAGGACGTGGACGAGGGGACCCGGTTCTTCCGCGAGGTCCTCGGGTTCCGGCTGACCGAGCAGATCCTGGCCGACGACGGCCACCAGCTGGCCACCTGGCTGGAGGTGTCGCACACCCCGCACGACATCGCCCTGGTCACCGGGCCCAACGGCGGCCTCCACCACTTCGCCTTCTGGCTGGACGACTGG
>Ga0075433_10002560_pt1 | contig 13845 bp, 13 predicted proteins | sample RhiMethybrSRZTD2_FD_75299 | JGI IMG/M metagenome (GOLD analysis project Ga0075433, IMG submission 75299) | Populus rhizosphere microbial communities from Tennessee, USA - Rhizosphere MetaG P. TD hybrid SRZTD2 | ecosystem: Host-associated > Plants > Roots > Rhizosphere > Soil | place: USA... | reverse complement strand
GCCGCGCACGATCTTCGGCGCGCCGAGCGTACCGGGTGACCCCAGGCGCAGGTTGGGGCACAGGTTGCGGCGCCGCTACAGGTTCGCTCATGATCCTCAAGGGCGCGGGTTGAGCGGAACGAAGAACGGGAAAGATAGGACCAGATTGGGTGGTTGCCTAGGCGACCGGCCTGCGACCGAAAGTTACCAGCGAGTAGACGTGTGGGGCTCGCTTGTGCGGGACGCCTGAGAGTCCTAAGGTTGCCCCTTGTGAGTCCCCTAGCGCGGTACGCAAAGCTGAGCCTGCTCCTGAGCCTCGGCAGCAACACGCCCATCGGGCCAGGAAAGCCAGGAGTCCGAAGGACCACCGTCCCGCCGCAAAACGGCGACGTCAACGCCGCATGCAACGCACTTCGAGACGGCGCCCAGCCTGCGGGCATGATCCCCACGAATTGACCGTCTACGCTTCGACCCACGAGCCTCCGCAGGATTGCGCTGAATCCCTTGCACCACAATAGATTCGCCAACATCTTTGCGTAGCGGAGCCCGCACCGTTCTCTATTGCGCTACTTCATTGCGCTACTTCCCAATGACATGGAATGCGAGCCTAGCCCGCTACGAGGGTAAACGATGGTTTCGATACGAACGCGGTGACCGACCGCACCGTAGATACAAACCCGGGCGTTCCTCTCCGATCGAGCCGACCACTCCGATCACCCGACGTGCCTCTATCCGGATCGTGGGACCATGAGGGAATCAGCCCGCTGGTGTTTGTGAACCTGCTCGTGAAGCACTGGCGCGCCACTCTGGGTCTTCCACTCGCATTTGGTGGTGTGACAGCGCTGTATACTATCATCGCGACGCCAACCTACGAAGCGTCGACGACTTTCGCTCCAGAACTCCGTTCTCAGAACCGTTTACCCTCATCACTCACAGGGCTGGCAGGTCAGCTCGGGATGTCGTTCGGTGTGGACGCGAGTGAGTCTCCTCGTTTCTACGCCGAGGTGCTTAAGAGCCGCGAGCTGATGGCGCGAGTTCTTCAGAGCCAATATTCAGACCCGCGATCGAGAGAGACCCTCGCAGACTCAGCTACCCTAACGGAGATCCTCGGACGGGGAGGCCACACCTCCGCAGATAGCCTCGACCGCGCGATGAGGAGGCTACGGCAACGCCTCGCCATCACCGTAGACATGCAAACGAACCTTGTCCGGCTGAGCGTGCAGTCGGAGTACCCGGAACTTGCGGCGACTGTCGCCAATACGTTCATCGAGCATCTGAACGAGTTTAACGCACAGAAGCGCCAATCCCAGGCTCGTGCCCGTCGCATTTTCGTTGAAGCGCGAATCGCCGACGGAGAGAAGGATCTTCAGCAGGCCGAGCAGGAGCTGAAGACCTTCTACGAGCGAAACCGCTCATGGCAGCAGGCGCCGCAACTGGTTTTTGAGGAAGGGCGTCTTCGCCGCCAAGTGGAGATCGTCAAGGAGGTCTACCTCACCCTAAAGCGCGAGTATGAGATGGCGCGAATAGAAGAGGTGAACGACACCCCGGTCCTCACCGTCGTCGATGCCGCAGTCCCCCCGGAGAAGCCATCCGGACCGAAGCGCCGTCTCTGGGTACTGTCCGCATTGGTGTTGGGTGGGATGGTCAGCGTGAGCTGGGCATTTGGTGCGGCCTACCTGGAGCGGGTGCGTAAGGAGGCACAGCCAGAGTACCTCGAGTTCACCGGTCTGTTGCGACGCGCTCGACGCGAACTCGCCCAGGCTGTGCGCGGGCTCGTAAGTGTTAAATGAGTTCGGCGTACAAGGTCGTGGCCGCGCGACCTGTGTTGTGGCTGCTTCGCGCAGTACGGGGCAGCCCCAGCGTCGACGTGGGTTCGACGTTCGTCGGAAACCTCGCCGGCGCGGCGGCGGCGTTTTCGGCCGGCATCGTCTTAGCGCATTGGCTAGGACCCGCCCTCAGGGGGACGTTCGAACTCGGCTTATTCTCGACCAACCTCGCTGTACTGGTCCTGTCCCTCGGACTCAATATCCCAACATCCGTGTTCGCCAGGAGGGAGCCGGCTCGAGGTATTTGGGCCTATCGCTCTGGACTCAGTGTGACTCTCGTCATTGTCTTGGGCGCAGGGATCCTGATTTCGGCCATCCCGGCCCCGGTATGGCCAGCCGCATGGCGAGGCCAGCGCACATTGGCGACAGCCGCGCTTGCTGCGTTTTCTTCACTGTGCCTGCTGCAGCTTCTGAGCGGCTTACTGCTTGGTTACGGCAAAGTCCATTGGATGAATCTGGCCGTCGGGGTGAGGTGGCTGAGCTACCTGGCCTTGTTGTTGGTCCTGTCTTCGTGGACCGCCCCCGCCGCCGATGGCGCTCTCGCGTCATTCGCCGCAGCCGCTTTCGTCGGAGCTGCGGTTGCCTTGCGAGGGTTGCGTGGAATCGATCGATCTCGCCAGACGGCCGGCCCCGCGAGAACGTCCTGGAGGGACATCGTCTGGTTCGGCCTGAAAGCACAGATCAGCAACATCCTGCAGTTTGCCTCCTACCGGTTCGACGTGATCATCGTGAGCTTCTTCGTCGGCGCGGCTAACCTGGGTGTGTACGCAGTGGGCGTCATGTTCGCCGAAGCGCTGTGGCTTTTACCCAACGCAATCGGTACGATATTGCTGAGTCACACGTCGCGATCGACGCGGTCGGCAGCAGACGAGCGAATCAAGATTGTCTTTCCCGCTGGAATGGCGCTGGTAATCGTCGGTGCCCTCCTAATCAGTGCCGGGACGCCTATTGTCGCGAGAATGTACCTGGGGCCTGCGTACACTAAGGTCCCCATGGTAACGTGGCTCCTGATGCCGGGTGCAGTGGCCCTGAGTGCTGGGAAGATCCTCGCCAATGAGCTGACGGCTCGCGGCTTCCCCGGTGCGAATGCCGTAGCAGCAGCGTGGGGTAGCGCCACCACTCTCGTTGCAGATCTGCTCCTCATTCCGACGTTCGGGATCTATGGCGCCTCCGTCGCGTCCTCTTTGGGCTACTGCTTGACCTCAGCCTTCGTGATCGTTGCGTTCTGTCGGCGCTCAGGAGTTCCGGTCCTCGCACTCACTGGCAGGACCTAGGGTCGACGTTGGCTCCGCTCTTTTCGAGCTCGATCACGCAGCGGGACGACGAGCGGAAGTTCTTCACGGCTCGGGTGAGACTGGCACGAGCGATTTGTGCTTTTCTCACACGGCGCTCCTTTAAGGGAGCGGGACGGCTACGGACATGGGTTTCGCGAATCCTGGTTCCGCCCCCGGTCGGGCCGGTGGTCGTACCGACCGTGCTCGGCTTTTCCGTCTACGCCGAGCCGCGCGTTGGCAAGGGGGTTGAGCAAGCCCTCTACTACGAGGGGATCTACGAGGCGGGCACGCTGCACGTCCTTCAGCATCTGTTGCGCCCCGGGAACACGTTCGTCGATGTCGGCGCCAACATCGGGCTTATGAGCCTCGCGTCAGCCAGGGCAGTTGGTCCAACAGGTCACGTCTATGCCTTCGAGCCGGTACCTTCCACCTTCGAGCTTCTCCAAAGAAACATCGCGCTCAATCGGAGCACGAACATACATGCCTACGAAGTCGCCCTTGGCGCAGCACCTGAAGAGCGTCCCATGTACGAGCGCCCCGCCGTTAACCGTGGCGCCGCGACTTTGGTGCCGTGTGAAACCCCTTCGGTAGCTGCCGTCGTGACCGTGGAGTCGCTGGACCGTTTTCTGAAGCGCGCTCGGGTGCAACACGTGCATGTGATCAAGATCGATGTGGAAGGCTGGGAGTTGCCAGTCCTCGTGGGCAGCCAAGAGCTACTGCGAAGCGAGGCGGCTCCCGCGTTGGTGGTCGAGTACAGCACCGCGGTCCGCGTGCCAAGCGGTAGTCGACGGGACCTGTATGAGCTCCTTGCCTCTGTCAACGACTATCGCCTGTTCAAGTTGTCCCGCGGGAAGGACTCAATCTCCAAGCTTCAGCCGATCCGAGGGCAGCGGGATCTGCCCTCGGAGGACAACCTTTTCTGCTTCCGCCCCGCCCATCTCGAAGGGCCGGTGGGTGCCCTGGTCGCCCGGGAATAGGGAGATAGGGTTGGAGTCCCAACCTTCCCGCTCTTCGGCCACGTGGCGGCGCGCCCTCCTGATCACAGGCCTGATGTTCCTTGCAACCTTCGCGGCATTCGTTGTGAGTCGGACGAACCTCTGGTTGTTGATCGTCTTCACTGTCGGTGGAGCTGCGCTCCTGTTCGTCCTGTTGCTCAAGGAGCCCCAGTACACCGTTCCTTTCATCATCGCTGCCATCCCCCTTGAGATCTGGAAGAGCTTTTATCCATTCTTGCGTGTCGAGACCGAAGTCGACCACCCCGCCGCCTCCATCGTTGAGTTGTGGCGTGTTGTGTTACTCCTCGCTCTGGTGGCTGTGGTGTTGTCGTCGCTTTTTCGCGGGAGGCTGAGCATCGTCCGACATCGGGTCGTCTGGCGTAGCGGCATATTGCTCTTGCTCTTCGTGCTCTCCTCACTGTTTCTGAGTCCCAGTCCCAGTCGAGCCGCCATCGAGACGGCGCGGCTGGCTGCGCACTTGGCGTTGTTCGCCCTGGTCGCCGGCATGACGACATCACTCCCGCGGCTTGAGAGAGCATTACAGGTCTTCGTGCTCACGGCCATCGGCATCTCCCTTCTTGGAATCTACCAGTTCTTCACGGGCCGCAGCCTCTGGCCTGGCGACGTGATTATTGAAGCCGTCGGGAGGGTCAACGCAACGGTTTACGATCCTAACATCCTGGCCCGATACTTGGCCGTGAGCATCATAGCGTGCGTTGCGCTGCTCGAGATTCGCCCCATGGGTATACTGCCTGCCGCAGCTCTGGTCGGCGTCCCCACAGTCGCACTGCTCTTGACGCAGTCACGCTCGGGCTGGGTCCTTCTTCCCATTGGCACAGTGATCCTGTGGTGGTGGTCAACCGGACGAGCGAGACTCCACCTTGGGCGTATCACAGTTGCGCTCGCCGTCGGGATGGGGATTGCGTTCGTCTATGTACCCGCCTTCGCCGCTCGCTTTGGAACGTTCTCCGAGGGCCTGGGAGCTCTCGGCGCGCGCGTTGCCCTCATCAACACAGGTGTGCAAATCTTCCAAGATCACATGCTCGTCGGTGCTGGCCTAGGTTCGTTCCAAACGGTCGCCCTCTCCGAGTACGCTGACCTTCTCCCCTTCGGCGGTACGTACGCAACGTTGTCCCACTCGGCGTTGGTCACCGTCATGGCCGAACTCGGAATCGTCGGGCTTGTGGTCACGGCTCTGGTTTTTGGATCTGTCTTTCGTTCTTTCTCCGCGGTGCTACACACGGGGTCCTCGGAGACTCGGTGGTACGCATTGGGATGCTTTGCAGGAATCGTACTGGTTGTGATCAGCGCCCAGGCTGAGGGGCGAATGTTCGAAGACCCCCTGCTCTGGGTTCTCATGGGTCTCCTGGTAGGGCTTGAAAGGCTCTGCCGCCCAAGACCGCACCGTTCGAACGAGCGTCTTGCTGCACCCTCCCACGAAACGCGATCAAGCCGACCCTGACGGCAGGACGACCGAGCGGGTAAGGGTCGCGTACCTCGCACCCGCCTCCTCGGTGCACGCATGCCGTTGGCTGACCACGATGCGAGACCGGGGATACGACATGGAACTCATCACCATGCATCCGCCCGCGGACGCCGCGGGATTACCCCCTGGTGTGCGCGTCCACCACCTGCCCTTTCCGGCACCGGTTGGTTACTACCTGAATTGGTGGCATCTGAGGGCGCTACTGCGTACTCTGCGACCAACGCTGCTGCACGTGCACTACGCGACCGGGTACGGCACGCTGGCGAGGCTTACGCGGTACCGTCCCACGCTGCTCTCGGTTTGGGGGAGCGACGTTCTCGTTTTTCCCAATCAAGCTCGGTGGAAACGCCGTCTGCTGCGGCGCAATTTGCTTGCCGCGGACTACGTCTTAGCAACGAGCCATGCCATGCGCAGAGTGGTCGAGGAGCTGGTCGGAGGCGGGCAGTTGGTTCAGGTCACGCCATTCGGCGTCGACTGTGAACAGTTTCGCCCTCCGGCCCATCAGCCCTCGACGGGGAAGATCACGATCGGGACAGTCAAGGGCCTTGAACGCTCCGCGGGGGTCGATGCGCTGATCCATGCGTTCGCACTGCTCGCCCGGTGGCACGGTGATGAGCCTCTGCAGCTCCTCATTGTCGGCGATGGGCCCGAGCGCGCGCGGTTAGAACGGCTCACACGCTCCCTTGACGCGGCAGCGCAGGTCACCTTCGTCGGGGCAGTGCACCATCAGGCAGTTCCGCAATGGCTCACGCAAATGGACATCTTCGCGACGCTCTCCAACAGTGAAGGCTTTGGCGTGGGTGTTCTCGAGGCGTCGGCCTGCGGATTGCCCGTTGTCGTTTCAAATGTCGGCGGCCTTGGTGAGGTCGTGCGTCACGATGTAACCGGATTGATCGTGTCACCCCGCGACCCCGAGGCGGCGGCGCGCGCGTTAGATCGTCTCCGATCCGATCGCGGCCTGCGAGCGAGAATGGGCGCGGCCGGGCGCGCTTTCGTGCTGGATAATTTTGAATGGAGTAAGACCGTCGACGTCATGGTCGACCTTTACCGCACGATCACACAATCCAACCGGATGTAGCCGAGAGCCACTTGCCAGCCTCCCTTACCGCATCTACATACGAGCCGTGCCCAACGAACACCCTCTCTTGTCGGTAGTGATTCCGGCGCGCAACGAAGGACTGCACATCGCCGCCTGCCTAGAGTCCGTCCTCGAGGCACTCCAGGAGATTGGCGACGGCGAGGTACTGGTGGTCGACGGTGGAAGCACGGACGACACGGGCACGATCGCCCGACGCTACGGCGTCCAGTACCCGAACGTCCGAACACTCCCCAATCCGCAGCGCATTACGCCTGTCGGTTTCAATCTCGGGATCGTCGCCGCTCGAGGCCGCTACATCGCGATTTTGAGCGCTCACAGTCGTGTGAGCGCAGATTACCTTCAGCGTGCCATCGAGAACATCGAGCGAGGAGACGCTGACATCGCCGGTGGGCCGGTGGTCACGCTGCCCGGAAGGCCGGGGCTGCTCGGATGGCTGCTGGCCCAGATCGTGAGTCATCCGTTCGGAGTTGGTGACAGTCGATTTAGGGTATCCCGGACGCGAGCGTATGTCGACTCGATCCCCTTCGCCGTGTTCCGACGTGAGGTCTTCGAGCGTGTCGGCCTATTCGATGAATCCCTTCCGCGCGACCAAGACGCGGAGTTTTTTGGTCGGGTGGCGCACGCGGGGTTCCGCGTGCTTATGGATCCACGGTCGGTGAGCACCTACATTGCGCGCGGCACGCTCTTTGGTCTGCTCCGCCAAGACTGGCGCAATTCCTACTGGAATATGCGCGTCTGGTTGCTCAATCCCCATGCTTTTCAGCTGCGCCATGCAGTTCCCGCGGTCTTTGCGGCCTTTATGTGGGCGGGAGGAGCACTCTCTCTCGTCACGCCAGCCGCCCGTCTAACGTTACTGCTGCTCCTCGCAACGTATTCAGCCATGGCGGTTACGTCGGCTGCGCACGTAGCCACACAGTCCAGAAAGCTAGCGGCGCTCTTGCTTCCACCGCTTTTCTTCCTGCATCATCTCGCGTACGGAACCGGCTCGCTCGCTGGCCTCGTCTGGTTTGTACGCGACCGTCGCCCGACCGAATTGCCGCGTCTTCCAATACCTTCTTCCATCCCCACCCGGCATCCGAACGATGCTTCGCAAACGCCGCAGAGCGACGCCCCGGGAAACGTTTGAGCACTGCGAAGCACGCTTCGGTCGAACCGTCCGCCCGCTGTCTGCTCCATGCCGGTGATCTATTCACTGCCAACAGCTGGAGCGAGCGATTCTGAAGTCCCTGCGCCTGGCTGGCGTCACGCAGCAAAAACTCGGCGACGTGTGCATTCTGGAAGTCGGATGCGGCAGCGGCGGGATCCTGCCCCCTCCTAACCTATTTACGGCGCTACGCATCGTTCCCCAGAGCACTGCGTGCGGCTGTGTCGCTACCAAGGGCTCCTCCAACCTCGCCAACATCCGCGCCGTTTGCACCGTGTGCGATGCCGAGCCGACCCCCAGGTGAAAGTCAGGCTGTGGAATCGCGAGCTCGTCGAAGAAGACTCGGGACATCTCAGTCATAGTGTTGCCCGGTGTGGATCAGTACTTCGTGAAACTCCGACCGAGCCCTGAGCGCGCGCGAGAGCACCGCCGCCTTGATGAGTTGCGGCCGCGCACCAACGATGGAAGCGATCTTGAATTGAGCGCTCAATCCTCAGCTCCGCGTGTCGACATCGCGATGTTAAGCGCTCCGATCATTGTCAGCTGCCACTGATCGCGGGTACCTTTTCCAACCCCATGATCGAGCCCGCGCGAACGCCGGAAGAGGAGCGAGAGTTCTATTCTCTCTTCAAGCCCGGCAATCTGTTCATACTGCATCAACGCGAGCGTGCTGTCCTCAAGAGCCTTCGACGAGCCGGCGTTGACCACGAGAGCATCGGTGCCCTGCGCGTGCTCGAAGTTGGCTGCGGGTGGGGTGGACTGCTACCTAGCCTCATCACTTACGGCGCCAATCCCGCTCATCTCACCGGGTTGGACCTGGACAGCGCGCGCGTTACCGGAGCGCGAGCCCGTTTTCCAGTCATTGGTTTCGTACGGGGCGACGCCTCGGTACTGCCGATCAGGACTGCCGCTTACGATGTCGTGATACAAAGCACCCTGTTCACGTCTCTCCTCCATCAACCCGTCAGGCGCCATGCTGCCGCCGAAATGTGTCGAGTGCTAAGGCCGGGAGGTTTTATTCTCTGGTTCGATTTCCGTTACGACAATCCCCGCAATCCGCGCGTCCGAGGAGTAACCCGGGCCGAGATCGAGCAAGACCTCTTTCCCGGCGCGCGCGCTTCGTTCCTCCGAACCGTCCTGCTTCCTCCGCTGGCTCGGCGTCTCGTTCCGGTGTCGCGCCTGCTCGCTGAGGGATTGAGCCTCATCCCACCGCTCCTGACACACTATTGCGCACTGATCTGGCCAGGACGAGACAATCGCCCCCCGCCCTAGCATCATTCGCCTAACACCCGATCGCGGGCTCGATTCACGACGCTTGCCCCGGCCACCAGGGACCCGAGCCGGTGTAGGCCCGCAATCACACACGCCGTCGCCCCGATCAGCCGGACGTCCAACCAGAGCGACTGCCGTCGCCGGTATAAACGGGCCAGCGCGAGCTTGCTTGGCAACATGACGGTCTCGTAGAACCGCGGCTCCCTCGCGTGGGCCAGCAACACGTCCTCTTCATTTCGATATGCGACGGATGCCCAGTCCGTGACGCCCGGCCGGAGATCCAGAATCCGACCGTACATCCGATGATGTAACCTCACGTAATCCGGCAATTCCGGCCGCGGCCCGACTAAGCTCATTTCCCCGATCAGCACGTTCCACAGTTGGGGCAGCTCGTCGAGCTTGAGGCTTCGTAGGACGCGACCGACGCTTGTTACTCGAGGATCACCGGCTGCAGTCAAGTCGGCACCAGGCGCCGACCGCATCGTGCGGAACTTCACGATCCGGAAGAGGCGGCCGTGCTGTCCCACGCGCATCTGTCGGAACAGAATTGGGAGCCCACTGCCAAACAGGACCGCCATGGCGCATACCAACATGACCGGCGCGAGCACAAGGAGCAGGACTGCCACAACCACAATATCGAAACACCGCTTCGACCAACTCGAAATCGACCGGCTGCTGAACGGCGCCACCTATGCCCGAAACTCCTCCGCGATCTCCGCGACCGCGGTGACGACAAACTCCACGTCCTTGTCGTTCATCTTCGAGTATATCGGCAGGGATACGAGCCGCGGATACTCTCCTTCCGCCACCGGGAAATCATCGGGTCGGTATCCGTACCGGCGCGAGTAGAAGGGCTGCTGATGCAACGGGATGAAGTGCACGCTCGCGCCGATCTGGCGCCGCCGCAGCTCTTCAATAAACCGCGCCCGATCAATCGTCAAATGGTCGAGCCGCAGGCGAATCGGGTACAGGTGCCATGCGTGTTCGATTGCCCGTCGCACGAGCGGGCGCTCGATCTCTGGCATCTCCGCAAACGCGCGATCGTACTGGCTTGCGATCTCGGCCCGCCGTGCACGCATGTGCTCGGCACGTCGCAGCTGCGCCCGCCCGAGGGCCGCCGCGATGTCCGTGAGGTTATACTTGTATCCCGCCTCCACGACCTCGTAGTACCAGGAGCCCTCTGCAGTGTATCGCTTCCACGCGTCGTGACTGATGCCGTGCAGCGACATGAGCCGCACGCGCTCGGCCACCCGGTCGTCGTCGGTGCAGAGCATCCCGCCCTCGGCCGTGGTGATCGTCTTGGTCGCATAGAAGCTGAATGCGGTAGGGCATCCCCAAGCCCCGATGCGCCGCCCGGCGACCGCCGCTGGAAACGCGTGCGCTGCGTCGTCCAGCACGGCGAGTTCGTATTCCGCTGCGAGCGACGTCAACGCCGCCATGTCACACGGATGCCCGCCATAGTGCACCGGCACGATCACCCGCAGACGCCCTCCAGTTTCCCGATGATGCCATGCACCAGCCCGGCGGACGTATTCCCCCCGGATCAGCTCCCGTACCTGCTCCACTGACAGGTTGAGGGTGTCGCGCTCCACGTCGACAAAGCGTGCCCGGGCACGCAGATACTCCGCCACTTCGGCCGTGGCCGTGAACGTCACGGTGCTCGTGATGATCTCGTCGCCCAGGCCCACCGCCAGCGCCTCCAGGCCGAGATGCAGCGCGGCGGTGCAGGAATTCAGGGCCACCGCGTGTCGGGCACCGACGGCCCGAGCGAACTCGGCTTCGAACGCCTTGGCCTCGGACCCGGTCGTCAGCCAGCCAGACCGCAGTACGGCCGTGACCGCCCGAATCTCTTCGTCCGTGATGTCAGGAAGGGCAAACGGCAGAGGCGTATCGCGCCGACGGACCGCGGCTGGGGATGAGCCAGGTTTGGGCTGCCGACCGATCACGCGCCTAGTACTTGCTGCGCTGGTCCCGACCGACGCAGTGACGGCCGGACCGGCCGCGTCCCTTGGCGGCCCGACCTGAGATGTGCACCATTCGTCAGCCCCACGGTCTCCTCGAGCAACTGGTGCAACAGAATGGCGTCATCCTTCTCGACCAGCTCACGGATGAGCGGGATGAGAACACGAGTCCCGTCGGCCTGCCCATTCACGTCGCCCAACATGATCTGTGGATGGCTGCTTGGCTTCGCATTGGCGGAATCCCACCACAGCTCTTCGTGCAGTTTCTCGCCGGGCCGCAGTCCCGTCTCCACGATCTCGATGTCCGCGCCGGGCCGCAAGCCGCTCAGCCGGATCAACCGCTCCGCGAGATCCCAGATGCGCACGGGCGTCCCCATGTCGAGCAGCGCCACCTTGCCGGCCGAGTCGGGGAGCGCCACGGACTGGAGCACGAGCTGCGCCGCTTCGGGCGTCGTCATGAAGTAGCGGGTCGCCTCACGACTCGTCACCGTCACGGGGCCACCCGCCGCGATCTGGCGCTGGAACAACGGCACCACGCTGCCGTTCGAGCCGAGCACGTTCCCGAACCGCACGATCACGCCCTTCATGCCATTCGCCCGCGTCGCCTCGGCGACCAGCAGCTCGGCGAAGCGCTTCGTCCCGCCCATCACACTGGACGGGCGCACCGCCTTATCCGTCGAGATCAGCACGAACTTGCCGGCGCCCGCGGCTTCCGCAGCTTCGAGCGTGGCCCAGGTCCCGAGAATGTTGTTCTCCACCGCCTCGGCGAGGTGGAATTCCATCAACGGGACGTGCTTGAACGCCGCCGCATGGAACACGTGCGTCGGTTGCACTTCCTTCATGATGCGCGTCAGCCGCCGCTGATCGCGCACGTCCTGGATGACGTCGACCAGTGGCGCCTTCGGCTGGCGCCGCATCAACTCCTCGCACAGGAAGAACAACTCGTTTTCGCTGCGATCGATGAGGTAGATGACAGTCGGCTCGAGCTTCACCAGCTGGCGCACCAGTTCCGACCCGATCGACCCGGCCGCACCGGTGATGACGATGCGCGCATTCTGGAACTCGGCTCGGAGCTCACCGACCCGCAGATCGGCCTGTGGTCGCCCCAGCAGATCGCTTGGCTGCAATTCCCGAAGACCGCTCGGACCCAAGCGCCCGCTGAGCACGTCCTCAGGATCGGGCGCAATCCGGAATGGCAGCCGCGTTGCCATGCACGCATCGAGCACGCGGTTCATCTGATCGCCCGTCGCCGAGGGGATCGCAATCACAATCTCGTCGGCGCCATACTTCTCGACGAAGCTCCGCATCTCGGACACGGGGCCGGCGATGGGGACGCCGTGCAGGCACTTGCCACGCTTGTTCGGATCATCGTCCACGACCGCGACCGGCTCCATCAGCAACTTCGGACTCCACAGCATCGTCTTTATCAAGGCCGCGCCCGACTCGCCACCTCCCACCACCACGGCCCGTCGCCGCTGACTCCCGTTCCCGATCGTGACGCGCCGCTCCCACTCGTGTAGCGAACGGACCGCCATACGCGTCCCGCAGGAGAGCAGGAGATAGATGACCGCGTCCGCCCCCACCAGCCGCAGCGTCTCCGGGACCAGCTGCAAATACGCGAGCAGCGCGAACGCCAGCCCGCCCGCGAGCAGCCCCGACCGCGCAATGATCGCGGCATCGCGCACGCCGACGTAGCGCCACCGTCCCGTGAACGAGTGCGTGGTGATTCCGATCACCAGTTTGCTGGCGACGAGAATCGCCCCGGTGAGTGCCAGCGCCGGCGGCCAGCGCCAGTATTCGCCGGAGTAGACCATGGCGATCGCGGCGACGGCCGCGGCGAGCGCGAGCGCCAACTCCGCGCCACCGACCGTCAACGCGCGCCAGACACGCTGCGCGGCGAGCCGGTCGAGCGAGCGCGCCAGCCCGAGCCAGAATGCGCGATAAACCGGCGTCGAGTGCGGCGGCGCCGCACGGGACCGAGCGGGGATACCCTGAGCGCATGGCTCGGGGTGCAACTCGTTAATCCGGTCGGGCAAGACCCCTCCCTCGAAACGCGCCTACTTCGTGAAACGGAACAGAACACGCGGTTGCTACGGGCGCGCCTCTGGCGGCGACGCGAGGCGCCGAGCCTGGCGTCGCAGGGGGGGGCTGCGGTCGGACGTCGCTGGGCAAGGGCTCCACGGCGATCCGTTCTATCCGAGCGTGAGAGACGTAGTTCGGCAAACCAGCGGCACGCTCTCGCCGCTTTCGGGAAGCGGCTAGTATAGCCCTTCCCGACCTAACCCGGAAGAATCGGCGGGACCCAACAATCCAGACCCGACAGGGGATGTGAGACGCTTGGGACACCACGATTTGCACGCCCCCGACAAAGAGTGATCATATTCTTTCCTCCGCGGCTCAAGAAATCGTCAAGCGTCGGCGAACATACCCGTCACGAGATGCCTCGGCTAGGCAGGCCGCCCCAAAAGTCATAATGCACAGAGCGGCGAACTACAGCCGTATGTCAAAGGGCTTCAATAACGATCCAGGCTCGATCGCGACGTGAGCAGCGCGGCATCATCTGCAATACCACCAGCAGCTCGCTCCGCGTCACGCTGGTGCGCGGCGCGGATCGGTGTCTCCGGTGCGCGACCACCCCTCCCCGCCGAATTGGCTGGCTCGCGCTCGCGGCAGATTGACCAAGTAGGCATCAATCCACATCTTAGCCTGTCTGTTTCCTGAGCCCTTGGAAGCGAGAGACATAGATGAGGATGCTAGCGGTTGTGGCGCTGGTGGCGCTCACGCCAGGAGTCGCCGCCCAGCAGCCGAC
>Ga0075433_10002557_pt1 | contig 13850 bp, 10 predicted proteins | sample RhiMethybrSRZTD2_FD_75299 | JGI IMG/M metagenome (GOLD analysis project Ga0075433, IMG submission 75299) | Populus rhizosphere microbial communities from Tennessee, USA - Rhizosphere MetaG P. TD hybrid SRZTD2 | ecosystem: Host-associated > Plants > Roots > Rhizosphere > Soil | place: USA... | reverse complement strand
GGCTCGGCGTACGCACACCGGGTAAAGCCTGTCCAGACATTCATCAGGCCACGTTCATCGTTGACGAAGCCTGCATCCCGGTTGGCCTCAAGGTGCTCAGCGAAGTGGCGGCGACCTTTGAGCGGACGGGCATCTGAGCCGACGGGCATCTGAGCCGTCCCCAGGGTCGGGGAAAATCGGTATGGAGTCCTTATCGCGGTGCAACGTGGGACTCCTTGGTCAGAGTTAGAGTCGGGGACGAGGCCCCGCAACGGCAAGGATGCATTGCCGAAGGTGCTTGGGGCGACAAAAAGTTGTGAACTCTCTTGCCCTGGGAGGCATTACGTGAAGAAAACCCTCACTTTGATCGGTGCTCTTATGTGTGCGGCAGCGTTGACCCTCACCAGCTGCGCTGAGGCGCCCGGGACTGGCAGCTCGTCGGCAGCATCCAGCGCACCGGCGAGCGCCAGCGCCAGTGGAGCCGGTGCGGCGTTCGAGGCATGCATGGTTTCCGACTCAGGTGGCTTCGACGACAAGTCGTTCAACCAGACGTCCTATAAGGGCTTGACCGATGCGAAGACCGAGCTCAACATCGAGACCGGTCAGGTCGAATCGCAAACGGCCGCCGACTTCGCCAAGAACATCCAGTCGATGGTGGATGCGAACTGCAACATCATCGTCACTGTTGGATTCCTGTTGAGCGATGACACACTCGCTGCGGCGAAGAAGAATCCGGACATCAAGTTCGCGATCGTCGACAACAACGACCCGAAGACCTACCCGGCGGCCAAGAACCTCAAGCCTCTGGTTTTCAACACGGCCCAATCCAGCTTCCTTGCCGGTTACTTGACCGCGGGCATGTCGAAAACCAAGAAGGTCGGAACCTTCGGTGGCCTCAAGATCCCGACCGTCACGGTTTTCATGGACGGCTTCAGCCAGGGCTTTGACTACTACAACAAGCAGAAAGGCGCCGACGTCAAGGTCCTGGGCTGGGATGCGGCTAAGCAAGACGGCCAGTTCGTCGGCGACTTCGAGGACCAGAAGGGCGGTCAGCGTACGGCCCAAGGCTTGATCAGCCAGGGTGCGGACATCGTGTTCCCAGTTGCTGGGCCGGCCGGCCTTGGTGCGCTACAGGCGGCGAAGGGTAGCGGCGGCAAGGTCAATGCGATCTGGGTGGACACCGACGGCTGCGTAAGTGCAGAGTCCTACTGCCCCAACATCCTCACCAGCGTCTATAAGGGCATGGATGTGGCTGTCGCTGATGCGATCAAGGCCGCCAAGGATGGGTCGTTCTCCAATGAGCCCTTCGTCGGAACACTGGAGAACGATGGCACCGGCCTGGCGCCGTTCCATGATTTCGAGTCCAAGGTTCCGGCGGAGCTGAAGTCCGAGCTGGACGCGCTTAAGGCCGACATCATCGGTGGCAAGATCACCATCCAGTCCAAGTCCCAGCCCTCGGCGTGACCAACGCTCGGCATGATTGAGAGGTGACACCGACCTCGGCCCGCGCAGCTGGGACAGGCCTTCGGCTGCGGGGGATCACCAAACGGTTCGGCAACCTGGTAGCGAACGATTCGATCGACCTGGACATCAAGCCTGGTGAAATCCATTGCCTGCTTGGTGAAAACGGGGCTGGCAAGACGACACTGATGAACGTGCTCTATGGGTTGCTTCAGCCCGACGAAGGCACGATTGTCATCGACGGCGTGGAGCATGTCCATGCCAACCCCAAGGAGGCCATTGCCGCCGGGATCGGCATGGTCCACCAGCACTTCATGCTGGTCGACGTCTTCACTGTCTCGGAAAACCTCATTCTTGGCCGGGAGCACAGCACCGCTGGTTTGCTCAACATGCGAGAGGCTCGGCGCACCGTCCAGCGGCTCTCCGAACGCTACGGCTTAGACGTCGATCCTGATGCGCTGATCGAAGATCTGCCGGTAGGTGTGCAACAGCGAGTCGAGATCTTGAAGGCGCTGGCCAATGATGCCAAATACCTGATCTTGGACGAGCCCACTGCGGTACTCACGCCGCAAGAGACGGACCAGTTGATTGCGGTGTTGCGTTCGCTCCGCGAGGAAGGCAAGGCGATCGTCTTCATCACGCACAAGCTGCGCGAAGTGCGGGAGATCGCTGACAAGATCACCGTTATCAGGCACGGCAAGGTGGTCGGCACGGCGAAGGCGACCGACTCCGAGTCCGACCTCGCAGAGCTCATGGTTGGTCGTCACGTCCAGCTAGTCGTTGACAAGGAGCCGGCTTCGCCGACAGCCGAGCCAAGGCTGGTGCTGAAAGGTGTCTGGGTTGCCAGGCCGAACGGCACGGTGGCCGTCGAGGATCTCGAGCTTGAGGTATTTGGCGGTGAGATCGTTTGCATCGCGGGCGTCCAAGGCAACGGCCAGACTGAGTTTGCCGAGGCGCTGCTCGGCGTTACTCCAGTCATGAGAGGCTCGATTCATCTGGACGGCGCGGCGCTTACTGGGCTATCGCCGAAGGAAACGATTGACGCTGGGCTTGGATTCGTCCCCGAGGACCGAAAGCAAGACGGCTGCGTCGGCACCTTCAGCATCGCCGAGAATCTGATCTTGAACCACCATGATGAGCACCCGTACGCGCGAGGAATCGCCCTGAAGCTATCGAAAGTGAAGCAGAACGCCACACACCGGGTTTCGGAGTTCGATATCCGTACCCATTCCATCGAGGCGTCGGTGTCCTCGCTCTCGGGTGGCAATCAGCAGAAGGTGGTTCTGGCCCGGGAGCTGTCCAGGGCGCTCGCCCTCTTGGTTGCCTGTCAGCCGACGCGAGGGCTGGACGTCGGAGCAATCGAGTTCGTGCATAAGCGGCTGATCGAAGAGCGAGACCGCGGCACCGCGGTGGTGATCATCTCGACGGAGCTGGATGAGGCCGTCGCGCTGGCCGATCGGATCGCCGTTATGTATAGCGGCCGCATTGTCGGCATAGTGCCCCCCGACACATCCCGGGAGGTGCTCGGCCTCTTGATGGCTGGCATCCCTCCCGAAGAGGCACTCGCTAGCGCATCCGTGACGACGCTGGCCGAGGAAGACGCCGCCTTAGAGGCGAGCCTCGAGGAGGCGTCTCATGAGTCCTGACTCGCGCCGGCGCCGGATCGTCATCCCCTGGTCGGACGTGCTGACCATCATCGCCTCGATCCTGCTGGCTTTCGTCGTCGGCGCCCTGCTGATGATCGTTTCCGATACGGAGGTGCGCAGCAAGTTCGCCTACTTCTTCGCCCGGCCCTCGGACGCGTTGGTTGCATCCTGGGACAAGGTCAGCAGCGCGTACGCCGCCTTGATCAAAGGGGCCGTCGGCGGCTACGGCCCGATCACCGAGACGACGGCACAGGCAGCTCCGCTGATCTGCGCCGGGCTCGGGGTGGGTCTGGCCTTTCGTGCCGGGCTATTCAATATCGGCGCCCAGGGCCAGGCCCTCCTTGGCGCGATCGTCGCTGCCTATATCGGCTTCACCTGGCATCTGCCAGCTGGCATCCATCTACTCGTGGCAATTCTTGGAGGTCTGCTCGGCGGCGCATTCTGGGGAGGCATTGTTGGCTGGCTGAAAGCCAAGACCGGCGCGCATGAAGTCATCGTGACGATCATGATGAATTACATCGCGGCTGGCTTGCTGGCTTTCCTGCTTACCACGACGGCGTTCCAGCGACCGGGGCGGCCGGACCCGATTTCCCCGATCGTGGACTGGAATGCCACCATGCCCCGACTGGAGGGCGGCCAACTGCACGTGGGATTCGTCCTCGCGCTGTTCGCTGCGGTCGGGGTCTGGTGGATCTTGGACCGCTCGAACATCGGATTCACCATCCGCGCCGTCGGCGCAAACCCGAGCGCTGCGGCAACAGCCGGCATGAGCGTGGCGCGGACGACGATGATCACCATGGTTTTGGCTGGCGCACTGGCGGGCCTTGCCGGAGTTCAGGCTGCCTTGGGCCCGAGTGCCTCCGGCCTGCCCGTCCCGCTATCACTGGGAATCGTCGGTTCGATCGGCTTCGACGCAATCACGGTTGCATTGCTGGGCCAATCCAAGCCGCTGGGCGTAGTTCTCGCCGGCTTGCTGTTCGGAGGACTGCACGCCGGCGGCCTTGCTATGCAGAGCATTGCACAAACGCCGCTCACCCTGACGCTGGTGCTGCAGGCCCTGATTGTGCTCTTCGTCGCGGCACCGGCTCTGGTTACCAAGATCGTGCCCTTCCTCAAGCCTCGCAAGACTCGGGCGCTCGGACCGGTTCCAGAGGGAGGTCTGGCGTGAGCGTCGGTACTGTCGAGCGAACGTCACCGCCTAGCGAGGCGGCTCGGGTCGAAACGCCTCAGAAGCGGCGTCAGCGCCTGTCGACCGGAGTCCTCATCGCGGTGATTGGCGTATTGCTCCTGGTCGGTCTTGCTTCCACAAGCGGCAGTGCGAGATTTGCCCTGTCTGATGCGTTTGACCCCGTGCAGCTGCCGACGGTGACGATGCCTGGTTTCGCCACCGTTTTCGTCTGCGCGCTGCTCTGCCTCGCCGCCGCAGTCGGCTACCTGTCCGGCCGGATGCGTGGACAGTGGCCGGCGTTGGCCGGGGCGGTGGCCGGTCTGGCTGTCATCATGGGTTTCCTGACCTGGGCGGCGTCTGACCGTGAATTGCCGTTCCCCGTCAGCAACCAGTTCGCCGGCACCTTGTCGCTGGCTACGCCCTTGGTCTTCGGTGCGCTCTGCGGGGTGTTGTGCGAACGCTCGGGAGTGGTCAACGTCTCGATTGAGGGTCAGTTTCTGTCAGCCGCCTTCGCGGCGGCCGTGGCTGGCAGTCTGACCCAGTCCGTCACCGCAGCGATCATCGCTGCGATGACGGCCGGCCTCGTTATGGCGGCGCTACTCGCGGTGTTCTCGATCAACTATCTAGTCAACCAGGTCGTACTCGGCGTTGTGCTCAATCTCCTGGCCGTCGGGGTTACGGGCTTTCTTTTTGATCAGCTCGTGGAGCCTTCGTCGGTCGAGTACAACTCCGCACCCGTGCTGGAACCGATTCCCATTCCCGGTCTCTCCAAAATTCCTTTCTTCGGCCGGGTGCTTTTCGAGCAGAACGTCTTGGCATACCTGGCGGCAATCTCGGTTGCCCTGGTCTGGTTGGCGCTCTATCGGACGACCTGGGGTCTGCGCATCCGAGCCACCGGTGAGCATCCCGAAGCAGCTGACACCGTCGGCATCAGCGTGCGCGGAATCCGCTGGTCCGCTGTGCTGGCGGGCGGCGTCTTCGGCGGGCTCGGTGGGGCCTTCTTTACCCTCGCCTCGACCGGCTCCTTCACCAAGGAGTTCACCGTCGGCAACGGTTTCATCGCGCTCGCCGCAGTGATCATGGGCCGCTGGCATCCGGTACTGGCGTCGATCATGTGCTTGTTCTTCGGTTTCGTTACTCAGATGGCTTCTCAACTGCAGACGTTGGAAACCCCGATGCCCAGCCAGTTCTTGTTGATCTTGCCGTACGTCGCTACGATCATCGCCGTTGCCGGTCTCGTGGGTCGTGTCAGACCGCCGGCCGCTGATGGGATTCCCTTTGAAAAATAATGTTGATTGGGAGCAGCTGCGAGCAGCCGCTCGAGAAGCCAGCCGTCATGCGTACGCGCCGTACTCCGGCTTCCCGGTTGGTGCGGCAGCGCTGGTCGATGACGGGCGGATCGTTACCGGATGCAACGTCGAGAACGCCTCTTATGGGGCGACGTTGTGCGCGGAGTGCGGACTAGTCTCCGCGCTACATGCGAGCGGCGGTGGACGGCTGATCGCTCTTGCCTGCGTCGATGGAGCCGGCGCTGCTCTTATGCCGTGCGGCCGGTGCCGCCAACTGCTCTGGGAGCATGGCGGCGGGGAGTGTCTGGTCGATACGCCAACCGGCATCTTGCCGATGAGCGAGGTGCTGCCGCAGGCCTTCAGCGCGCGGGATCTTGCCAGGCGTCGATCATGAGTCTCGATCTGGAGGCGCTGCAAGCCTTTCCGAAGGTTTCTCTCCACGATCATCTTGACGGCGGACTCCGGCCACAGACGATCATCGAGCTTGCTGCCGAGACCGGGCATCAGTTACCGGCAGACAGTGCTGATGATCTTCGCCAATGGTTCGCAGCGGCCGCGTGTTCGGGTTCTCTGGAGCGCTATCTGGAAACCTTTGATCACACTCTTGCGGTTATGCAATCGGCCCCGAATCTGCGCCGGGTCGCTCGGGAGTTCGTGGAAGACCTGGCCGCGGATGGAGTGATCTACGGGGAGACGCGGTGGGCGCCAGACCAGCATCTCACGGACGGCTTGACCGCCGCCGAAACCGTCGAAGCCGTTCGCGACGGCCTCGCCGAAGGTATGGCGGCATGCCGAGAACGCGGCCACGACATTGAGGTACGCCAGCTGGTCACCGCAATGAGGCAGGCCGAACCGACTCCTGACACGGCCGAGCTGGCGCTGCGTTATCGCCACGACAGCGTCGCCGGCTTCGATATCGCTGGGCCGGAGAAGGGCTATCCGCCGTCACGATTTTTGGAGTCCTTCCGGCTGCTACGGCGCGACAGCGCGTACTACACCATCCACGCCGGCGAGGCGGATGGGTGTGAGTCCATCTGGGAGGCGGTGCAGCTGTGCGGGGCCAACCGGATTGGGCACGGCGTCGCCATCGTTGAGGACATTCAGCGGGACGAGCTTGGCAATGAAGTCCTCGGTGACTTCGCGGCATATCTGCTCAACGAACAGATCCCGCTTGAGATGTGCCCCACTTCCAATGTCCAAACGGGCGCTGTGTCCTCGATCGCCGAGCATCCGATCAATCGCCTCGATCGGCTTGGCTTCCGAGTGACGGTCAATCCCGACAACAGGCTGATGAGCGCAACGAGTATCACTAGAGAGTTCAGCCTTCTCGCCGAAGCGTTCGACTACACGCTTTCCGACGTACGCCGGCTCACCATCAACGCGGCCCAGAGCCTCTTCGCGCCGTACGCGGTACGCAAGGCGCTCGTGCAACGCATCGCGGATTGGAATGCACTCTGACGGCCGACTTGAACGGTTGCGCGATTGAAACACCTCCTGGGCGGATGCCGCGCCCGGCTAGGGTTTAGCCCATGAATTCGCGCGTCCTGACCGCAGTGGCGTGGCCTTACGCCAACGGGCCTCGCCACATTGGTCACGTCTCCGGCTTTGGGGTTCCCTCAGACATCTTCGCGCGCTACATGCGGATGAGCGGACACGACGTCTTGATGGTCTCTGGGACCGACGAGCACGGCACACCGATCTTGGTTCAGGCTGAGCGCGAAGGGCTGACCCCCCGCGAGACTGCGGACAAGTACAACCGTGTGATCGTTGAGGACCTGCAAAACCTCGGTCTGTCCTATGACCTCTTCACACGGACGACCACTCTCAATCACTACGCAGTAGTCCAGGATCTCTTTCTCGGGCTGCATCGCAACGGCTATGTGGTGCCAAAGATCACGATGGGAGCGATAAGCCCGTCGACCGGACGGACGCTGCCGGATCGCTACATCGAAGGCACCTGCCCGATCTGCGGCTATCCCAGCGCTCGTGGTGATCAATGCGACAACTGCGGCAATCAGCTTGATCCGGTTGATCTGATCAACCCGGTCTCCAGGATCAATGGCGAGACGCCCAAGTTCGTCGAAACCGAGCACTTTTTTCTTGATCTTCCGGCGCTTGCCGGGTCACTCGGCAAGTGGCTGAGCGCGCGCACCGACTGGCGACCCAATGTGCTGAAGTTCAGTCAGAACCTGCTGGAGGACCTCCGGCCGCGAGCAATCACTCGTGATCTTGATTGGGGTGTGCCGGTACCGCTGGACGGCTGGCGGGATCAGCCGATGAAGCGGCTCTATGTGTGGTTCGACGCAGTTATCGGCTACCTGTCCGCCTCGGTGGAGTGGGCCAAGCGCAGCGGCGATCCGGACGCTTGGAAGCAATGGTGGATCGACCCGGAGGCGCGCGGCTACTACTTCATGGGCAAGGACAACATCGTCTTCCACACCGTGATCTGGCCAGGGATCCTGCTCGGTCACAACGGTGAGGGTGATCATGGAGGTACGGTTGGCCCGCTCGGTGAGCTTCGCTTGCCCGACGAGATCGTGTCCAGCGAGTACCTGACCATGAGCGGCTCCAAGTTCTCAACGAGCCGGGGCAAGGTGATCTACGTCGGCGATTTCCTGCGCGACTTCGGGCCGGATGCCTTGCGTTACTTCATTGCCGTGGCTGGCCCGGAGACCACCGACACGGACTTCACCTGGGACGAGTTCGTGCGGCGCGCTAACTTCGAACTCGCCAACGAGTGGGGCAACCTGGTTAACCGCTCGATCTCCATGGCGTACAAGAACAATGGGGCAATCCCCAGTCCTGGCACGTTGCTTGACGTTGATCAGGAATTGCTGAATACGGCCCGTCACGCGTTCGACACCGTGGGCGAGCTGCTCGGCCGCAATCGGTTCAAGTTAGCGATCACCGAGGCGATGCGGTTGGTCGGCGCAGCCAACAAGTACATCTCTGACACCGAGCCCTGGAAGCTGGCAGGCGATCCCGAGCGGCGTGACACCGTGCTGCATACGGCGCTGCAGGTGGTCTCGGATGCAAACACGCTGCTGACCCCATTCCTGCCGCACGCTGCGCAGCAGGTTCACGAGGCACTTGGCGGCAGCGGCGTCTGGGCGGCCCAGCCGGAGATTCGTGAGGTGACCGAGGAGGGCGGCCCCGACTATCCGGTGATCATGGGCGACTATGTCTCGGAGCAAGCGCGCTGGGAGTCACGGCCGATTACGCCAGGAACGCCACTGCAGCGGCCCAGGCCGCTCTTCACCAAGCTGGACGACAGCCTGGGCGAGACTGGACCGGAGTGGGCTCCCATCGAGCGCTGATCTCCGACTTATCAGCCTCTCAGCGTGCTGTAGCCCTTTCTGACGCTGACAACTCGGCAGTGGGGGCCTTCAGTACGAGGTGCCGCCTGACAGCGAGAGAGCACCCGTTGGATGCCATACAGTCTTGATCTCCAGGAAGGCACGGAGTCGCGCTGTGCCAGGTGCGGCCGCGAAGTCGGGCTGGCCCTTGGGGACGTACACCCGCTTGACGGTTTCAGCCGCAGCCTGCTCCAGAGACGCTCGCAGTTCCAAATCGGCACCGGTGAGGTCGAGGGCGTTCACATCGGCATGAGCCGCCAGGTGAGGTGCGAGCTCGGAAGCCCGTCCCGTCAGAATGTTGATCAATCCTGCCGGTACGTCGGAGGTGGCGACCACTTCGGCAAACGTGATCGCCACGCAAGGATCCTGCTCGGAGGCGATCACTACGCAGGCATTGCCGCCAGTGATCACCGGCGTGATCACCGAGACCAGGCCGAGTAGCGACGATCCCGATGGCGTCAGGATCCCCACGACGCCGGTCGGTTCGGGAGTCGAGTAGGAGAAGTAGGGGCTGGATACCGGGTTGGCGCCACCCATAACGGCGGCCAGCTTGTCGGTCCATCCGGCGTAGTGCACGAGCCGATCGACCGCCGCGTCGACCTCGGCATTCGCATCTTTGGTCGAACCACCCGTACTGATCATGATCAGCTTCCCGAACTCGGTTCGGCGGCTCTCCAGCATCTCAGCGATCCGGTAGATCACTTGTCCACGGTTGTACGCCGTAGCCTTCGACCAAACGGAGTAGCCCTTACGGGCTGCGACGACGGCATCACGCAGATCCTTACGCGAAGCCAGCGCCGCATTGGCGATGAAGTTGCCCTTCGTGTCGTGCGCCTGGTACGTACGGCCCGACTCAGACCGCGGGAAGGCGCCGCCAATGAAGAGCTTGTAGGTCTTGGAGACAGCCAGGTGATTCAACGCACGACCGCCTCGTCGTCGGTGTCCAAATAGGCAGCCAGGCCCGATGGTCCACCTTCCCGGCCGAACCCGGATTCCTTGTAGCCGCCGAAACTTGCCGCCGGATCGAATCGATTGAAGGTGTTGTCCCAGATGACGCCGGCCCGCAGGCTCGCAGCCATTCCCATCGCTCGCGAACCCTTCTCGGTCCACACTCCTGCGGATAGTCCGTACGGGCTGTTATTCGCCTTGGTCACCGCCTCATCAGGTGTTCGGAACGTCATGGTGGTGAGAACTGGGCCGAAGATCTCCTCGCGCGCGATCCGCATTGACGGAGTCGCACTAGTGAAGATCGAGGGGGAGAGGTAATAGCCGTTCTTCGGGAGCAGGCACGACGACGACCACAGCTCAGCACCCTCCGCGATGCCGGCGTTAATGAGTGCGGTGATGCGGTCCAGCTGCGCCTTCGAATTGATTGCGCCGACGTCGGTGTTCTTGTCCATGGGGTCACCGACACGCAAGGTCTCGACGCGCTGCTTGAGGCGCTCGATGAACTCATCAGCAATCGACTCCTGAACCAGCAGGCGGGCGCCCGCACAGCAGACTTGGCCCTGGTTGAAGAAGATGCCGTTGATGATGCCTTCGACTGCCTGGTCTTGCGCCGCATCCTCGAAAATGATGTTGGCGCCTTTGCCGCCGAGTTCCAAGGTGATCTTGCGGCCGGTACCGGCAAGCTCACGCTGGATACGGCGGCCGACTGCAGTGGACCCGGTGAAAGCCACCTTGTCGATTCCAGGGTGATTGACGAGCATCGATCCCACATCGCCAGCGCCGGTGATGATGTTCACTACGCCGGGCGGAAGATCAGCATCGGCAATGATCTCGGCCAGTACCAAGATCGACAGTGGAGTGGTTTCGGCCGGCTTGATGACGACTGTATTGCCGGCGGCCAGCGCAGGTGCAATCTTCCAGGCCGCCATAAGCAAAGGAAAGTTCCACGGGATGACCTGGCCGGCGACGCCGAGCGGTTGTGGTGCGGAGCCTAGGCCCAGGTGTTGCAACTTGTCCGCCCAGCCGGCGTGGTAGAAGAAGTGCTGAGCAACCGCGGGTACGTCGAAATCCCGGGTTTCCTTGATCGGCTTGCCGTTGTCGAGGGTCTCAACCACGGCAAGCTCACGAGATCGCTCCGCGATCGCCCGGGCGATCCTAAACAGATACTTGCCACGCTCCGCGCCAGGCATTGTGGACCAGACGTTCTCGTACGCTCTGCGCGCGGCTTTCACCGCTCTGTCGATGTCGCCGGCATTGACGGTTGAGATTGTGGAGAGCTTTTCGCCGGTACCAGGATTGATGGTGTCCCGATCTTCGCCACTGCCTTCCTTGAACGCTCCGTCGATGAACGGCATGTAGCGATCATTGATATCGGCGATGGCACTCGACTCAGGCGCTGGAGAGTATTCCCATTTCATGATCAACTTCTCTCAATCCACGGTGACATAGTCGGCACCTGAATAGTGGCCGTCCAGCTGGGCCCGACGTTGCATGATCAAATCATTGAGCACCGAAGACGCCCCGAACCGGAAGTAATAGGAATCGAGCCACTCCGGCCCCGCCACCTCGCGCACGGCGACGAGATAACGAATGGCATCCTTGGCTGTCCGGATTCCGCCGGCGGGTTTCACCGCCCGCTGCACACCGGTCTGCGCCTTCCAGTCCTTGACTGCCTGCAACATCACATGAACGACCGGCAAAGTGGCGGCCGGAGAGATCTTGCCCGTCGAGGTTTTGATGAAGTCGGCGCCTGCAAGCAATGCCAACCAGGACGCCCGGCGGACGTTGTCGTAGGTTGCCAGTTCACCGGTCTCCAAGATCACTTTCAGCCGAGCATCGCCGCACGCCTGCTTGATCGCAACGATCTGGGAGAAGACGGTTCCGTATCGGCCGGCCAAGAAGGCGCCTCGATCGATCACCATGTCGATTTCATCCGCCCCGGCGTCTACCGCGATCTTGGTGTCGGCCAGTTTCACGTCAAGGCTTGAACGTCCCGAGGGAAAGGCAGACGCGACGGAGGCAACCTTGACGCCAGTGCCTCGGAGCTCGACCACAGCCGTGGGCACCATATCGGGATAGACACAGATGGCCGCGGTATGCGGGGTTTCGGGGTTGTCCGGATCGGGCAGCATCGCCTTCCGCGCCAGATTGCATACCTTTCCGGGCGTATCGGCACCTTCTAGAGTTGTCAGATCGACCATCGATATGGCCAAGTCGAGCGCGGCAAGTTTCGAGCCTCGCTTGATCGAGCGGGTGGCGAGGCCGGCGGCGCGTTGCTCGATTCCTACCGGGTCAACGCCGGGAAGCCCAAAAAGGAACCGACGCAACGAGGCCTCGTCCGCGGTTGCGTCGCTCAGATGTGAAGGCAGCGGGTCGGCGGACTGCGGTGAGACTTCCCGCGTTGTCATACTCGCGATACTAGAGGCCGTCCCGCAGGCGGAGAATCAGCGCAGCGGGCCCAAGAACATGCCCGCGGATAGGTCCCCGGACGAATCGGTCGCATTTCTTCTGCGCCTTCATCGGGGATCGATCCGATACACCGGATAACGCTCGGCGATCGCCCCGAAGTCGGCTAGCGGGGCGCCGACGGCGACTGGGAAGTGCTGTCGGCCGCTCGTCGCGATTCGCACGTACTCGCGCAGGACTGGTGCCCTCTGCTCCCGCGGCATCGCCACGAGGTGAACGGGGCGCCGACGCCCTTGGCGAATCACGGCGTCGCCCTGTGCAGCCTCGACGTTCTTCACCCACTCAGACCCAGGGCCGAGCATCGATACGAGGTAACCGCTGCCGTCCACCGTGGCGATCACCACAGGATTGGAGCGTCTGTGGCCGGATTTGCGACCAGGAACTTCGAGCACGGCCATGAACCTCGGCGGCAGCCCGAGACCAGACCACCAGCCCGAGACCCGGTTGGCCCACTTGCCAAGGCGCGTCGGTCGCCAGCCGCGGTAGAACAGCCGCATTAGTGCGCTCCGCTCGGCCGGATCTGAATCCCCGGAGTTGCTCATCGACCTGTATCCCTTCAGTGGTTGCGGCGGCGCGAGGTGCAACCTCTCTAATCTTTGTTCTCGCCCTTATGCTTACCGCCACCGTCCTCGCCCTGGTCATCTTCCTTGGACTTGCCACTTCTGCCGTTTTCGCCCTGGTCATCCTCCTTCGACTTGCTGTTCTGCCCGTCGTTCCCGTTGCCGTTGCCGATGTTGCCGCCTTTGTCACTGGCCTTTGTGGACGGGGTGGTTTGCGGGGTCGTCGCAGCCCGTGGTCCAGCTGATTCGGTTGGTGCCGGCTGGTCTGGCGTGCGGTTCGAGCCGGCGCCCGGAAGTAGCCACACCAACACGGCCACTATCAGAACTGCCGCAAGCACCCCGGAGGCGGCCAGCCAAACCCCCCGGCGCTGACCACTTCGAACCGGCGGAGGCCGATGCGCGGGTGGCTGTGGCGCGATGGTCATCGGCTTGGTGCGTACCCGGGTGGCCGACTCGTCAGCAGCGGACCGGGTGGGTGGCGAGCTCGCTGATAGATCATGCAAGATCGTTGATACGTCCCGCGCTGGCGGTCGGGCAGCCGGATCGTCTGCGGTCATATCTCTGAGCAGATCGGCCCAGATATGCGGCACAGTGGGCGGGATGCGCGGTGGCCGGGACAGCCGGGCTACCGCGGACTCTGCCGACGACCCGGGATATTCCGGCGCCCCGGTCAGGCACTCGAGCAGAACCAACCCAAGGGCGTAGATATCCGCCGCGGTCCCGACATCTTCCCCGCGTACCTGTTCTGGCGCCAGATAGGAGACGGTGCCGATGGTGCCGTGCTGGGTTAGCCGCGTCCTGCCGATAAGCCGGACGATGCCGAAATCGGTGAGAAAGACGGTGCCGTTCGCAGCGCACATGATGTTGCCGGGCTTGATGTCGCGGTGCACCATTCCGAGTGAATGGACATGAGCCAGTGCGTTCGCGACCGACCTGCCGATGCGGGCCGTCTCCGCTGGTGCAAGGGTCAAGCCGCG
>Ga0075433_10002549_pt1 | contig 13874 bp, 14 predicted proteins | sample RhiMethybrSRZTD2_FD_75299 | JGI IMG/M metagenome (GOLD analysis project Ga0075433, IMG submission 75299) | Populus rhizosphere microbial communities from Tennessee, USA - Rhizosphere MetaG P. TD hybrid SRZTD2 | ecosystem: Host-associated > Plants > Roots > Rhizosphere > Soil | place: USA... | reverse complement strand
GACGGCGCGCGCCTCGTCCGGGTTCACCTCGACCGTGCCCGCGTAGCCGTCCACGGCGACCTCGTCTCCGGTGCGCACCGCGTGCAGCGCGCCGCGCACGGAGAGGACCGCGGGGATGCCGCGGCCGCGCGCCACGATCGCGCCGTGCGACGTGCGCCCGCCGACCTCGGTGACCAGGGCGGCGACGTGCCGGCGGTCGAGCAGCGCCACCTCGCTCGGGCTGATGTCGTGCGCCACCAGGATCGAGGGGCGCTCGAGCGGCGGCAGCACGCGCGGGCCGTTCCCCAGCAGATGGCGCAGCACGCGGCGCTCGACGTCCAGGATGTCGGCGGTGCGCTCGCGCAGGTAGTCGTTCTTCACGTTCTCGAGGTGGGCCGCCACACCCTCCATGTAGCCGCGGAAGACGAACTCGGCGTTGCGCGCGCCTTGCCGGATCCCCTGGCTCACGGCGCTCTTGAGCTCGGGATCGTCGAGGATCATGAGGTGCGCCTCGTAGATCCCCGCTTCCTTCTCCCCCAGCTCGGCGGCGATCCCGTCGCGGATCGCAGTCACGTCGCGGCGCGACGATTCGAGCGCCGCCAGGAAGCGCTCGACCTCGTGGTCGACGCGGTCGCGGGGCACCGGGGTCTCGCGCACCGCGAACTCCTCGCGCTCGAGCGGCACCACGGGGCCGATGCCGATGCCGGGTGAGGCGGCGATGCCTTCGAACTTCACGGCTCGCCTCCGAACTTCCCGTTCACCAGCTCCGCGATCGCCCGGATCGCTGCGCTCTCGTCGGGACCCTCGGCCTTCACCCGGATCGTGCTCCCCTCCTCGGCCGCCAGCATCATGACGCCCATGATGCTCTTGCCGTTCACCTCGAGATCGTCGCGGCTCACCAGGATGTTCGACTGGAAGCGCGCAGCCGTCTTCACGAACAGCGCGCACGCGCGCGCGTGGAGCCCCAACTGGTTCCGGATCACGAGCTCGGCTTCGCTCAACGCATCCACCCCGCGGCGATGCACAGCAGGCCGATGCCGAGCGCCCACTCGGTGGGCGACGGCCGCGCGCGCTGCGCGGTGAGCATCCCCAGCACCAGGCCCGCGGCGAGCGCGGCCTGGAACACCATCGGCCGCGGATTGCCGCCCGGCACCAGCACCGTGGCCACGATCAGGCCGATCAGTGCGGCTCCGAGCGCGCCCAACCCCCGCACCAGGTCTTCGAGCCGGGCGCGCAGCGGAGTCCCCAGCACCTCGGGGCCCTCACGATACCCCCACTCCACGCCTGCGAAGCGGAGCCCGAGATGGAACCAGTTGTAACACGCCCACATCGTGAGCGCTCCGAACCAGCGCCCGTTGAGCGCAAACACCACCCCCACGCACGCCGCCACCGGCCGCAGCGTGAGCCAGAACAGCCGGTCGCCGATCGCCGCGAGCGAAGAGCCCAGGGCGCTCTTCACCCGCGCCACCGCGGCTGCGTCCACCGGGGCGCCGGCCGCGCGCTGCTCCTCGAGCCCCGCGACCGCGCCCAGCGCGAGCGAGGCCAGCGTCGGCTGGGTGTTGAAGTAAGCCGTGTGCTCGGTGAGCCGCTCGCGCCGCCGCTCGGCGTCGGGATAGAAGCGGTCGAGCGCCGGTTTCAGCGCCCACGCCCAGCCCAGCCCCTGCTGGCGCTCGTAGTTCCAAGTGGCCTGCAGCAGGGCGGCGCGCAGCCCCATGCTCAGGCGGTCGCCGCGCGTGAGCCGCTTCTCGCTCACTGCGAGCCCACCATCAGCGCCAGCCAGCCCGCGAGCAGGGCGACGCCGAACAGGGCCGCGCGCGTGAGCCGCCGCTGAACGAACGCGTGCAGCAGCTGCGCGAGCCCGAGCCCGATCCACAGCGGCTGCGCCAGCCCCCACGCGCGGGCGAGCCGCAGCGACTCGTGCGTGGCGAGGCCTTGGAGCCCGCGCAGCGCGAGGCCCACCAGCACCGCCGTCAGGCATACGCCGGTCGCGAAGCTCAAGACCACGCCCGCCGCCTGCGCGGCCGCGAGCGCGCTCTCCTGACCTTGCCCCAGCGCGGACTCGCACCAGCGGCTCAGGCCCTCGTTGCGGCGCCGCTGCCACTTGAGCAGCGGAACGCCGAGCACCGCTGCGACCATGCCGGCGAGCGCGCCGAGCAGCGCGCTGGCGTTGTGGGACACCTCGAACGGCAGCTGCGATGCGAGCCCGAGCGCCGCGCCCGCGCCGACCACGCCCCCCACCGCGTAGTCCTCGGGCGTGCGCGCGCCGACCGGCAGCGTGCTGGCCGCCAGGATCTGGAGCACGACGCCGACCTCGAGCGCGAGCGGCAGGTTCCCCCACACCGCGCCGAGAATGGTGGCGGTGACCAGCGGCTGCGACAGCAACGTCTGCGCCACGGGCGTGGCGTCGAGCGCCGCGATCCCGCCGAGCAGGAACGTGGCGAGCAGGCGCGCGTTCAACGCTTCGCCTCCGCTGCCACCACGCCCGCGCCGGGCGAAGGCGCGGAGTCCGCGCTCCGGGCGGCGAGGCGGAACGTGAGGCGCCACGGCACCGAGGGCTCCAGCGCCGCAGCGAAGGTGTAGCGCAGCTCGAGGCCCTGGAACACGCGCTCCGCGCCCTGCTCGGAAAGCGAGACCGTCTCGATCGGCGCGCGCTCCAGGGTCGCGGGCCGGTCGGTGCCGACGTCGACCCGCACGTCCGCCCAGCGGTCCACGAACGCGCTGCGCTCGACCCCTTCGTGCCGGGCGCGCGCGCCGAAGTGCGCGGGCTCCGCGCGCGCTCCCCCGATCTCGACGAAGCGGTCGTCGGCCCGCGGCACGTGGAGCCCGAGGTTGAGCGTCACCGTGAGCGCGCCGCGGCGTTTCTCCGCGGCCTCGAGCGTGTATTCGACCTCGAGCGTTCCGTCATCGCCGAGCCGGTAGTGCTTGGCGAGCGCGGGCGCCCGCGAAGCCGGCGCCCGCAGCATCACCGTTGCGGCCGGCGCCGCGACGAACGCGAACAGCTCCCGTCGCCATTCGTGGCCGGCGCCCGCTTCGCTCCACGAATCCATGAACGAGTCGCGGGTGTCCGCGTCGTAGGACTCGACCAGCGCCGCCAGCCCCGGCTCGCGCACCCGCAGCGCCCCGTGGATGGTCTCGCCCTCGCGGGCGCCGACCGAGGCTTCGCGCAGCCTCTCGTGATAGCGCTCGGGGCGGCGCGCCAGCGTGTCGAGCACGTTCCACCCGCGCACGCGATCGTCGAAGCCCCAGAGCCGCGCGCCGCGCGCCGAGATCCAGGCGGCGGCGACCCGGCTCTCGAGCAGCGCGTCTGGGTCGCCGTCCAGGTCCACGTCCGCGCGCTCGACCCGCACCCCTGCCTCCGCCGCGTAGCGCTCCGCGGCAATCAGCTCGCGATAGACCGCAGCGCGCAGGTGCGGCAGGTAGAGCCCGCCGAACACGCCGTGCCAGTAGGGGCAGTTGCACTGCGCGCGCCACAGGTGGGTGCGCGCGTCGCGCCATTCCGCGCCCCCGGCCGTGCGCCGCTCCCACAGCGCGCCCGATACCCGCAGCATGCGCTTGTGGAGCCGGTTCGCCTCGGGGTAGCGGATCTGGAAGTTGCGCCAGTGCCCGCCGCGCAGCAGATCGTGCGCGTCCTCGAATGAGCGCTCCGCGAGCGCCTGCGCTGCATCGTGGTAGCGGGTCTGGGCCGCGGGCGGCAGCGCCCACTCCTGCATCTCGTGGTAGGAAGCCGAGGGCAGGTAGGCGAGCCCGAGGGAACGGTTCTCGAGGATGGCTTCAGCGGGCGTCCGCACCGCGATCCAGGGCTGCGCGGCGAGCGCCTCCGCGAAGCGCTCGAGCCAGCGCTCTTCGTAGCAGCGCTTCTTGGTCCCGGGCCACACGCCGAACTTCTCGCCGTCGTCGCCCAGCACGGCGATGCGGCCCTCCCCGCCCTCCGCGACGCGCGCGAGCAGGGCGACTACTTCCTCGGGCTCGCCGAACGGGATCAGGTAGCGCAGCTCACGATGGATCGGGAACACGCGCACCGCGAAGCCCTGGTCCTCGGTCTGGAAGGAGCCCCACAACCGCTCGCGCTCGAAGCCCGCGGCCACGAAGTGGGCGTCGTCCACGGCGGTGTACTCCACGCCCGCCCGGGCCAGGCTCGATGCCAGCCCCGGCTCCCACACGCGCTCGGCGAGCCACATCCCGCGGGGCCTGACGCCGAGCAGACGCTCGATGCGCTCCGCCATCGCTGCGATCTGCTCCTGGCGGTCGTGCTCGGGGATCGCGGGCAGGATCGGCTCGTACAGCGCTCCCCCCCACGGCTCGACCTGGCCGCGCTCGACCAGCGCCCGCAGCCGCGACAGGTACTCCTTCCTGTGCGCCTCGAGCCACTCGAGCAGCGGCCCGCTGGTATGGAGACCGATGCGCAGGCGCGGCCTGCGCTCGAGCAGCGACAGGAACGGCGCGTAGGCGTCGTCGTAGGCTGCGGCGAAGACCTGGTCGAAATTGCCGACCGGCTGGTGGTCGTGGACCACCATCACCAGGGTCACGGATCGCACGGGAATCCGATCGAGCCGTCCCCGCTCACGTGGCGGAGAGCTCGGGAATCAGCGCGCGCAGCGACTGGGCGCGCGAGGCCGGGACGTCCTGCACGTCGAGGACGACACCGCGCTCGAGCAGCGCGCGCGCCGCTGCGCGGTCGCGCTCGTCGAGATAGATGTACTCGTTGACCTTGGTCTTGCCCGGCGCGTAGTGGAGCCCGCCCAGGTTGAGAGCCTCGAGCGGCGCGCCGGCCTCGACCAGCGCGAGCGCAGCGCTCAGGTCGCGCACCAGCAGGAACGCGCCGCCCGGCGCTGCCGCCTCGGCCGCGTAAGCTGCGGCCGCTTCGGCCAGCGTCACGACGTGCACCTCGACCCCGGGCGCCGCCGAGAGCAGCAGTGAGCGCTCCCACGGGCTCGATGCCGCGGCGTCGTCCGCCACCCAGATGCGCCGGGGCTGGAGGCGCGCGCCGTACGCGATCACGACCTGACCGTGGATGAGACGGTCGTCCACGCGGTGCAGGATCCAGCTCATGCTGCGACGCCGCGCTGGAGCCGGATGCTCTCCTGTCCCTTCTTCTGCAGCCGCTCGGCCAGCTCGAGCACCGGGTAGCGATCGCGGTTGTGCAGGTAGTCGATCAGGGTCGGAAGGTTGAGGCCGGTCACCACCACCACCTCGCCGCGCCCACGCGCGGCGCTCGCGCCGCACAGGTGGCAGGAGCCGCCCCAGAAATCCGTGAGCACCAGGCCACCCTGGGGCCAGCGCTCGACGTGCTTCGAGATCTCCTTCTCGAGATCGGCGCGCGACAGGCCGGTGTTCGAGATCGTCTCCACGCCCTCGATCGGTCCGGTCACCTGCTCGGCGGCGCGCAGCAGCGCGGCCGAGAGGTCGGCGTGCATGACCAGCAGCGCGGGAACCCCGGCGCTCATTCCGTGTCCTCCCGCACCCAGGCGCGCGCCGCGCTCTTGCGCTTCATGAGCTCGACCAGGTGCCGGTTCAGGCGCTCGGCCGGCGAGTAGCCGCCGTAGACCTTCACCAGGTAGTTGAGGGCGATCACCTCGGCGATCACCGTGATGTTCTTGCCCGGGGTGATCGGCACCTGGCAGTACGGGATCTCGACCCCGAGGTGCGTGGTCTTGCGTTCGTCGAGCCCGGTGCGCTCATAGTCCCCGTCCGCGGACCACTCGGTCAGGTTCACCTCGACCTCGACGCGCTTCTGCAGGCGGATGGCCCGGATCCCGAAGACGGCCTGCACGTCGATGATCCCGAGCCCGCGGATCTCCATGTGGTGCCGCAGGAGCTGGTTCCCGCTCCCGATCAGCACGTCGCCGTGCCGCCGCGTGATCGTGACCACGTCGTCGGCCACCAGGCGGTGGCCGCGCTCCACCAGGTCGAGCGCGGTCTCGGACTTGCCGATCGCGCTGCGCCCGGTGAACAGCAGGCCGCAGCCGTACACGTCGACGAGCGAGCCGTGGACCGTGAGCTCGGGCGCGAACATGTGGTCGAGGTACGAGGTGAGCGAGTGGATGAAGGGCGTGGTGCTGTGCGGCGTGCGCAGCACCGGCACCTGGTCCTGGTTCGCGCGCTGGACCAGGTAGGGCGGAACGTCGAGGCCCTTGCACACCACGATCAGCGGCATCGAGAACTGGAACAGCCGGTCGACCGCCTCCTTCACCGCATTGGGCGAGAGCGAGGCGAGGTAGGTGAGCTCGGTCTGCGCCATGATCTGGATGCGCTCGGGCAGGAAGTTCTCGACGAATCCCATGAGCGCCATCCCCGGGCGGTGGATGTCGCTCACGGTGATCTCCCGGCGCGAGGCCAGCGTCTCGGTGAGCTGCTCGAGCTGCAGCTCCTGCCGCTGGTCCTCGAACAGGCGGGCGACGCTCAGCGCCTGCACGTTAGTCGAGGTCCTCTCCCGGGGATGTTTCGTCCGGCGCCGCCCCGTCGCTCGGCTCCGCCGGGCCCTTCGCGCCGTCGGCGCGGCGCGGCGAGCGCTTGCGGCTCTGGCGCTTGTCCTTGAAGCGCCGGAGCTGCTGCTCCAGCCGGTCGGCGGCGAGATCGATCGCGACCTTGAGCTCGGTGGACTCCTCGCGGCTCACGAGCTCGTGGTGGTTGAGCCGCAGCTTGATCTCCGCGCTGTGACGGTAGCGCTCTGCGGTCACGGTCAGGTGGGCCTCGCGGATGTCGCGCGCGAACTTTCCGAGCTTCTCGAGACGCTGCTGGGCGTGGAGCCGGACGCCCGGATCGAGCTCACAGTGACGCGTCGTGGTGACGATCTGCATCTCATCCCTCATGCGGCCGGGTGGGACTCATCCTCCGCGGCCTTCAAGCCCCGCGCCGTCACGCCACCCGGCGGCGGAAGCGCGCCGGCAGGATGTTGAGCTGTTCACGATACTTCCCCACGGTGCGGCGCGCGATACGCAGCCCCTTCTCGTGGAGCAATTCCGCGATCCGCTGGTCCGAGAGCGGATCCCGCTTGTCCTCCTCGTCGATCAGGGTCTTGATGATCTCCTTCGCGGTGCGCGCGGAGACATCTTCTCCATCCTCGGTCTCGAGCCCGCTCGAGAAGAAGAACTTGAGCTCGAACACCCCGCGCGGGCACTGCACGTATTTGCCGCTGCACACCCGGCTCACGGTGGACTCGTGCATGTCGATCTGGCGCGCCACCTGCTGGAGGGTGAGCGGCCGGAGGAACGCGATGCCCTTGTCGAAGAAATCGCGCTGCTCGCGGATGATGCAGTTCATCACTTTGATCATGGTGCGGCGGCGCTGCTCGATCGTCTGGATCAGCCAGCGCGCCGAGTTCAGCTTGCTCTGGATGTACTCGCGGGTCTTCACCTCGCCGTCGGTGCACTCCGACTTCTTCTTCTCGCGCAGCACGCCCTCGTACGCCGACGCAATTCTCAGCCGCGGCAGGTGCCGGTCGTTCAGCAGCACCACGTACTCCTCGCTCACGCGCTCCACGAGCAGGTCGGGCACCACGTAGCGCGGGTCGTCGGCCGACACCTGGAGCCCGGGCCGCGGGTTCAGGGTCGCGATCACGTCGGCCGCCGCCTGCACCTCTTCGACCGAGCAGCGCAGCTGGCGCGCGATCTCGGGGAAGCGGCGGTTCACCAGGTGATCGAAGCGGTCGGCGATGATGCGCCACGGCAGCGTGTCGCGCTCGCCGCGGGCCTCGAGCTGGATCAGCAGGCACTCGCGCAGGTCGCGCGCCCCGACGCCGACCGGCTCGAGCGCCTGGATCACCTTGAGCACGCGCTCGCACTCCTCGAGCCCGCGCCCGGTGGCCTGCCCGACCTCGTCGAGCGGCGTGGCGAGCCAGCCCCGGTCGTCGAGCGAGCCCACCAGGAACTCGGCGAGCTCCATGTGCTCCTGCGGGAGGTTCAGGAAGTGGAGCTGCTCGAGCAGGCTCTCGGCGAGCGTGGTGCGTGTGACCGGGACCTTCTCGAGGAACTCGATCGAGGTCTCGCCCTGGGGCACGTAGGCGCGGTCGAACGCCCCGTCCTGCATGTACTCGCTCCAGTCGATCGGATCCTGGTCCTGCTCGTTCGCATCCTCGGGCTCCTTCTCGGCCGCCTCCTCGGGCGAGTCCTCCTTCGCGATGTCCTCGCTGTCGGTGACCTCGTCCACTTCCTCGAGCAGCGGATTCTGCATGATCTCCTGCTTGAGGATCTGCTGCAGCTCGAGGGTCGGGACCTGGAGCAGCTTCAACGCCTGCTGCAGGCGCGGCGTCATGATGAGCGCCGGCCGCATCGTCAGGTTGAGAGAGTGCTTGAGCTCCATGTTTCGATCCCTAGAGGGTGAAACGGTCGCCCAGGTAGATCTCGCGGGCCTTGGGGTCGTTCGCCAGCTCGGCGGCCGTCCCGTGGATGAGGATGCGACCTTCGTACATGATGTATGCCCGGTCGGTGATGCGCAATGTTTCCCGCACGTTGTGGTCGGTGATCAGCACGCCGATGCCGCGCGTGCGCAGCCGGCTCACGATCTCCTGGATCTCCCCGACCGCGATCGGGTCGATGCCGACGAACGGCTCGTCGAGCAGCATGTAGTTGGGCTGGCGCGCGAGGGCGCGCGTGATCTCGACGCGGCGCCGCTCGCCGCCCGACAGCTTGCTGGCCTGGCGGTCGGCGAGGTGCGTGAGGTTCAGCTCTTCGAGCAGGACGCCGAGCCGCTCGATGCGCTGCGCCTTGGTGAGCTTCATGGTCTCGAGCACCGCCAGCACGTTGTCGCGCACCGTGAGCCGGCGGAAGATGCTGGGCTCCTGCGCCAGGTAGCCGATCCCCATGCGCGCGCGGCGGTACACCGGCTCCTGCGTGACGTCCTTGCCGTCCATGTGGATGCGCCCGGCGTGCGGCCGCAGCAGTCCGACCATCATGTAGAAGGACGTGGTCTTGCCTGCGCCGTTCGGGCCCAGCAGGCCCACGACCTCGCCGCGCTGGACGTTCACCGAAACGTCGCTCACCACGCGCCAGCGGCCGTAGTAGCGCACCAGGTGCTCCGCCGCGAACCCGCCGGTGGTGGGATTCGTGGCCGGAGGATCCAGGGGCCGGACCTGAGGCTCCACCGTCACTTGGACCCTCCCTGCGGACCGGTCAGCTCGCCCGCGCGCTTCACCTGCGCGTGAACGCGGCTCTTGAACTCGTAGTGCTTGAGGCCGGGATCGCTCTCGAACCCCACCCCGGTGAGCACGTTGCCGGCGTGTTCCACACGCACCTCGCGGTCGGAGCGCACCTTCTGCGTCTTGTTCAGGAAGCGCAGCTCCTCGGTGGTCATGCGCGTGCCCTCCGTGGTCTGGATCACGACGTTGCCCCGCGCCTTCATGTCGCGGCTCACCTCGTCGATCTCGCCCTCGCGCGCGCTCAGCTCGGAGGTCTTCTTGCCCTGGGAGTCGTAGAAGTCCACTCGCACCCCCTGGGCCACGATGCTGTTGCGGGCGTCGTACATCGCCGCGTAGCGCGCGTAGAGCTTCCACACCGGGTTGCCCTGATCGGTCTCGGTGAGCACGAAGTTGCGCACCTCCTGGTCGGGAAGCTCGCCGGTCGAGCCGACCGGTCCGGTGGAACGCTGCGGACCGCATCCCGAAAGCAGCAGCAGCAGGCACGCAATCGCGCCGAGCAGCGTGCACGACCGTCCACGCCGCGAATCACCCCGGCGCGCACCGCGCCGGCCTCGGAGAGCGGGAGCCCGGTTCATCGGTCGCGGCCCACGCTAGCAAAGGGTATGTAAGGTCGCAAGCACGCTCTGTGCCAGATGGTTTGCACGTTGAAGTCCAATGGGGTTATCGGGCCGGACCGCCCCGGACTTGACCGTTTGCTGAAGGTCACGACCGCGGCGGGACGGCGGAGATCGGGACGGTTCCTCGACGACAGCGACTACCTTTGGGTGCAGGATCGGGCTCTGCGATCCCGACCAGGATCAACCGCGCAGGCAGTCGTGGAGGTGGAGCACTCCGATCGGACGGCGTCTTTCGTCCACCACCACCAGGGCCGTGATCGGACCGGCCGGGCGCTCCTCCATGGCGCGCACAGCGGCCGCGACCAGTGCGTCCTTCGCGATCGTGCTCGGGTCGCCCGTCATCACGTCGGCCGCGGTCAGCGACCAGGGATCGGCGTGGCGCATCAGGATGCGCTTGAAATCGCCGTCTGTGACCACGCCGGCGAGCGCGCCGTTCGCGGCCACGACGGTGGTGACGCCCAGCCGCTTGTTCATGATCTCGAGCATCACCTCGCGCAGCGTCGCCGCCTCGCGCACCCGCGGCAGCTCCTCGCCCGCGTGCATGCGCTCCTCCACGCGCCGCGCGGCGGCACGCCCGATCACGCCGCCCGGGTGGAGGAAGCGGAAGTCGTCGGCCTTGAACCCGCGCGCCTCGAGCAGCGCCACCGCGAGGCAGTCGCCCATCACCTGGGCGAGCGTGATGCTGGTGGTGGGCGTGAGGTCCATCGGACAGGCTTCGCGCGCGGGCCCGGTCACGAGCGCCGCCTTCGAGCGCTGCGCCAGCGTGCTGTGCGGCGTCGCGACCACGCTCACCAGCGGGATGCCGTGGCGCTCGAGGTACGGCAAGAGAGCGAGCAGCTCGTCGCTCTCGCCGCTCTTCGAGACGAACAAGGCCACGTCGCCGGGCGTGAAGAGCCCGGCGTCCCCGTGGAGCGCGTCCCCGGGGTGCAGGAACACCGCGGGCGTCCCGGTGCTGGTGAGGGTGGCCGCGAGCTTGTGGGCGATGAGGCCGGACTTGCCCACGCCCGAGACGATCACCTTGCCGCGGCACGCTGCGAGCACGCCGACCGCGGCCAGGAACTCCTCGCCGAGCCTGCCCTCGAGCGCTGCGACCGCTGCCGCCTCGGTGCGCACCACGCCACGCGCGAGCGCCAGAAGATCGCCGCGCCCGAGTCCCGCGCCGGCGCCGTCCTTTGGACGGGGCGCAGGCGCGCGCCCGGCTGCCGGAGCGCGCGACACGGCGGCGCCGGAGCGCGCGGTGCGCCGGGGCGCGCGCTTCACTCTTTCGCCTCGTAGCGCTCGAGCACGCGGGTCCACGTGCGGTTGTGGCGCAGCAGCATCTCGACCACCTCGCGCACAGCTCCCCGGCCCGCCGGCGCCCGGGTCACGGTGCGCGCGATCCGCAGCACCTCGGGCACAGCGTCCGCCACCGCGATCGGCCAGCCCACGCGCTTCATCAGCGCCACGTCGGGCAGGTCGTCCCCCACCATCGCGCAGGCGCCGAACTCCACGCCCTCGCGCGCCAGCACCTGCTTCGCCTCCGCCACCTTGTCGCGCACGCCGAGGTAGCCTTCGAGCTTGAGATCGGCCAGCCGCGCCTCGACCGCATGCGATGCGCGCCCCGAGATCACGACCGGGAGCAGGCCGAGGTCGCGCGCCCAGTCGAGCGCCAGCCCGTCGCGCACGTAGAAGTTGCGGAAGTCGGAGTCGCGCGTGAAGCCGATCACGCCGTCGGTGAGCGTGCCGTCCACGTCGAGGAACAGGATGCGCACGGCGCCGCGGATCGGACCCGGGCGCGCGCGCGCGGCCGCGCTCGCGCCGTCGCCGCCGTTCGCTGCACGCGGCCGCCGCGGGCCGGCGCCGCGCGCGCGGGCCGCGCGCAGGCGCTCACGCATGGGCTCTGTCCTCGAGTGCATCGCGCACCCGCAGCGCGTCTTCGAGGAAGGCCACCGCTTCTTCGAGCGGGAGCTGGGTCGCAGCGTCCGAGCGGGCGCGCGCGGGATCGGGATGGGTCTCGAAGAACAGCCCGTCCACGCCGCACGCAACGGCCGCGCGCATCAGCGGGAAGGCGAAGCGGCGCTCGCCTCCGCTCTCCACGCCGCCCGGGCGCTGCAGGCTGTGGGTGGCGTCGAACACCACCGGCCAGCCCAGCCCGCGCATCACGACCAGCCCGCGCATGTCCACCACCAGATCGTGATAGCCGAAGCTCGTGCCGCGCTCGGTGAGCAGGATCTTCTCGCAGCCCGCCGACGTGAGCTTCTCCACCACCTGGGCCATGTCGTCGGGCGCCAGGAACTGTCCCTTCTTCACGTTCACCGCCCGCCCGCTCCGCGCCGCCGCCCGGATCAGGCCGGTCTGTCGCGACAGGAACGCCGGGATCTGGATCACGTCCGCGACCTCGGCGGCCAGCGAGATCTCGTCGTTGTCGTGCACGTCGGTGAGGATCGGAACGCCGACCTTGGACTTCACCTGGGCCAGGATCTCGAGCGCTGCCCCCATCCCCAGGCCCTCGAACGAATGTGAGCTCGAGCGGTTGGCCTTGCGATACGACGCCTTGAAGAGATACGGAAGACCGCGCGTGGCGCAGGCCTTCTTCATGTGCTCGGCCACCTGGAGGCACATCTCCGCGCTCTCCACCACGCACGGCCCGGCGATGACGAGGAGCTTCGGTCCCCCGGCCTCGGCGGTGCTCCCGATCGCGAACCGCTTCATGAGCGTGCGCCCCGCGGCCGGGCGTGGCCCTCTCCCGGCTGCGTGCGGCTCTCGGCCGCACCGGTGGCGCGCTCGTCCTCGCGCACGGAGGGCGGACGCTCGCGCGCCTCCGCCGTGGCGTCGTAGCCGTCGTCGCCCAGCCGCACGCGACGGCGCTCGAGCGCTGCGCGCACGAAGTCCGCGAACAGCGGGTGCGGCTCGTGCGGGCGCGACTTCAGTTCGGGGTGGAACTGGACCGCGAGGAACCACGGGTGGTCCGGCAGCTCGATGATCTCGACCAGCTCGCGGCCCACGCACTTGCCGGACAGCACGAGCCCGCGCGACTGGAGCTGCGCCGCGTACTTGTTGTTGAACTCGTAGCGGTGGCGGTGGCGCTCGTCGATCTCGCGCCGCCCGTAGGCGCGCGCGGCGAGGCTCCCCTCCTTCAGCTCGCAGCGGTAGGCGCCGAGGCGCATGGTGCCGCCCTTCTCGGTGATCCCGGTCTGGTCCGGCATCAGGTCGATCACCTTCTGCGCGGCCTGCGCGTCGAACTCGCTCGAGTTCGCCTCGCGCCAGCCCACGACGTGGCGCGCGAACTCGATGGTCGCGACCTGCATGCCGAGGCACAGGCCGAGGTACGGGATCGCGCTCTCGCGCGCGTACTGCGCGGCGAGGATCTTGCCCTCGATGCCGCGCTCGCCGAAGCCGCCCGGCACCACCACCCCGTCCACGCCCGAGAGGTACGCGGCCGCGCCCTTCTGCTCCAGCTCCTCGCCCTCGACCCAGCGCACCCGCACGCGCGCGCGGTTCGCGGCGCCGGCATGGATGAACGCCTCGAGGATGCTCTTGTATGCGTCGCGCACGTGGGTGTACTTGCCGACGATCGCGATCTCGCACTGATGCTCGGGCTGGACCACGCGCTCGACGAAGTCGGCCCAGGCGGTGAGGTCGGGCTCCTCGGCGGTGAGCCCCAGCTCGCGCACCACCAGCTCGTCGAGCCCGCCGGCGTTGAACACCTGCGGCACCTCGTAGATCGAAGCCACGTCGGTGGCCGCGATCACCGCCTCGGTCGGCACGTTGCAGAACAGCGCGATCTTCTCGCGCACGTCGCTCGAGAGCGGCGCCTCGCTGCGGCACAGCAGAATGTCGGGCTGGATACCGATCTCGCGCAGCTCCTTCACGCTGTGCTGGGTGGGCTTGGTCTTCACCTCACCCGCCGCCTTGATGAACGGCACCAGCGTGACGTGGATGAAGAGCGTGTCGCGGCGCCGCTCGAGCCTCAGCTGGCGCACCGCCTCGAGGAACGGCAGCGACTCGATGTCGCCCACCGTGCCGCCGATCTCCACGATCTGCACGTCGGCCTCGGTGCTGAGCCCCAGCCCGGTGATGCGCCGCTTGATCTCGTCGGTGACGTGCGGGATCACCTGCACCGTGCGGCCCAGGTAGTCGCCGCGGCGCTCCTTGGAGAGGATCGC
>Ga0075433_10002548_pt1 | contig 13886 bp, 10 predicted proteins | sample RhiMethybrSRZTD2_FD_75299 | JGI IMG/M metagenome (GOLD analysis project Ga0075433, IMG submission 75299) | Populus rhizosphere microbial communities from Tennessee, USA - Rhizosphere MetaG P. TD hybrid SRZTD2 | ecosystem: Host-associated > Plants > Roots > Rhizosphere > Soil | place: USA... | reverse complement strand
GGCTCCGAGGCCAACGTGGCGGCCGCATGCGCGCGGCTGGGAATGCGCACGGCGCTGATCACCGCCCTCCCGGCGGCGCACCCTTGGGCCGACCGCGCGGTCCGCGAGCTGACCAGCCACGGCGTCGACTGCTCGGGGTTCCGGCGACCGGAAGGCGCGCGCATGGGCCTCTATTTCCTCGAGTACGCGCCGCCGCCGCGTCCGGTTCGCATTCACTACGATCGCCGCGATTCAGCGGCGAGCCGGCTCGTCGCGGACGATATCGACTGGTCCATCCTGCGGGGCGCTCGCCTCCTGCATCTCTCCGGGATCACGCCGGCGCTGGGCGAGGGCCTCCGCGGGGTCATCCGTCGCGCGATCGCCGAAGCCGCCGCCGCGAGCGTCCCTGTCTCGTTCGACGTGAATTACCGCTCGCGCCTCTGGACGCCGAAGGAAGCGCGGCAGTTCCTGGTCGAGGTCCTGCCCGGCGTCCGTTACCTCTTCGTCGGGTCTGACGACGCGGACACGGTGTTCGAGCTGCGCGGCTCGGCCAGTGCGGTGCTGAAGGGCTTCCGTGCGCTCGCCCCCCGGGCCACGATCGCGCTCACGCTCGGTGAGGCGGGGTCCGCCGTGCTCGACGGCGACGCCGAATTGTCACCACGCAAGCGCTACGCCGTTGCGGTGGTGGACCGGGTGGGGGCCGGGGATGCCTTCGCGGCGGGCTTTCTGTGGGCTATGCTCGACGGCCGGGGCGCCCAGGTAGCCGTGGACGCCGCCACCGCGCTGGCGGCCCTCAAGTGCACGATCTGGGGGGACATCGCCCTCGTGTCGCTCCCCGAGCTCATGGAGCTGATGGCCACCGACAGCACCGAGATCCGCCGCTAGCCCCCGCGGTACACCAGGGGTCGTCGTTCGGTCCCCCGACCCCCACTACAGAGTGTTATGATCCCCCCGTGGAGCGAGAGCCACGGGGCGTCGATCGGATCCTGGACGGCCTCGACAGCCCTCAGCGGGTGGCGGTCACCCACGAGACGGGGCCGCTACTCATCATCGCCGGCGCGGGGACCGGTAAGACCACGGTCATCACCCGGCGCATCGCGTACCTCATCGCGAGCCGCCGCGCGCGCCCGTCCGAGATCCTGGCCCTCACGTTCACGGACAAGGCCGCCGCCGAGATGGAGGAACGGGTCGACACCCTCGTCCCCTACGGCTACGCTGACGTGCAGATCTCGACCTTCCACGCGTTCGGCGATCGGCTCATCAAGGAGAACGCCCTCGAGCTCGGTCTCACGCCGGACTTTCGCGTGCTCACGCGGGCCGAGCAGGTGATCTTCCTCCGCGACCATCTCTTCGAGTTCCCGCTGCGTCACTACCGCCCGCTGGGCGACCCCACCCGGCACCTGCAGGCCATCCTGAGCCTGTTCAGCCGGCTCAAGGACGAGGACGTCGGGCCCGACGAATACCTGGCCCATGCGGAATCGCTACTGGCCGCCGCGGTGGACGACGAGGCGCGCCTGCAGGCCGAGGAGCACCTCGAGCTCGCGCGCACCTACGGACAGTACCAGACCCTCATGGCCCGGCTCGGCCAGGTCGACTTCGGAGATCAGATCGTCGAGGCGCTGCGCCTCTTCCGCACCCGTCCCCACGTGCTCCGGCGCTACCAGGACCGCTTCAAGTTCATTCTCGTCGACGAGTTCCAGGACACCAACTACGCCCAGTTCGAGGTCGTGAAGCTCCTGGCCGCGAAGAATCGCAACGTCGCGGTGGTGGGTGACGACGATCAGGCCATCTTCCGCTTCCGCGGCGCGTCCATGAGCAATATCCTCGACTTCGACCGCACCTATCCGGACGCGCGCAAGGTCGTGCTGCAGGAGAACCGCCGCTCGCCCCAGGCGGTGCTCGACGCCGCGTACCGGCTCATCCAGCACAACAACCCCGACCGCCTGGAGGTCGCGCAGCGGATCGACAAGCATCTGATCGCGCGCGGGCCGGACGGTGGCGAGCGGATGGGCAAGGGGCCCGAGCATCTGGCCTTCGACACGCTCTCCAGTGAAGCCGATCAGGTCGCCGCGATGATCGCCGACGGCCACGCGGCGGGGCAGCCGCTGAAGGACTTCGCCATCCTCGTCCGGGCCAACCACGACGCCGATGCGTTCCTGCGCGCGCTCAACATGCGCGGGCTCCCGTGGACCTTTTCGGGCAACGCCGGGCTCTACGGCCGCCCCGAGGTGCGTCTGCTCATCGCGTTCCTGCGGACGGTCGCTCACCCCGACGAGTCCGTGAGCCTGCACTACCTCGCCTCGTCGAACGTGTATCAGGTGCCCATCGTGGACCTCACCAAGTGTTCCACGTACGCGGATCGTCGGCACCGCTGGTTGTTCGACGTGCTGCGCGATCCACCCGTGGAGCTCGAGTTGAGCGAGGAAGGGCGCGGCGCGGTGGGCCACCTCGTGACCGACCTGGGGCGCTATCAGGAGCTCGCGCGAGAGATGCCGACCGGCGAGCTCCTGTACCAGTTCCTGGTGGACTCCGGCCTCATGACCCGCTACGCGAAAGCCCCCGCCGAGCTCGAGCAGGAGGTGAAGAACGTCAGCAAGTTCTTCGACCGCGTCCGGGATGCGGCGCGGGTCCTCAAGTACGACACCGTCCGAGAGTTCGTCAATCACCTCGACGCCCTGATCGACGCCGGCGACGACCCCGCGGTGGTCGAGGCCGATGCCGACACCCCGGCGGTGCACGTGCTCACGGTGCACAAGGCCAAGGGCCTCGAGTGGCCGGGGGTGTTCCTGGTCAACTGCGTGCAGACGAAGTTCCCGTCCCAGCGGCGCGCCGAGCCCATCGAGATGCCCGCCGCCCTCATCAAGGACACACTGCCCACCGGCGACTTCCACGAGCAGGAGGAGCGGCGGCTCTTCTACGTGGGCATGACGCGGGCGAAGGAGCGTCTCTACTTCACGAGCGCGGAGGACATGGGCGGACCCCGCCGCTGGAAGGTGAGCCAGTTCGTGCTCGAGGCGCTCGACCTGCCCAAGGACGTGGCGCGGCCCTCACGCGCCCGGGCGCTCGAGGAGCTCCTGCGCCACGCGCCTCCGCCGGAGGTCGAGGCGGGCGGGCCCGACGCGCTCGCCCCCGACGCCGAGCTCATGGTGAGCCACCACCAGGTGGACGACTACCGGACCTGCCCGCTCAAGTACCAGTACGTGCACCTGCTGCGCATCCCGCTACGGCAGCACCACGCGATCGTGTACGGCAGCGCGCTGCACACCGCGGTGGAGTTCTATCTGCGCCGGCGCGCGGTGGGCAACTTCACCTCGCTGGAGGATTTCCTCCGCGCTTTCGAGGACGCCTGGCGAAACGAAGGCTTTCTCACGCGCGAGCACGAGGAGCAGCGCAAGCGCGCGGGCATCGAGGCGCTCACGCGCTTCTACCACGAGGAGGAGGCCTCGGGCGGCAAGCCGGCGGCGGTGGAGCAGGAGTTCGTGTTCGGGCTCGGCCCAACGCGCGTCCGGGGGCGGTTCGACCGGATCGACGAGGAGCCCGGCGGCACCGTGATCGTGGACTACAAGTCCAGCGACGTCATCGATCAGAAGGTCGCCGATCGTCGGGCCCGGCAGAGCCTCCAGCTGAAGATGTATGCTCTGGCCCATCGGCACGCGACGGGGCGGTTGCCGGCACGGGTGGAGCTGCGCTTCCTCGAGTCGGGCCTCGCCGGGCGTCACGTGCCCACCGAGCAGGACCTGGCCGAGGCGGAGCGGGCAATCCTGGAGGCGGCAGCAGGCATCCGGGGTCGGCGCTTCGAGGCCACGCCCGGGTACCAGACGTGCCGATTCTGTGCGTACAACCAGATCTGCCCGAGCACCGCGACACGAGAGTGAAGGAGAGGATGCGATGAAGCTCACCGCCAACGACATCGACATCAACTATGAGCTCGAGGGGCAGGGACCGGTCGTGACGTTCAGCCACTCCCTGGCCTGCAGCCTCGCGATGTGGGACGAGCAGGTAGCGGCCCTCCGCGGGCGCTACCGCGTCCTTCGCTACGACACGCGCGGCCACGGTGGGACAAGCGCGCCCGCCGGCGCGTACACCCTCGAGCAATTGGCCGACGATCTCCACGCCCTGCTGGGCGGGCTCGGGATCACCGAAACGCACTTCGTGGGCCTCTCCATGGGCGGAATGATCGGGCAGGTCTACGCGCTGAAGCACCCCAAGATGGTCAAGAGCCTCGTCCTCTGCGACACCACGAGCCGCTACCCGGCGGCCGCCGTCCCGATCTGGGAGGAACGCATCCGCACCACCGAGGCCAAGGGCATGGAGCCGCATGTCGAGCCCACGCTGGGTCGCTGGTTCACCGCGCCGTTCCGCGCGCGCCGCAAGGACATGATGACGCGCGTGGGCGCGCTGATCCGGAATACGCCGCCCCAGGGCTACATCGGCTGCTGTCACGCCCTTCCCAAGATCAACGTCACCGACCGCCTCGGGACGGTGACGTGCCCCGCGCTCGTCATCGTCGGCGAGGAGGATCCAGGCACGCCGCCGGAGATGGCCCGCGACATCCACGCCGCGCTGCCATCCGCGGAGCTCGCCGTGTTGCGCTCGGCGTCGCACCTCTCGAACCTCGAGCAGCCCGAGGAGTTCAATCGCGTGCTGCTGCGCTTCCTCGACAAGGCGTCCGGCCAGAGCCCGCTCTAGTGCCCGTCGCCGCGGCGCCGCTCATCCGGAGGCTGCGGCTCGCGGGGGGACTGACGCTCTTCGCGTACGTCGCCAGCCATCTCTTCAACCATGCCCTGGGGCTGGTCTCCTACGGGGCGATGGAGGCGGGGCTGACATGGGCCCTTGTCCTCTGGCGGAGCGTGCCCGGTACGCTGGCGCTCTACGGGGCGTTCCTCACTCATCTGGCGCTGGGGCTCTGGTCGCTCTATCGGCGCCGAACGCTGCGAATGCCGCCGTGGGAGGCGGCCCAGCTCGTGCTGGGCCTCACCATTCCAACCCTCCTCCTCTTCCACATGGCGGGCACCCGTCTCACCGACGACCTCCTGGGCACGACACCGTCCTATGCCCGGGTGCTCCTCTTCCTCTGGATGGTCGACCCGCTGGCGGGGATCCGGCAGGTGCTCCTGCTGCTGATCGCCTGGATACACGGCTGCATGGGCCTGCATTTCTGGCTGCGCTTCCAGCCCTGGTACGGGCGGGCCGCCCGGCTCTTCTACGGGATCGCTCTCCTCCTGCCCGTCCTCGCGCTCCTGGGCTTCGCGGCCGGCGCCCGCGAGGCCTCGGCCATCGCGCGGACGACGCCGGGCTTCCAGGAAGGCCTCGCGCGGACGCCGTCGCCGGTCACCGCGGAGCAGCGCGCCGTGCCGGGCCGGGTCCTCCAGCTGGCCCTCGCGACCTACGGCGCCGCGCTCGCCGGCGTGCTGGCCGCGCGCGGGATGCGTGCGCTCCGGCGTCGACGCGGCGACTCGATACGGATCAGCTATCCTGACCGACGCGAGGTGGCGGTACCGCGTGGCTGGTCCGTGCTCGAGGCCAGCCGCTTCGCCCGCGTGCCGCATGCCTCCGTGTGCGGGGGCCGTGGCCGCTGCTCGACGTGCCGGATCCGCGTGCTCGGGGGCGTGCGCGATCTGCCCCCGCCCAGCGCCGACGAGCGGCGGGTGCTCGAGCGGCTGGGCGCACCGGCCAATGTCCGGCTTGCCTGCCAGCTCCGGCCCTCTCGCGACCTCGCGGTCGTGCCACTCCTGCCCGCGGTCCTCGCCCCCCGCGACGCCGCGCTTCAGGTGGGCGCCCGTCACGGGCGAGAGCGGGAGATCGCTGTTCTCTTCGCCGATCTCCGCGGCTTCACGCGTCTGGCCGAGCACAAGCTGCCGTTCGACGTCGTGTTCTTCCTCAATCGCTACTTCGAGGCGGTTGGCAGCGCGATCGCCGACGCCGGCGGGCTCGTCAACCAGTTCACCGGCGATGGCGTCATGGCGCTCTTCGGCGTGGAAGGGGGCGGCGACGCGGGGAGCCGGCAGGCGCTGGCCGCCGCGGTCGCGATGGTGGGGCGCGTGCGCGCCCTGGGCGAGGCGCTGGGTGAGGAGCTCGACGCCCCGCTGCGGCTCGGCATCGGCATCCACGTGGGCCCCGCCGTGGTGGGGGGCATGGGGTACGGCCAGGCGTTCTACCTCACCGCAGTGGGGGACACGGTTCACGTCGCCGCCCGCCTCGAGGCGCTCACGAAGGACTACGGCTGCGAGCTGGTGATCTCGAGCGACGTGGCGACCCGCGCGCGCATCGACGTGAGCGACCTCGCGCGGCACGAGATCACCCTCCGGAACCGCGAGACGCCCCTCACGGTGATCGTGGCGCCCACCGCCGCCGTGCTCGCCGATCGGCTCGCACGCGCCGATGATAGAGTCGGAACCAGATCATGAATCGGTCTCCCGAGCCCTCGTTCGCGGCGCGGGCACGTGCCCTCGTGCAGGCGGGGAGGGTCGGCGCCCTCGCCACGCACTCCCGCCAGCGTCCCGGCTATCCGTTCGGCTCGGTGACACCCTACGCTGCGGATGAGCGGGGCCGTCCCGTGTTTCTCATCAGCGGGCTGGCGCTGCACACGAAGAATCTCGAGGCCGATCCGCGGGCCAGCCTGCTCGTCGCCCCGCCCGAGCCGGTGGACGATCCACTCGCCGCCCCCCGCGTGACCGTGCTCGGCGAGGCGCGCCGCCTCGACCCGAGCGAAGCCGCCGCGGACCGCGCGCGCTACCTGGCCCAGCACCCCAGCGCCGCGATGTGGGTGGACTTCGCGGACTTCGCCTTCTGGCGCCTCGAGGTGACGGGCGCCTACTTCGTGGGAGGGTTCGGAGCGATGGACTGGATCACACGCGACGCATACGTCGAGGTCACCCCATGAGCGCGCCGGCGCGCGATCCCGCGCGCGCCGAGGCTGCGAGCATGGCGGCCCTGATCGAGCGTGCGGAGGCGGATCTCGCCATCGCCGAGGAGCCGGCGCGCTTCGCGGCGGCCCTGGAGTCGGGCGCGCCGGCCGGTGACCCGCGTGACGGGCGACGGGCATGACGGACTGGACCCTCGCCGGCCTCGCAGCGGCCATTCGCGCCCGTAAGATCTCCCCGCTCGAGATCACGCGCGACTCCCTCGCGCGCATCGAGCTGCTGGACCCCCGCCTCCGCGCCTTCATCACGGTGGACCGGGATGGCGCGCTCGCGCGCGCCCAGTCGCTGGAAGCGGACGCAATGGCGGGACGCTGGCAGGGCCCTCTGCACGGGGTGCCGCTCGCCCACAAGGATCTGTTCCGCATCGCGCCCCTGCCGACCTCGTGCGGCAGCAAGACCGCCGAGTACTTTGTGTCCGAGCGCGACGCCACCGCGGTGACGCGGCTGACCGACGCCGGCGCGATCACGCTGGGCAAGCTCAACATGGCCGAGCTCGCCATGGGCCCCTACGGCGACAACGCGCACCACGGCGACGTGCAGAACCCGTGGCGGCTGGGGCATGTGTCCGGCGGCTCGTCCAGCGGCTCGGGTGCCGCCGTCGCCGCGGGGCTCGCGCTGGGCGCGCTCGGTACCGACACCGGCGGGTCCATCCGGCTGCCCGCGGGGTGCTGCGGCATCGCCGGCCTCAAGCCCACCTACGGCCGCGTGAGCCGGGCCGGCGCGATGCCGCTGTCCTGGTCCATGGATCACATCGGCCCCATGGCCCGCACGGTCGGGGACGTCGCGCTGATGCTCGAGGTCATCGCGGGCGAGGATCCCGAGGACGCCACCGCGAGCGTGCGACCCGTCGACGACTATCTCGCCGGCCTGGAGCGACCGATCCGTGGGCTCCGCGTGGCCCTGGCCGACAACTACTACTTCGACGGCGTGGCACCGGAGGTCACGCGCGCGGTGCGGGACATGGCCCGCGCGCTCGAGCGCCTCGGCGCGCGCATCGAGCCGCTGCGCCTGCCCGATCCCCAGGTGATCCACGACGTCAGCGGGATCGTGGCGCGCGCGGAGAGCACCGTGGTGCACGCCCGCATCCTCCGCGAGCGCCCGCACGAGCTGCAGCCGGCCGTTCGCGCGCGGCTCGAGGTGGGGGAGCGAATCAGCGCCCACGACTATCTCCAGGCGCTCCGGCTGCGGGCGCGGCTGACGCGCGAGTTCATCGAGGACGTGTTCGACGAGGCGGATCTCGTGCTCACCCCGGCCACGCCCACGCCGGCCCCCGCGCTCGCCGAGGTCACCGCGGGGGACGGAGAGGCCATCGCGGCGCGCATGGGCCGCTTCTCGCGGCTCACGCGCCCCTGGAACGGGCTCGGGCTGCCCGTGCTCGCGCTCCCGTGCGGCGCGTCGACCGATGGGCTTCCCATCGGAGCACAGCTCGTGGGGCGGCCCTTCGACGAGTCGACGGTGCTGCGCGCGGGCCACGCGTACGAGCAGGCCACGGACTGGCACCGCCGGCGGCCGGCGCTCGCCTGAGCGGCGCCTGCTCAGCGGCTCAGCGCGTAGACGAGCCGATAGAGGGCGAGGGAGATATCTGGCGCGGCGCCGTGCCGCGCGAGATGCTCCGCGTCGAGGAGGTCGCGCACGGTGCCCTCGACGATCTCCGGGCCGACACCTTCCACCATCACCACCCAGCGGGCAAGCTCGTCCGGCTTGTCCAGCAGCTTCTTCTCCGCCGTCCGGGCAATCGTCATCTCGACGTCGGCCTCGCAGAGGTGCGCCCCCACGATGCCGGCATGCTCGGCGGCGGCGGGCAGGGCGGTGCTGGTGAGCCAGGCGCGCAGCGAATCCTCGCCGTCGGCGAGGGGGCCGAGTTCGAGCGTGGCGAGCACCCCGCCCATGCCCGCGCCCAGGGAGACGGTGGTGCGGCAGGCGGTGCGCCGGTTGTTGCGGAAGAGCTGGATGCACTTGGCCGTCCACGGCGTGGGCGCATTCAGGCGCGCGAGATAGGCCGGGCTCTGCAGCACTGCCACGGTGTCGGTCTCGTAGAGGGTGAAGTACGTCGGATTCCCCGCGATCGCGTTGTAGCGGCGGCCGCGCAGGAAGCCGGGGACGCTCACCCGCTCGGGAATGTGCTCGGTCGTGTGCCAGTGGTCGAACTCGGCATCGCCGCCGGGAGCGATGTCGTTCCAGATCGCGAGCACCGCGGAACCGGCGAGGGGCATGTCGAGACCCTACCCGGCGGCCGGCCGCGGCGTCAAGGTCGCCGTCGTCGCGTGCGCTAGACTAGGGCCATGCCCGACGCGTCGGTGGCCGTCTCCGGGACGGCGGGGACTCGGAGCGGTCTCCTCCAGCGACTTTTCGGCACCTTTCGTGCCGCGTACCTGCCTATCCTCGTCACGTACTTCGCATGGGGGGCGAGCGGCATCACCGCGGTGGCCGCCCTCTACTTCCAGAAGGACACGCTCCGGCTCACGCCGGCGGACGCCGCCGCCATCGGCTTCTGGCTGGGCCTGCCATGGAGCATGAAGATGATCGTGGGGGTCGCGTCCGACGCCTTTCCGATCCTCGGCAGCCGGCGAAAGGCGTACCTGGTCCTCGGCACCGTGTGCTCCCTCGCCGGATACGCGCTCGTGGCGTGGAGCGTGTCGACGCGCGACGGGTACCTGGCGGCGATGCTCCTCGTGGTGATCGGCTTCATGATCCAGGACGTGGTGGCGGACGCGCTCTCGGTGGAGGTGGCGCGGAGCGACGACGAGGTCGCGCAGGTGCAGACCCTCGGCCGCGTGGCGCTACTCGTCGGCACGATCAGCGTGGGCTACGCGAGCGGGGTCGCCGCCGCCGCCCTCGGCCCGCGCCCCGTGTTCGTCATCGCCGCCGCCTTGCCCGTGATCGTGGCCATCGCCGCCCTGTTCATTCGCGCGTCGCCGCGCGCCGCCCCCTCCGCGGCGCCCGCCGCGCCTCCCGCCGACGGTCCCCTCGGGAGCGGCCGCACGCGCCTCGTGCTGGGCGTGGGCCTCGCCTATGCCGCATTCAGCGTGGGGCTCGAGCTGCTCGACATTCCGTTCACGCAGGAGATCGTGCTCGCGGTGTCGGCGGTGCTCATCGTCGTGCTGCTGCGGCAGATCGGGCTCTCGCGCGCGGTCGCGATCTCCGCGTTCGTCATCTTCCTCTTCCGCGCGGTGCCCGGCGTGGGGCAGGGCTATAGCTACTGGGCCATCGATCATCTGGGCTTTGACCAGCAGTTCCTCGGGCTTCTCGCCCAGGTGAGCTCGGTGCTGAGCCTGGCCGGCCTGCTCCTGTTTCGCAAGACGATCACGCGCCGGCCGGTGAGCTTCACGATCCTCTGGGTGACCATCGCGGGCTTCCTCCTCTCCCTCCCGACCATCGGGCTCTTCTATGGGGTCAACGAGTGGCTCGGGCTGTCGCCGCGCGCCTTCGCCTTCATCGACACCACGATCTCGGCGCCGCTGGGCCAGCTCGCCATGGTGCCGATGCTCGTGCTGATCGCGAAATCGGCGCCCGAGGGCGCGGAGGCGACCATGTTCGCGGTGATGGCCTCGCTGATGAACCTGGCGCTCTCCGCCAGCGAGCTGGGGACGCGCTACCTCAACACCGCCTTCGCGGTCACCCAGCAGGATTACGCCGGGCTCGGCCACCTCATGGTTACCGCGAGCGTGATCGGGCTCGTGCCCCTCCTCGCGCTCCCGCTGCTGAAGCGTGAAGAGGCGCGCGCGGCGACGGCCGCCGCCACGGCGCCCCCCGCGCCGGCGGCGCCGGTGGCTGGTCGGGCGCAATGACCGTCCACCGCGCTATAGTGAACGGCGGAGCGATGGCATGAGCACGATTCCGCGCCGTCCCTGGGCCTCCGCCGTCCGGCTGCTCGAGCGTGACGAACGGCTGTTTGCCTTCCTTCTCGCCGTCGTCATGGTGGGCGGTCTCGCCACCCTCGGTCTCGCGCCGCTGCGTCCGCGCTATCAGTTCGACATCCTCTCACTCGTGCTCTGGTTCGCCGCCTACAAGGCCTGCATCCTGGCGCTGGTCACCGTGAATCCCCGGGCGACGCGGCTCGTCTTCAGCGGCGCCCTCGCGGTGGACCTCCTCATCGTGTTCTCGCTGCTCTACCTCACGGGTGGCGGCGAGAGCCTCTACTACGTGCTGTTCTTCCCGCTCGTCGCCATCAACGCCTACTACTTCGGCCGGACCGTCGGGCTCCTCATCACGCTGGTCGCCGGGCTCCTCTTCTGGGCGGCGTGCTGGCTGGTGCCGCCTCCCGCCACCTGGGGGGCGGTGGTGATCCTCATGGGCTTGGTGGGGCTCCCCGCCTTCGCGCTCGCCCACGTCGCCGAGCGGGAGCGCCGCGGCCGCGCCGAGGTGGAGCGGCTCAACGCCGAGCTGACGGGCACGCTCACGCGTCTCCAGGCGGCCCAGCAGGAGCTGGTGGGGGCCGAGCGCATGGCCACGGTGGGCCGCCTCTCGCTGAAGGTCGTCCACGAGGTGCGCAACCCCATCGCCGCCATCGGCCTCAACGCGGAGATGCTGGGCGACATCGTGGGCGAGCGGGCGGAGGCGGAGATGGTGGAGGCCAAGGGGCTGGTGAGCGCGATCCGCGATCAGGTCGGCGCGCTCGACGGCCTGACCGAGGAATACCTCGCCTTCGCGCGCTTCCCGCGCCCGCAGTTCGAGGAAGACTCGGTGAACGAGATGGTGTCCGCGCTCACCGATTTCGTGCACCCCCTCGCCTCGCGCCAGGGCATCTCCGTACGGGCGGAGACCGATCCCACCGTGCCGTCGATGGCCATCGATCGCTCCCTCCTGCGCCAAGCCGTGCTCAACCTGATCAAGAACGGGCTGGAGGCGCTGTCCCAGGGCGGGAGCATGACGGTGACGACCCGCCGCGTGGAGGACACCGTCGAGATCGCAGTGAGCGACAGCGGACCGGGCATCACCGAGGAGGTCGGGCGCCGCCTCTTCGAGCAGTTCTTCACCACCAAGCCCCAGGGCAGCGGCCTGGGGCTGTCGATCACGCGCCAGATCGCCACGCAGCACGGCGGCCAGATCCAATGGTCGAGCCAGCCCGGCGCGGGGGCGACGTTCACCATCACCTTGCCGATCAAGAGACCCGAGCATGCCTGAGACCGCGCCGCCCACCCTGCTCGTCGCCGACGACGATCCCGCCGTCCGCCAGAGCCTCGAGCGCACCCTGGCTCGAGAGGGCTACAACGTGCTGCTCGCGCCCGATGGCCAGGCCGCCATGGAGCGGCTGCGCCAGGGGGGGATCGATCTCGTTCTGTCCGACCTTCGGATGCCGGGGCTGAACGGCCTCGAGCTGTTGCGCGAGGTGAAGGCGGTGCAGCCCGACGTGGACGTGATCATGCTGACCGCGTTCGGCACCGTCGAGGAGGCGGTGACGGCGATGAAGGACGGGGCGGTGGACTTCCTCACCAAGCCCTTCCAGCGCGCCCAGCTCATCCGCGTCATCAAGAAGGCGGTCGAGCGCCGCGAGCTGATCTCGGAGAACCGCGCCCTCCAGCGCCGCCTGGACGACCTCCTTGCCCAGGGCAACCTCATCGGCGGGAGTCCGGTGTTCCGGGCCACCATGACCTTGCTGGAGCAGGTTGCCAACAGCTCCGCCACCGTGCTCATCCATGGCGAGAGCGGCACCGGCAAGGAACTGTTCGCCCGCGCCATCCACGACCGGTCGCCACGACGGAATGGTCCTTTCGTGGCGGTCAATTGCGCTGCACTCCCTGAGACCTTGCTGGAATCCGAGCTGTTCGGCTACGAGAAGGGCGCCTTCACCGGCGCCGCGGTCCGCAAGGAGGGCCGCTTCGAGCTGGCCGACGGCGGCACATTGTTCCTCGACGAGGTCGCCGACCTCTCCCCGGTGACCCAGCCCAAGATCCTGCGGGTGCTGCAGGAGGGCGAGTTCGAGCGGCTGGGGGGTACCAGGACCAGCAAGGTGGACGTGCGCATCGTGGCGGCGAGCAATCAGGACCTCGCCGGTCTCGTCAAGGAGAAGCGCTTTCGCGAGGATCTCTTCTACCGGCTGAATGTCATCACGATCACCGCGCCGCCGCTCCGCGAGCACCGCGAGGACGTGGCGGTGCTGGCCCAGCACTTCCTCCGGATCTACGCGGCCAAGAACAACCGCACCCTCGTCGGCTTCTCGGAGGACGCGCTGCGCTGCTTCGAAAGCTACACCTGGCCGGGCAATGTCCGCGAGCTGGAAAACGTCGTAGAGCGCGCCGTGGTGCTGGCTCGCGGCCAGACCATCGAGGTCGGAGACCTGCCCGACAAGGTCACCGCGCGCGCCATCGTGCTCGAGCGCCCCGCGCCGGGTGAGGGGGACGGCGCGGAGGGCGTGCTGCGCATCCGGGTCGGCACGCCGCTGGCCGAGGTCGAGCAGCGCATGCTCGAGGAGACGCTGCGCATGACCCGAGGCAACAAGACCTTGACCGCGAAGCTCCTCGGCATCGATCCCAAGACGGTGTTCCGCAAGCTCAAGGCGGCCGAGGAGGACGAGGACGCCGAGGAGGACGGCGAGGCCGGCGGCGCCGAGCGTCCGGGCGCCTGACCGATGGCCTTCACCGAGATCCTCTACGCGGTCGAGGACGGCGTGCTCACGCTCACACTCAATCGGCCCGCCAAGCTCAACGCGCTCACGCGCACCATGCTCGCCGAGCTCCTGGAGGCGCTGGAGCGCGCGGACGCCGACGACGCGGTGCGGGCGGTGATCGTGACCGGCGCGGGCCGCGCCTTCTGCGCGGGGGCCGATCTCTCCGCGGGCGGGAAGACCTTCGACCGCGGGGCCCGGCCCGATGGGGAGCCGGGCGCGCCGCACCGCGACGGCGGCGGGCTCTTCACTCTGCGCGTCTACGCGCTCACGAAGCCGGTCATCGCGGCCATCAACGGCGCCGCGGTAGGCTTCGGTGCGACCATGACGCTGCCGATGGACATTCGCATCGCGTCCTCCGCGGCGCGCATGGGCTTCGT
>Ga0075433_10002545_pt1 | contig 13893 bp, 9 predicted proteins | sample RhiMethybrSRZTD2_FD_75299 | JGI IMG/M metagenome (GOLD analysis project Ga0075433, IMG submission 75299) | Populus rhizosphere microbial communities from Tennessee, USA - Rhizosphere MetaG P. TD hybrid SRZTD2 | ecosystem: Host-associated > Plants > Roots > Rhizosphere > Soil | place: USA... | reverse complement strand
GTGTGCGCCAGATACAGAGTCGGCCGTCCGGCGCCAGCAGGCTCGGGTTCTGCAGGAATTCGAGGACAGCTATCAGCCAGTGTTCGATCTGCTCGAGCGTGCCAGTCAGCTCGACGCGATGGGTTGGGACGAGAGAGATCGACCGCAGCGGTATTCCATGCAGGTGATGCGTCCGATCACGCTCGCGCGAGTCAACGTTGTTCGAGTCGCGCGGCTTGCCTGCGCGAGTGACGGCGACGCTGGGGCACGCGCCCTCCTGGCGTCGCTCCGATTGCGTCGCGTCTGGACCGGAAATCAAATTAGCCCGATTGCGCAGCAAACGACGCACGGCCTCCAGTCGGTGTTGACGTTCAGCACGGCATCGCCCGCCGTGCTCGAACAGATTCAACACGAGTACGTCGCTGCAGCAGATGACACGAGGTTTCAAAAATGGATGACACGTGAACGAGCGATGTGGCTGTCTCAAGTGTTACCCGGCGCCTTCAGCGAAGCGCCGTCTGGATATGACGGGCGCCGAGTCGGTCCGCTGGAAGCTGTGGCGACGCGAGTGCTACGACCGTTGCGAGATCACCGGTTGGTCGAGGAGTTGAACGAATTTGATGGCGCGCTTGCCATTTCGGAGCAGCCGTGGCCCGGGAAGCTCGATGCGATTGCAGAGTTTGGCAAGAACCGCCAGTCACAACGTTCACAATCGATGCGTCCTGGCATGCTCGACATGTTGAGCCGCCCTCTCGGTGCGCACATGGCGAGCAACGCTTTGACCGGCTACATCGGCGGCATGACCGAGACCCTCGCGCGTAACCGCGCAAGTGCGACCGCCATTGCCGTGGCGAGATATCGACGCGATCATGCCGACCGCTGTCCCGAGACCGTTCAGCAGCTCGTGACGCAGTACTTGCCTGCCTCCCTGATGGATCCCTACTCGGGCGGCGAGTTGAAGTACCGGTGCGACGCCAGCGGATACGTCGTCTACAGCGTCGGTGCAAACCGAAAAGACGACGGAGGCACCTGGGAGCAGCATTCCGATCTGCAGCTGTCTCGGCGCGGCAACCCGCCGGACATCGGCGTTGCAGTGAAATTGATGGCGACACCACGGTCCAACTGAGCGCATGCTGGACATTCACGAACTGCCGAGCCTGTATCTCGGTCTCACTCGCAGGTTGACGGTCTGGATTCCGCCGCGGTCGCGAACGAAACGAGTCGATCGATTTCCCGTCCTGTATCTCAACGACGGACAGAACCTGTTCGATCCAGCGCGCGCGTTTGCCGGCAACACGTGGCGGGTTGCCGAAACGGCATCGCGGCTGGTGCGCTCCGCACGCATCCCGCCTCTCCTTATCGTCGGTATCGATCATGGCGGAGTGCGACGCGGCAGGGAATATCTACCGGTCGAGGACTCGCAGAATCCCACGGCGACCGAGCCGCTCGGGCGCGAGTATGCCGAGTTCATCACCCGCGAGGTGATGCCGTTCATCGCGCGCAAGTATCCGATCGCCCGAGGTCCATCCAACACAGGGTTCGGTGGCTCATCCTATGGTGCGATCGCAGCGTTGAATACCGCGATGATCAAGCCTGGGAGATTTGGCAAGCTGTTGATTGAGAGTCCGTCGCTGTATGTCGGAAACAAGTATCTGCTTCGTCGTGCCACGTCGGTCGGGCGATGGCCGTCGCGCGTATTCCTCGGCGTCGGTACGGCAGAGACACGGAACGCCGAGCGCAATCACGAGACGGTAGCACACGTGCTCGAGCTCGAGCAGATCCTTCGCCGCTCCGGACTTGGTCCCCGACGTCTGCACGTCGTCGTCGAGCCAGGCGCCACGCACTCAGAAGGAGCGTGGGCCGATCGCTTGCCGCAGGCGCTTGAATTCTTGTATGGGGAATAGCTCCTGGCTGCTGGCTCCTGGCTCCAGGGTCGACGTCCTTTGACTGTCTGGCAGAACCTAAGGAATGAATAAGCTGCTTCTAGCCACAACCAACCCCGGTAAGCTCAGGGAGATCACGGCGATCCTCGAAGGCGTTCCAATCGAACTCGTCACGCTGAACGATCTGGATCCGATCGCGGAACCCGACGAAACCGGCGCCACTTTCGCGGAGAATGCGCGGTTGAAAGCGCGTTATTACTCGAAGGCAGCCGGTCTGGTCAGCGTGGCGGATGATTCCGGCATCGAAATTGACGCCCTCGATAAAGCACCAGGTGTGCATTCCGCCCGTTGGCACGGCACCGATTACCCGGCCAAGTTTCGCAAGATCCAGCAACTCTTTCGCGAGCGTGGTGTATCCGGCAGCACCGCGCGATTCGTCTGCTGTGTGGCGTTGGCGGATGGTGACACGATTCTCGCTGAAACAACCGGCACTGTCGAAGGTGAGATTGTCGCCGAGCCGCGCGGCTCAAACGGCTTCGGCTACGACCCGATCTTCTATTACCCGCCGTTCGGCTGCACGCTCGCCGAACTGGATCAGGAGAAAAAGGCGGCAGTCAGTCACAGAGGCCAGGCCTTTCGGGCACTTCGCGAATATCTTGCCTGAGCGCCTGCAGCCCGAGCGGGCGCGACAGGAGCCAGGAGCCAAATGCCAGCAAGCAGGGCCAGCAGCCAGAACCCGATCAGCTACGGATATCGCCAATGATGGTCCGCTGGAGCGCGACGAGCTCCAGAATGCCCTGATCCGCGAGGCCGAGCAGCTCATCGAGCGTCTGGCGTTCGAATGGCGGGCCTTCAGCGGTGCCTTGAACCTCGATAAACCGGCCGTCGCCGGTTTTCACCACATTCATATCGACTTCAGCGCGTGAGTCTTCGTCGTACGCAAGATCGAGCAGTGGAGTCTTCTCGACGACGCCGACGCTAATCGCGGCAACGTGATCGACGATCGGGAGAGCCTTGAACTGGCCGGCCGAGCGCATCTTCTGCAGCGCCAGCACCAGGGCGACGAAGCCACCGGTGATCGAGGCGGTGCGGGTGCCGCCGTCAGCCTGGATGACATCGCAGTCGATCCAGACGGTGCGCTCACCAAGGTCTGAGAGCTTCGTCACCGATCGGAGCGATCGCCCGATGAGCCGTTGGATCTCCTGTGTCCGTCCACCGACCTTTCCCGCCGACGCTTCGCGCTGTGTCCGTGTCGACGTGGCGCGCGGCAGCATGCCGTACTCGGCCGTGACCCATCCTTTTCCCGTGTTACGAAGAAATGGCGGGACGCGATCTTCAATGCTCGCCGTGCAGATCACGCGGGTTCGACCTGCCTCGATCAGCACCGAGCCCTCCGCGTGCATGGTGTACGAGGGGGTCATGCGCGTCGGCCGGAGCTGTCCGGCCGCGCGTCCATCCGTGCGCGCAAGTGTCATTTGTCGTTGTCCGTTTGAAGCTCAGTCCACTTGAGGTTTTTTTGCAGGGGATGACGCAGATCGACGTGCCCGGCGAGCGTTTCCACTTCTTTCCCGTCAATCAGAATCTGCACGCGCGTGATCGCCGGCAGATTGACGGTCAGCGCGTCGACAATCGAGTAGATCGTGAAGAGTTCGTAGAGCGCGCCGCCCGCATGCTTGGTCCGCACGTCGCTGCTGAGATCGACAAACGCCTCGCCGCGCTGCCCGATGAAGAGTGCGCGCAGCGATGTTCCCGCGGGCACCGCCGACGCGTAGGGAGCGGGTGCATTACCCAGTTGCGCTTCGACGATGCGCCGTGCCTGCTCCTCGATGGAGTCTGCAAACAGGACCTCGTGCTGCACTCCGGGAAGAGAGAGGCCATCTTCGGAAATGTAATAGAGCGTCGCCTTGATTCTGCGCTCGGGACCTGCCGGCGCTGCGGTCGCTGGCGAAGCAGCAGCAGAGGTGCTGCGCAAAGGGGCGCGGGGCGCGATTGCCGCAATCATCCATACCAGGGCGACGATCACCAATACCACGAGCGAACCGAGAGCAGTCCGCCTGATCACTGGCGGGTCCCCGGCGCGCGTCCGCCGCCATGCGTATCTCGGAATCGCGTAATGCTTTCGACCAGTGCCTGGACGATATTGTTTTGAAAATCATCCGACTGGAGTTGCTTCTCCTGCGCCGGATTGGTGATAAACCCCATCTCGACCAGGACCGCGGGCATGTTGGCGCCGACGAGCACGCGGAATGGCGCCCGCTGAATCGCCCGCGGGCTCATCGGCACGCGCTGACGCAGTGACGCTTCGACGGTTTGCGCCAGCGCCGCCGACTCCTTGATGTAACGTGCCTGCGCCATGTCCCAGAGGATCAATTCGATGTCGCGTGTGCCGCCGCCGAACACCGGTAACGGATCGCTGTCGGTATGCGCCACGCGCTCTGCGGCGTCACCGTACTCATCGAGACTCAGGTAGAAAACTTCCGCACCCGACGTGGCGGTTCTCGGCGCCGCGTTCGCATGCAGGCTGACGAACAGATCTGCCTTGTTGTTGTTGGCGATCGCAGCACGTTCGTCGAGTCCAACGGTGGTGTCGCCTTCGCGCGTCAGGATGACGCGCAGGCCGAGGCGTCCTTCGAGCGCGGCTTTCAAGCGCCGCGCGACATTGAGCGTGACCTGTTTCTCCAGCGCTCCGTTCGGTCCCTTTGCGCCGGGTTCATCGCCGCCGTGCCCGGCATCGATCACAATGGCGCGCAGCCCGCCCGACGGCGCGAGGTCGATGAGCGGCGGGGGCTCAGCGGGCGCCGGGGTCGGTGTCGCAGTTGGAGGCGCCTGTGGTTCGGTAGTCTGCGCCATGACGTCGATGACAAGCCGCGCAGCCCCGCGATCCCCTGGCGTATCGGTCGTTCGAAATGACGCGAACCGGGGGCCGAGATCGATCGCAATCGATGCCGGCCCGTCGCCGGGCCTCACATTCGCCACGAGATCTGGCGACGTCGTTGCCGGCAGCGCCGCATCGAGCATGTCTGCTTCGAAGCGAACCGTGAGCTTCGTGCCTTCCTGGAGGACGGTATGCGGGGTGGGCGGCGCGATGTCGACCGTCAGTCGTGCGAGGCTGCCAAGCGACTCCATCCGCCCAACAACGCGAGGCGCGCGAATGTCGCCGACGATAATCAATCGCGATGGCTTGCGAAGATCGACACGGCCTCCGATTGCGGGTGCCAGCGCTCGCGATACGAAGTCAACCGGCACATACCAGGCGCGTCCGTCACGGACTGGCGGCGCCGGCAGCGAAATCAGACGCCCGTTGAGCGACGCGAGACTCTGGCCGGAGGTCAGGGCAATGGTTGCGGTTCCCGCGGTGACGGTGAGTCCACCTGCCGCCGCATCCTCGCGGACCACGACATTGAAGAGTCGCGCCAGGTCGTCGAGCGCAAACATCTCCTGTCCGGACATCGTCCGCGCCGCGAGCGGACGCCGGCCTTCACGCGAGACGACGGTATAAGGCGGCGCCGCGGTTGCGGGAGGTTGTGCGGCCGAGGCGCTGTGTAACAGCGCGAGCAGCAAGGTTGCTGCAGCCGAGCAGAATCTGCGGGAAACCACGACTTCACCATGATACCGGCTGCGGAGCGCGAGCGAGAAGCGCAACTCGTTTCTCTCGTTTCTCCTGTTTTCGCTGTTACAGCCGCGGTAACGACAGTCCGCCGTCCACATGAATCACGCTGCCCGTCGCGTACGGAAGGTCGCCACGCAGCAGCGCGCACACGGTGCGGCCGACGTCGTCGGGCTGTCCCCACCGTGCTTCCGGCACGAGACCGTCGGCGATTCGGCGATCGTAGGTGTCCTTGACGGCAGAGGTCATGTCGGTCGCGATCACTCCAGGCCGCACGTCGTAGACCGGAATGCCATGAGGCGCGAGCCGCACGGCGAACAGACTGGCGGCCATCGCGAGACCGGCCTTGCTGATGCAGTACTCACCGCGATTGGTCGAAATCATCTGTGCCGAGACGGACGTGATGAAGACGATCGCGCAGCGGAAGGTGGGATCGGTGCGAACGCGCTCGAGCATGTTACGGGCGACCGCCTGGGTCAGGAAGTAGGGGCCCTGCAGGTTCGTACGGAGCACTTCTTCGAAGCTGTCTTCGGTGGCGTCGACGATGTCGGCCCGGACCCGCGGCGCGCGCCCGGCATTGTTGACGAGCGCGTTGATCGTTCCATAACGTGCTCGAGCGCGATCGAGAATTGCCGCTCGATCGCCAGTGTCGGCGATGTTGCCGTCGAGGTAATCGACGTTGACGCCGAGCCGCCCGAGTTCGGCGACGATATTAGCGACTTCGCCGGGTTTGCGCTGCCCGCTCAGCAGCAGATCCCATCCGTCGCGCGCGAGCGCGCGAGCGATACCGAGACCAATTCCCCGTGTTCCACCGGTAATCAGCGCCGAGCGAGGTAAAGCGCGATCAGCCATTTGGACGTGTCGGACCGAAGAAAGCGAGGTACGGTTCGCCCCTGGCGATGCGCAAAAGGTACAACGCAACCTCGCGGGCGTGGTAGTCGCCCCACTGGCTCGACTCACCACGCGGGACGTGCGCGCCACCCGGAACGTGGTCCCAGCCGTTGGGCCAGTGGTAGACCGAGTGAAGAATCAAACCTTGATGAGACTCGGCCTGGCTCAGATATGGTCCTGCCGCATCGAACAACGTTTCGACGACACGCAGCCCGGCCTGCCAGTATCGAGACCCGTCCTGACTCTGCGTATTGAGAAAATGTCCGAGACGGAGCAGTCCTTGCGCAGCGATGGCGGCTGCGGAACTGTCAACCGGCTCATCATCGTTGAACGGATCGGCAGGGCGCGATCCCCAGTCGCCAAGCATCGGGAGTGTTGGAGCCCCAGTGTCCCAGTATGGAATGCCATCCGCGCACGCGGCGACGTCAATGTAGAAATCGCAGGTTGCTCGCGCGGCATCGAGCATCCATTCGGTGACGTCGCCAGCGCCAGCCTCGCTCAACGCCGACGACGGCAGAGTTGCAAGGAACTCGAGTTCTTCTGCGAAGCCAAGCATCGCCCAGGCAAGCCCGCGCGTCCAGGTCGTGAATGGGGAGTAGCCCTGCTGTGTGCTCGGACCTCGATAGCTGCCGTTCGCCGCATTGAACAGGCTCTCGTGCGCGACGCGTCCACGCACATCGAACGGGGCTCCACTGGTGCCGCGGAACACGTTAAAGGCTGCCGTCGCTCTCGCATGCTGCACCAGTCTCGAGAGCAGGTTGATCTGTGCGTCCTGTTCGCCCACAAGACGGTGGCCGAGATGATGGGCAAGTGCGAGCGCTCGCAGCGAGCGAATGGTGTCGACGAAGAGCGAGTGTGCGCCGTTGAACGAGTGGATGAAACCGCCGTCCTTGATTGGCGTCCAGCGATGCGCCTGCACGGCACCGCTGACTTTCAGCGCAAGCTCATAGAATCGAACTTCCCACTCATCGGCGTCGATACGCCCTTCGCGCGCCAACCGCCACAGCGCACCATAGGTGCTGACGTTGTTGAACCCGTGATCGTGCACCCCCATGTGCGTGAGATGCGGCGCCATGCGGGTGAGCGTGCGTTCACGTCCGAGTTCGAGAAATTCGCGCTCGCCGGTCGCGTCGAACTGCAGCAACGCGGAGCCGTACTGGAACCCTTCGGTCCATTCCGTCCATCCGCGCGCGGTGTAGCGGCCCTCGACGGTAAAGACCGGTGCACCGTTTGCACGTGACCACGACGTCTCGAGCGAGCGGATCTTTGCTGCGGAGATCTCGAACAATCGATCGATGCTGGGGAGAAGGTCTGCAGGAGTGCGTGTTCGATCGAGCTGGATCATCTGTGCGGCGCGATCATATCTGATATGCCCTTGTAGGACGGGGTCTTTAGACCCCGCCAATAGGCCCCGCCAACGTCACGCCGCTAGCGACTGCCTCATATACTCGATGCTCTTGGTCGTGATCGTCTCTGGATCGGGCTGGTAATCGAACACTTCGACCGACACCCACCGGTTGTACCCGCTCTCGCGCAGTGCCTCGAAGATGGGCACGAAGTCGACATCACCGAAGCCAGGTCCGCGACGATTGGCGTCGTTGGCATGGAAGTGATGCGCGATTGGTCCGTAGCGGCGAATCAATTCGGTGACCGGCGTCGACTCGCTGGACATGGCTTTCACGTCGAGATGGAGAGAAAAGTTCGGATGCCCGACCGCGTCGATCAGGTCCTTGGCCTCGGCGCAGGTGTTGATGAAATCCGTTTCGTTTGGCGACAGCGGTTCCATGCAGATCGTGACGCCGCAGTCCGCAACTCTGGGCATCACGCTTCGGAATACCGCCGCCGCCCAGTCGAACGCCTGTTGAGGCGACACACCCGGCAGCCGTGAACGCTGCTTGGGCGATCCGAACACCATCAGGTCTCCACCAAAGTCGCGGGTCGCCTGCGCCAGATCGCCGATGTACTCGGCGGTATTGGATCGAACCGTGTCGTCGGGCGACGTGAGATAAAGCCCGTCGGTTCCCGCCAGCAGCCAGTGCAACCCGATGATCTGGATGCCCGCGTGTGTCGCTTGCGCACGCAACGTCGCCCGTCGTTCGGGCGACACATCGGTGATTCGAGGCGCGAGTGTAAACGGCGCGACCTCGACGCCGTCGTATCCTGTTTGCTTCAAGAACCCACACACATCGTCGAACTTCCAGTTTTCGTACAGCTCGTTGCACATCGCAAATCGCATTCGCAGATTCTATTGCAGCCACAGATCTTCCGCCTAAAGGCGGAAGCCACAGATCTCGGTTGTGGCTTCCGGCTTTAGCCGGAAGTCTGGTTGCTCGGTTGTGGCTTCCGGCTTTAGCCGGAAGTCTGGTTGCTCGTGCGTGGCCTCCGGCTTTAGCCGGAAGTCTGGTGGCTCGTGCGTGGCCTCCGGCTTTAGCCGGAAGTCTGGTGGCTCGTGTGTGGCTTCCGGCTTTAGCCGGAAGTCTGGTGTCTAAACCTGGAAACTCGGGCCGTCGATAAACAGATGGCCACTTCCGGGGAGAAATGTCATGCGCCGGTTCCTGATCACCTGTTTCTTGGCCGTACCAGTCATGCTGTCCGCGCAGGCGCCGGCGACACCGCAGACGGAACGTCCGCCTGCTGAATCGCCCGCAGCGCCACCCCTTCCCGTGCGTCGCGTCGTCCTCTACAAGGCCGGCGTCGGGTACTTCGAACATCTGGGAACCGTTCGTAACCGTCAGGACGTGACGGTGCGTTTCACGAGCGCCCAGCTGAACGATGTGCTGAACTCGCTGACGGTCCTGGATCTCGGCCGTGGACAAATCACGGGTATCAGCTACAACTCGACGGCTCCGATCGAGCAGCGCCTGGGTGCCCTGCGGCTGCCCCTGGGAGAGAGCACGACCCAGGTGCAGATGCTCAATTCGCTTCGCGGCGCGCGGGTCGCGGTGACGAGTACCAGCGCTGCGGTCGAAGGTCGATTACTGAGCGTCGAACAGCGATCACGGCAACGAGGTGAAGACACGATCGTCACCGACACGATCGCGGTGATCACCGATGGCGGCGAGGTTCGGAGCTTCGAGCTGTCGCCGTCCACACACGTCAGGATTGTGGAGCGCGATCTTCGACAAGAGGTCGGACGGTATCTCGATCTCGTCGGATCGACGCGTGAGCAGGACGTTCGGAACATGGTCATTTCGACCAGTGGCGCGGGAGATCGGCAGTTGTTCGTCAGTTACGTCAGTGAAGTGCCGATTTGGAAGAGCACATATCGACTTGTGCTCAGCGCGAAGGGAAAGCCGCTGCTGCAAGGCTGGGCGGTCGTCGACAACACGATTGGGGAAGACTGGCGCAACGTTGAATTGTCGCTGGTCGCGGGCGCGCCACAGTCATTCATTCAAAACATCTCGCAGCCATATTACGGAAGACGGGCGGTTGTGCCGATGCCGTCGACGGTTCTGTCCGCACCGCAGACCCATCAGGCATCTCTTGGTGATGGTGCCGGCACGCTGCGGGGAGTCGTTCGAGACCCGAGTCGCACCGTTCTGCCTGGAGCCACCGTGCAGTTGCTGGGTGCATCCGGCGTCGCCGCGACCACCTCGTCGCGTGGCGACGGATCGTACGAGGTCACCGCCCCTGCGGGCATTTACACGCTGCGGTTTGAACTTGCCGGCTTCAGCTCTCAGGTGTTTGAAAACTGGCGCATGCCTGCAGGTTCGTCGGTGCAACAAGATGTGACGATGCAGCTCGGCGGTGTGAATGAAAGTGTCCGCGTCACCGCAGACGCCGTCACACGCCGGAAGGACGGCATCGAACGCGGCGTGCCAGGCGGTACCGTCGGCGGCGTTGTCGGCGGACTCCCGTCCGCGCCGCCTCCGCCCGCATCGCCGATGCCGGACATCTACTCGCAGGCGCGAATCGCCGAGGCCCAGGCCGCAACCGCTTCGCTGGGCGATCTCTTTGAGTATCGAATCAAAGAGCCGATCACGCTCCGGAAGAATCAGTCAGCGCTCGTTCCGATCCTGAGCGCGGAAATCGATGCTGAAAAAGTATCGCTCTGGAACCGGCCATCGGGCAGCGGCCGGCCTCTTCGCGCCGTCTGGCTGACCAATTCAAGCGGTCTCACGCTCGACGGCGGAAGCATCACGCTCATCGACAGCGATGCGTTTGCCGGCGAAGGCCTGCTCGAGCCGCTCAAACCCGGAGAGAAGCGCCTACTGTCGTACGCAGCCGATCTCGGCGTCCTGGTCGACGCACGCCGGCAGCCTGGCGACGCTCGCATCTTCCGCTTGCGCGCGCGTGACGGAATCATCACCCAGGAAACGGAGGAGCGAGTCACGTCCACCTATAAAGCGCGAAATGAGAACGCCTCTCCGACCACGCTGATCATTGAACATCGTCTTGGGTCAGGCTGGCGCCTCAGTGAAGGGCAGACTCCGGTCGAATCCACCGCTGACGCCCAGCGCTTCCGTGTCGTGCTTCCGCCCGGAAAGGAAACCGTTCAGGAAGTGCGGGAGATGCGGCAGGGGGAAACGCGGGTCATGGTCGGAGACGTCGATGAGGTCATGATCGCGCAGCTCATGAAATCAGGTATATCGTCTGCGGCTCTCGAAGGCGCGCTGAAGCCAGTGCTCGACAAACGCATCGAACTTACCCGGGCCGAGCAGCGATTGCAGACGCTCCAGGAGAGCCAGGCGGCGATTGCGACCGATCAACAACGGCTCAGGGAGAACATGAAGGCGCTTCGCGGGAGCGCAGAGGAAAAGCAGCTTCTACAGCGCTACACGCGTCAGCTCGACGAACAGGAGACACGGCTCGAGAGCCTGCGCGCGGATATGACGCGCGTCACCGGGGAGACGCAGAAGCTACGGGCCGAGCTCGCCCAGCTTGTCGGCAGTGTGTCGTTTGATCTGACGACGACGACGACGACGAAGTAATTCGTTGCACGCTGACTTCCGCCTAAAGGCGGAAGCCACAATTCAAACTGCATGACTTCCGCCTAAAGGCGGAAGCCACAATTCAAACTGCATGACTTCCGCCTAAAGGCGGAAGCCACAATTCAAACTGCATGGCTTCCGCCTAAAGGCGGAAGCCACAATTCAAAGTGTGTGACATTTGAGTCTGTGTGGCTTCCACCGTGGCTTCCGCCTTCAGGCGGAAGTCATGCCCCCGATCGCGTGGCCTTCAAGAATGCGAGCAGGTCGGCGAGTTCCTGACGCGAGAGCTGATCGGTAAGGCCCTGCGGCATGAGGGACACGGTGCCGGGCTGCATGTCGACGATGTCGCGGCGTGGGATGCGGGTCTCGTCACGTTCAGTGGCAAGTACGATCTCATCGGGCAGGTCGTTGTTGCGGAGCACACCGCTGTGCACCTCTCCCGTGCGCGTCCTTATGACGACGGGCTCGTAACCGCGGGCGAAACTGGCGCTCGGATACAGAATGGCCTCCAGGAGATCGCGCTCGCTGCGGACTTGCCCGATCCGTGTGAGATCCGGGCCGATACGGCCACCCATGTAGCCGATGGCGTGGCACGAGTAGCAAGTAGCCTTTGGACTGTTGAAGACCATCTGCCCGCGCGTGATGTCGCCTCCTTGCAGCGTTGGAAGAAGCGTCTCGAGCCGTCGAATCTGATTCGCCGTATCGAGCGTGAGTGATTCAAGCAGCGCGTCTCCCTCCTTCCGCACTGATTCCGGGTACTTCGAGAGAACCGGCCGAAGCACCTCGCCGCCGACGCTCGACTTGACCTTGGATTGCTTCAGCGCCCCGATCATCGCGAGACCGACGGCTTCGTCGTTGCCGTTGGCGTAGGGGCGAAGTAACCGCGGGAGTTCGAGCGGTCCGGCGCTCTGGAGCGCTGACGCCAAAGACAGCAGTTGCGCCCGGTCGAGCGCCGATCGTTCCAGCAAGGCCGCCGCGGTCGATCGGACACCGATCGATCGACTGGGTTCCAGCGCAGACTTCAGCAGGTCGAAAACGTCCGGCTGCGTCGCCGCCGACGGATCCTGCAGCGCCGCGATCGCATCGACGCGCGTCTCGATCGGACGCGCCCCGTCGCGAGCGACGCGAAGCAAAGCAGCCTGTAGTGGTGAACGTGCGTCCTTCGCGAGAGGGATGGATCGTGGAACTGAGAGAGCGAGCGCGACGATGTCCTGGTCGGCACTGGTGAGTGCAGATTCAATCGGCGCGATCCACGCAGGCGGCAGAGTCTTCACCCTCGTCCGTGCGACATTCGCCATGGTGCCAAGCGCGGCCAGGCGCTCATCCTTCGACTGAGCGTGAGCCAGCGTATTCGCGACCAGCGTCTGGATTGCCGTGTTATCTCCGAACTGCACGAGCTTCTGCTGTAGCTCCTGGCGCTCCGCGCCGCTCAGCGCGGTTCGCGAGAGTTGCGCATTGAAGAATTTTGCGAGCGCGTCGCCCCAGTCAGAGTGATGACCCGCAACCCACCACGCAGTTTCCTCGAGCACGGCGTCCGACGAATCAAGCAGCGGCAACACCGTGTCGGGCTCCAGCGTGCGCCGATCCATCTGATCCAGTGCAATCAGCGCGGCACGCCGCGAACGCGACGACGTGGCCTGAAGTCCCGCTGACGTCGAGAGCGGATCGTTGATCTCGATGAGCGCGTAGGTGACGGAGTGCTCGAGCACGCGATCGATCGGCGAACCGGCGAGCGCGATCAGATCAGGAACGGCCCTCCCGTCACCAATCCGTCCAAGCGCCTCCGCGGCGGCGCGTTGAATGGACGGCACGGCCGCTTTCAGTGCTTGCCGGAGCTGTGGCACGGCGCCAACGTCGCGCAGCAGGCCGGCGGCGTGAATCGCCGCGTGCTTGACGCTCTCGTCAGCATCCACCAGCGCGGTTCGGCTTGCGTCTCGCGCCGGGGCGCCATCGATCCGCGTCAGCGCCCACACGGCATTGCGTCGGGCATCGATCGATGGCGATGTCCTCAGCACTTCACTCAACGCTGCGATCGCTTTGGCGCCTCGACTTCCCAGTTCGCGGACGGCGCGATTCTGAACGGCCGTCCGTTCGTCCTTCAGCAACGCCACGAGACTCGCGGCAGTCATCGTCTTCCACGCGAGCGAGAGGCCGCGCGGGTCCTGAACTTTCAGCGCGCCCTCGCGCCGAACGCGGTAGATGGCGCCGAGTACGTCAGGCTTCGCCAACTGCGAGGTCGGACAACAAAGCTTGTACCAGCCCCCCGTATCGACAACGAGCAGGCTGCCGTCGGCATCCTCGAGGACGTCGGTGGGATGAAAGTCTCGATCTTCCGAAGAGAGAAAATCCGAGTCGCGAATCGTGAACGTTGCACCGGCGGGTTGCAGCACATGCCGCGTCACCTTGCGCATGTTGAACAGGGCGGCGAAAAAGTTGTCGCGGTAGTCGTCGCCGAAGACCCGCGATGAGTAGCGCGTCAGCCCCGCCGGAACCGCCGGCCCAAGCTGCGAGAGGATCGGCATCAGGTCGCCGGTGCGCGTGTGCCCGTCGATCACCGCGTGCACCTTTCCGTACAGCCCGCCGTAAATTGCGTGAATGATCC
>Ga0075433_10002544_pt1 | contig 13895 bp, 15 predicted proteins | sample RhiMethybrSRZTD2_FD_75299 | JGI IMG/M metagenome (GOLD analysis project Ga0075433, IMG submission 75299) | Populus rhizosphere microbial communities from Tennessee, USA - Rhizosphere MetaG P. TD hybrid SRZTD2 | ecosystem: Host-associated > Plants > Roots > Rhizosphere > Soil | place: USA... | reverse complement strand
AGGGGGCGCGTGGAAAGATGGCCGCGTTGTTCACGAGGACGTCGAGCGGGCCGAGCGCCCGCTCCGCAGCACCCACGAGGCTTCTCGCCTCCGCGGGGGCCGCCACGTCGGCGGCGAGCGTCACGGCTCGCCGACCCAGCGCAACGATCTCGGCTGCCGCGGACTCGGTAGCCGCCTTGTCATCCACGTAGTTGAGCGCCACGTCCGCCCCCGCCTGGGCGAAGCGGACGGCAATTGCGCGCCCGATGCCGCGCTGAGCGCCCGTGACGAGAACGATTTTTCCGGCGCACGTCTGGTCAGAGCTCATGCCGCCAGGTGTATCACATCGCGGCGCGGTACGGGCCCGGAGTATACTCGGCCCCACCATGCGCGAGAACACGCTCAAGCAACGGCTTTACGCTGGCAAACCGGCCTTCGGCGTCATGTGTACTTTCCCGTCGCCGCCGGTGGTGGAGATGCTCGGCCACCTCGGCTTCGACTGGATCCTGCTCGACAACGAGCACGGCTCCATCACGGTGGACACCGCCGAGGCGTGCATCGCCGCCGCCGAGCTCTCCGGCATGCCGCCGATCGTGCGCCCGGTCGGGAACCGGCCCGAGATCATCGCGCCATTCCTGGACCGGGGCGCGTGGGGCGTGCAGGTTCCCCACGTGAACACGGCTGGCGAAGCACGCGCTGCCGTGGACGCCGTGAAGTACGCCCCGGAAGGCCACCGCGGCATCTTCAGCGGCGGCCGGCCGGCCGGCTATGGCTTCAAGGGCACAACGGCCGAGTACGCCAAGGAGGCGAATCGCAACACGCTCGTTTGCCTCATGCTGGAGGAAGTGGAGGCCATCGAGAACCTCCCCGATCTCGTCAAGGTGCCGGGGGTCGACGTCTACTTTATCGGGTCCGGCGATCTGTCGCAGTCCATGGGCTACACGGGCCAGCAGGCTCATCCGGAGGTGCAGGCCATGATGGAGCGCGGCGTCAAGATCATCACCAGCGCCGGGCGCATCGCCGGCTGTAGCTGCCCCGACAACCTCGTCCCGAAGTTCCTTGGGCTGGGCGTGCAGTACTTCCACAGCAGCGTGGGCCGCCTGCTCCAGCACGGCAGTGACGCCTATCTGAAAACCATGCGCCAGGCCGCCGGCACGGCGAAGTAAGGCGCCAGAGGAGAGAACGCATGCGATGGGCGACGTTTCAGATTCCTCCCGCGACCACGGAGCGCATCGGCGTCGTCCGGGGCGACGAGATCTACGCGATGGCCGCGGGGCCCAAGCTGATCGATCTGCTCGGCGACGACGGCGAGCGGCTGGCCGCCGCCGGGGCCGAGACGCTCGCGTCGCCGGCGGAGGTGGTGCAGGTCGATCGGGTGCGGCTCTTGCCGCCGATCACGCGGCCGCCGGCGGTGCGCGACTTCATGACGTTCCGCCAGCACATCGAAGAGATTCGTAAGTCGCAGGGGCTCGAGCTACCCAAGCAGTTCTTCGAGATCCCGGTTTTCTATTTCACGAACCCCCACGCGCTGATCGGCGCGCGCGACCCGGTGCCGATGCCGCCGGGCTGCCAGAACCTCGACTTCGAGTGCGAGATCGGGGTGGTCATCGGGCGGGACGGCCACAACCTCGACCCGAAGAACGCCGCCGATCACGTCGTCGGCTTCTGCCTGTTCAACGACTGGAGCGCGCGCGACGTGCAGCGCAACGAGATGGAAATGCGGCTCGGCCCGGCCAAGGGCAAGGACACCGCGACCACGCTCGGCCCGTGGCTCGTGACGAAGGACGAGATCGAGCCCTGGCGGCGGCAGAACGGCTACGACCTCGAGATGGTCGTCTCGGTCAACGGCCGCGAATATGGCCGCGACAAATGGGCCAACGCCTACTGGTCGATCGGCGAGATCATCGCCTACGCGTCGCGCGGTACGAAGGTGGCCGCGGGAGACGTGCTGGGGACGGGCACGTGCGGCAACGGCTGTCTGGCCGAGCTCCGGGCGCGCGATGCCGTCCGCTTTCCGTGGCTGGCCGTCGGCGACGAGGTCGTCTGCGAGGTCGAGCGCCTCGGCCGCATCGCCAACCGGATTGTCGCCGGTCCGCCACTGATCCCGCTGCGTTCCTGAGCCTGAGCCTAGGAGTGGGAGCATGACCCGACATTTCGGAGTGCTGATTCCGTCCACGAACACGACGGTCGAGATCGAGAGCCGGCTCTTGCCGGCGACGTACCAGGCGCACGTCGGGCGCCTCAAGTCGAGCGGCGCCGGCTCCTTCTCGCCGAGCCGCGACGAGGACATCGACTATCAGTCGCACCTCCTGGGAACAGCCAGGGTCGAGATCGTGATCCTCGCCCAGACGTCGGCGAGCCTGCACGCCGACGACTACGACGACGTGGTCACGAAACGCATGAGCGCGGGCGCTGGTGTTCCGGCGATCACGTCGGCGCAGGCGGTGGGCCGTGCCGTCCGGGCGCTCGGTGCCCGCCGGATCGCGATCGTTTCGCCGTATTCGGAAGCGGTCAATTCGCGTGCCGCCCGATACTTCGAGAAGAGGCATGGGCTCACCACGATTGCGCTCGAGGGATTCGGCGCTACCGACGCGTACGCGATCGGGAAGCTCGGCCCCGAGAACGCGCGCGACGCCTTCGTCCGGATCGATCGGCCGGAGATCGAGGCGTTCGTGGTGCCGGGCGGCAATTTTCCGACGATGCCTTCCATCGGGGCCTGGGAGCGGGAATTCAAACGGCCGGTCGTGACGACGAATCAGGCGTCATTCTGGGCGGCGCTGCGCGCGTTCAAGAGCACCGACCGCGTGCCGGGCTTCGGCCGCTTGCTCGCCGACCTGCCGGCCGACGCCGCGTCGTAAACAGCACCGAATGGTCGATCGGCAGACCGGCTCTCGAGGCCCATCGTCTGCCGCCGACTGGATCTTCACCGACGGCCGGATCCTCACGTTCGACGCACGGCGCCCCCGGGCTACCGCACTGGCCGTCGCCGGTGGGCGCATCGCCGCCGTGGGCGATCGCAGCGACGTCAAGCCCTGGCGCGGACGCCGCACTGAGATCGTCGATCTTCGCGACGCCACCGTCATTCCCGGGCTGGTCGACGCCCACGCTCACCTCGATCGCGAGGGGCTGAAGTCGCAGTACCCTTCGCTGGCTCGGTGCCGGTCGATCGGCGACGTCCAGAGGCTCGTTCGCCGCCAGGCCGCCGGGACGCCGAAGGGGCAGTGGGTGGTCACCATGCCCGTCGGCTCGCCGCCGTTCTATCAGGACCAGCCGAGCAGGCTCGCGGAAAACCGCTGGCCTACGCGTGCCGACCTCGACGTCGCGGCGCCCGATCATCCGGTCTACATCCGCGGCATCTGGGGCTACTGGAACAAGCCGCCGGTCTACTCGATAGCCAACAGCCGGGCGCTGGCGCGGGCGGGCGTCACGGGCGGCACGGTGCCACCTCCGGGCGTGGAGATCGTCAGGGACGCTGCCGGCGAGCCCACCGGCGTGTTCGTCGAGCACAACCTGGTCCAAGTGCTGGAGTTCACGCTCCTGCGCGAGGTGCCGCGCTTCACCCACGCTGATCGTCTGCGCGCACTCCATCAGTCGCAGCTCGCCTACGCTCGGCGCGGTGTCACGGCGGTCTACGAAGGGCATGGCATCGCGCCGGAGGTGCTCGCGGTCTACCGCGAAGCCCGCGAGCGCGGCTGGTTCCGCCTGCGCGCGAGCCTGGCGGTGAGCCCGACCTGGGAGGGCCCGGTCGAGGCTGCGAGCACGCTGCGCGATCTTGCGTCGTGGGCCGGCGGGCGGGGAATGGGTGACGATCGGCTGCGCGTTGCGGGCATCTGCTTGCACTACGGCGGCGACGCCGACGTCGCGCGGATCCTGCACGACGCTCAGCCCTACACGGGCTGGGCCGGCTTCGTGGAGAGCGCGAACTCTCGGGAGGCCTACACGGTGCAGGCCACCCTCGCGGCTCGGCTGGGCCTGCGCGTCAACACGCTGGTGACGCGCTGCCTGCCCGACGTGCTGGATGCCTGGCAGGCCATCGACGCTCAGCATCCGATCCGCGACGCGCGGTGGGTACTCGTTCATCTCAACGCCGCCACGCCGGAACAGCTCGAGCGCATCCGCGCGCTCGGCCTGGTGGCGACGACCAACCCGATCTCGTATCTCTACCGCTCGGCCGGCGACGAGGTGGCCCGGCTCGGCGGTGCCGCCGACCAGCTGCTGCCTCACCTGAGCCTGCTGCGTCGGCGCATCCCGTTCGGGATCGCGACCGACAACAAGCCGGCCGATCCGTGGATGGCGTTCGCCGCCGTCGTGGCCCGGCGCGACATGCGCACCAGCGTGGTCGTCGGGCCCGGCGAGCGGCTCAGCCGCGCTCAGGCGCTCATGGCGCTGACCAGGGGCGGTGCCGCGATCGACTTCGCCGAGCGCGAGCGGGGCCGGCTCGCTCCAGGCTGGGCTGCGGACTTGGCGGTGCTCGAGCAGGACCCGCTGACGGCGCCGCTCGACGAGCTGATCGGACTGACGACGCGGTTGACGATGGTCGGTGGCGACGTGGTGCACCAGGCCTGACTCGTGGTCGTTGCGACCGCTAGCCTCGTTCGCGTAGCTGCGTGAGCAGGAACTCGCACCGACCCGGCTGCGTCGGGGCGGTTGCGAGCGGTGGGGGGCTTGGGGGCGCCGGAGCGCCCCATGGGACTAAACAGGCAGCAGCGGCTCGGTCCTGTCCGGCGGCAGATCGGTGTCGAACGAGTTGATGAGCAGCGCCAGGAGACTGTAGTTGCCCATGATCAGCGCCAGCTCGACGACGCCCTGGCGGCCGAGCTGCTCCAGCGCCGACTGAAACGCGCCGCGGCTCACGCGGCGAGTCCGGAAGAATTCGCGGCCGTAGTTCACCACCGCCGCCTCGTCGAGCGTCAGTGCCGGAAGCTCCTTGCGGTCGCGCAGCGCGTCGACGAGCTCGCTGCGCACACCGGCCTTGCGCGCGGACGCAGCGTGGGCGTTCCAGATGTGCTGGCAATCCAGCTCTCGCGCGGTGACCAGCATGGCGAGCTCCTGGATCTTCTTCGAGAGCGAGGATTCCTCCCGCAGGTAGTGGTTCAGAAGCGTGGCCCACTGGTGCGCCTTCGGCACGTGGATCAGCACGGAGCCCGGGCCGTATTTGGGGACGGATCCGCCAAGCCCTTTGACCATCTCGTCGAAGATGGTCCGCTGCGATTCGGGGACGCTCTCTCTGGTCGCGGTCGGTAGTCTAGCCACAATGCTCTCCCGGTGCGCCCGACGAAGCTTCTCTTCTAGCCGGACAGCGTGTCGTAGTGGTGCGAGCTCGAGATCACGCCGTTCGCGTACAGCTTGGCGATCTCGTCCCTCGAATAGCCCAGGAGGCCGAGCACCTCTTCGTTGTGCTCGCCTACCTTCGGGGTGGAACCGACGACGGCCGGCGTCCGGCTGAAGTGCCAGAAGTCGCCGGACACGGCGATCTTGCCGGCCAGGAAGTCGGGCACCTCGACCATGGCCCGCCGCTCCCACGGGTGCGGATCCTCAGCCGCCTGCGCGATAGTGTTCACCGGCGCCGCCACCACGTCGTGGCGTGTGAAGTGGGCGATGGCGTCCTTCATCGTCATGGGGGCCATCAACTCGCGCATCGCCTCGTTGATGGCCTCGGCGTGCTTGCCACGCTCGCGGCGCGTGGTGAAGCGCGGGTCTTCCTGCCACTCGAGCTTTCCGAGCGCCGCGCACACGCGAGGCCAGTGATGCTGGTCACCGGCGGCGATCAGAACCCAGCCGTCCTTGCACGGGTACATGCCGCTCGGCGGCGCATCGGACTTGCCCCGCTGGGGCAGGGTGCCAGCGCCGTGATACGCGGTGATGGGAATCTCGGTCAGGCTGTAACCGGAGTCCGCCAGACAGACGTCGATGCACTGGCCTTCGCCCGAAATGCTGCGCTCGTGGAGGGCGGCCAGCGTGCCGATCGCCGAATGCAGCGCGGTGGTGCGATCGATGATGGGAACCCCGGCACGGATCGGCGGCATGCCGTCCTCGCCGGTGACCATCGCGATGCCGGACATGGTCTGGCCGATCGGATCGTAGCCGATCTGGTCGCGATAGGGCCCGAACTGCCCGTACGCGGAGACATTCACCATGATGATCCGGGGATTCAGCGCCTTCAGCACGTCGTAACCGAAGCCCATCTCATCGATCGTCCCCGGTCGGAAGTTCTGCACGAGCACGTCGGACACCTTGATCAGCTTGCGCAGGGCCGCCTTCGCGTCTTCCTTGCGCAGGTCCATGCTCACGCTCTTCTTGCCGCTGTTGTACTGAACCCAGTAGGCGCTCTGCTTACCGACCCACGGCGAGTGATACCGGGTCTCCTCGCCGCCGATGCGCTCGATCTTGATGACCTCAGCGCCCAGCCGGGCGAGCACCTGGGCGCAGCGCGGCCCGGCCTGATGACGACCCAGGTCGATCACGCGGATTCCGTTCAGCGGCCCTTTGGCGTCTGTCATCGAATCACTCCTTGCCGTGCACCCGGAGTTCGGTGCGCCCGGAATCAGAAAACGATCACGAGCCGCCCACGAGTCCCGCCGGCGGCCATCTTGCGCTGCGCCTCCGCCGCCTGCTCGGGCGGAAACGTTTCCGCCACGCGCAGGGTGAGCCGACCTTCGGCGACGAGACGGCCCAGGCCCTCGAGTGCTTCCTGGTTCTGCAGATATGACATCACCCGCACCGGCTCGATCGCGATGCCGCGCTCGGATGGGCCGGCGAAGCCGCGGACGGTGGCGAGCCTCCCGCCATCCCGGATCGCCGGCAACGCGGCCGCGTCGAGCACCGCCGCGTCGATCAGTCCATCTACGCCGCCGGGCGCCGCGTCGTAGATCGCGCGGATCGCCCCGTCGCCGCTCGGTACGAACGTCTTCGCGCCCATGCGCTTCACCAGCACCTGATCTTGAGATCGCGCCATCGCGATCACCCGCAGCCCGTCGGCGACGCCGAGCTCGACCGCGTAGCCGCCGACGGCGCCGGCCGCACCGGTGACGCCCAGCGTCTGCCCCGGCTTGAGCGCGAGACGGTCGAGCGCGAGACGAACGGTCAGCCCGTTCATCGGCAGGGTCGCGGCCGCCTCCAGACTGGCCTTCTCGGGCACGCGCGCGACCGACGCGGCGGGAATCACGACCTGCTCGGCCTGAGCGCCACCGCCGGGTCGGCGCGGATTGACGATCGCCATCACGCGATCGCCGGCGCGCCATGGCGTGCCCTCGCCGACGGCATCAACCACGCCGGCCAGCTCCATGCCGGGGATGTAGGGCGGCACCACGCCCATCTCGGCCAGCTGGGCCGTCGTCAGCTGCCGTCCCGAGCGGAAGCTGATGTCGGTCGGGTTGACGGTGGCCGCCGCCACGCGAATGCGCACCTCGCCGGGCCCGGGTTGCGGCACCGGCAGCTCTGACACTTCCAGTACGTCGGGTCCACCCAGTCGAGAAAACGTCACCGCTCGCATATGCCCCTCCGGTGATTCGGGAGGAGTCTAGCACTGTCTGTCCCTAGTTGGCCTGCGACGCGCACGGCCGGCACGCGCGCTAGGGCCGAACGCCCGGCGTCTCGATGGCCATTCCGCGCGCGCGCCACATCAGGAACAGCTCGAGGTCGACCAGCTCGGGCGCGCCATACTCGTACGCCTCGGCACGAATCCCGACCAGACAGTTGCGCAGCCGCCGCTGGAGCGAGCCGAGACTCTGCCACTCGAGCCGATAGACGGGATAGCCGGTTGGATGCGCCTGTGGAATCACGTTGCCCGCGAGCTTGCGTCCCCAGTTATCGTCGTGACACTGGCTGCACGCCAGATTCAGCTGTCCCTGGCGCCGGTAGAATGCGGCGCGGCCGTCGTCGAGGAACGGCTGCGTTCTGGCGTCGACGGTGATGTCGATCGGCAGGCCGCGCGACTGGCGCGCCACGTACGCCGTCAGCGCCAGGAGCTCGCGGCTCTCGTAGGCGAGCGCCGGCGCCTGCTGGCGCTCGGTGCGGCACAGGTTGATGCGCTGCTCGAGGTTGACAGGCCGTTTCAGTGTGCCGTCGTACGCGGGATAGCGCGCAGCCACGCCCTTCATGGTCGCGCGCGCCTCGCCGTGGCAGTCTGCGCAGGCGCGGCCGGTTGCGCCCGTCTTGCGCGCCCACAACGCGCCGCCGTCGAGCACCCCCAGCATCCCGGGATTGGCGGTGTCGTCGTCCTGCATGGCGCGCGTCTCCCGGCTCATGAGCTCGTAGCCCGAGCGGCGCTCGGCCAGGGGAATCTCGGCGGCGAACGACGCGCCGGCGAGCGCGACTATCGTGAGCGCGACCAGGAGGCGGCGAGCTCTCCCGCTCAATCGACCGTGATGGTGGCGGTCTCGGTCGCCGAGAAGCCGTTGTCGCCGGTCCATTGGAACGTGAGCGTCCCGCTCTCGGTGGCGACCGTCGAGAAGACGAAGAACGGGTTGGCGGCGATGGCCGGATGGAGCTCGGCCCGGAAGACTTCGGTGCCGTTGTAGGTGCACACGAACAGCCGGATGATGTCGCGCGGAATCCGCGCGCCGAGCTGCGAGCGGCGATACCCAGTTTCCATCTGGTGCGAGATCAGCGTCTTGATCTCGATGATCTCGCCACGCCTCGCGCGGTCCGGCGCGTTGATGAGCGCGTTGGCCACGGCTACGCGTCCTCGAGACAGGCGGCCAGGGTCACCACGACCGCGGCGGTGGCGGACCAGAACGAGCCGTCGCTCAGCTCGCCGATCGCCGTCACCGTCTGGGTGTTGGCGAGCCGGATCCGCGTCGACACGCGCGCCCGCCCGGCGCGCGGCCCGAGGCGGAAGCTGACGACCTCGGGCTGCGGGTTCAACTCGGTGAACACGTGGATGGCCCGCACGTGGTCGGCCGGGGTCATCGCGCTCTCGACGCTGACCGTGAGCGGTACGGTGTTGCCGTTCTCGGACAGCGGCGGCAGCTCGAGCTTGACCCGCCCCTTCGTGACAGGGGCCGAGCCGACGATCTTCCGGATCGCCTCCTGCGCCTCCTGGGGAGTCGCGTGAGCGGGCACGACCGTGATGACCGCACCGAGGCCGAGTCCGGCCGCGGCGCTTACCAAGAACTCGCGACGCGAGGTCTCGCGGTCCATCAATCCTTCAGCGTGGTCAAGAAGGCCACCACGTCCTCGATCTGCTCGGCGGTCAGGATGGGCTTGTCGCGCCACGCCGGCGCGACCCGCGTGAACCCATCAATTCGATGATACGCCGGCATGATCGTGACCGGGTTGATTCGACTCGAATCGACGATCCGAAGCCGGAGCTGGCCCTCGGACCACCGCTTGCCGGTACCCGCCAGATCGGGCGCGAGATTGCCCTGAAAGCGCTCCTCCGGGAACGGACCGCTGTGGCAAAGCAGGCACAGGCCGAGCTGGCGATTGGTGACGATCGCGCGACCGCGCGCCGGGTCACCCTTGCCACCGGTGAGCGAAGCCGGGATCGAGTCTTGCCCGCTCGCCACGCCGCTCGCCGCGCCCATCGCGCAGCCGGCGGCGACGAGCGCCGCGGCGAATCTCACCCGAAGACCTCGCCGGTGATCGTGCGGAACCAGGCCTCGGCGAGCACCGCTTCCGCCTTGCGCGCCTCGCGCGGCGCGTCCGACGGGCTCACGCCGCCGGCACCGGGCACGTCCGCGAGCTGCCCGTTGGTCGGCTGATAGACGCCGGCGACCGAGATCCCGTAGTCGGGCGCGACCAGGCTGTAGCACGTGTTGATGAGCTTGGGGTTGGACGGCGTGCCGCCCCCAACGAGCGCGGCGACCGCAGCGGCGCACACCTTGGCCTGGGAGTTCGCGGCGAACGCCGACTTCGGCATCGCACCCGCGATCGCGGCGTCGCCGATGACGTGGATGCCGGGCTGGAGCTTCGACTCGAACGTGACCGGATCGATCGGACACCAGCCGCTGCGATCGGTGACGCCGGCGGCCTCCGCGATGCGGCCAGCCTTCTGCGGCGGGATGACGTTGGCCACTTTCGCCTGGTGCTTCCCGAAATCGGTCACCAGCGTGCGTGTGGCGGGTTCGACCGAGGTGACGTTACCCCCTTTGGAGAGCGGCACCCACTCGAGCAGGCCCGGATAGAGCTCGGCCCACGCGGCCTGGAACAGCCGTTGCTTCGAGAAGGCGTCCTTCGCGTCGAGCACGAGTAGCTTCGACTTCGGCTTCTTCGTCTTGAGGAAGTGCGCGATCAGGCTGGCGCGCTCGTAGGGGCCGGGCGGGCACCGGAACGGATTGGCCGGCGCCGCGATGACGACGAGCCCGCCGTCGTCCATGGTCTCGAGCTGGCGGCGCAGCAGGAGCGTCTGGTCCCCGGCGCGCCACGCGTGCGGCATCTGGGCGGACGCGGCCTCGTCGTATCCGGGCAGCGCGCCCCAGCGGATGTCGATGCCGGGCGCCAGTACGAGCCGGTCGTACGTGAGCTTCGCGCCGTCGGCGAGCGTGACCGATTTCGCCGGAGCGTCGATGGCGGTCGCGGTCGTCCGCGCGATGGTGATGCCGTCGGCGGCAACGCGCTCGTACGTGAATTGCTGGGCGGAGAGCTCGCGCATGCCGACGATCACCGAGTTGCTGAACGGGCACGCGGTGAACGTGGCGTTCGGCTCGACCAGTGTCACCGCGATTTTCGGGTCGGCCTGACGAAGGGCGCGCGCACAGCTGGCGCCCGCGAAGCCGCCACCGACGACCACGACCCGGGGCCCGCTCGCCTGGGCGCGGGCCCGGCGCGGACCGAGCACGCTCGCGGTCGCCGCGGCGCCGAGCTTGAGGAATTGCCGGCGGGTCGTCGTCACTTCTGCGAAGCGTACCAGGCGGCGATCGCCTGGATCTCGGCGTCGGTGAAGCCCTTGGCGATGCGGTCCATCACCGTGCCGGCCCGCGCGCCCGAGCGGAAGTCCTGCATAGCCTTGATAATCTGATCGCGATCGCGCCCGGCCAGGCGCACGACCGGTGAGGTGACGCGCGGCGACCCAGGATGACAGCCCGAGCACGCCGCGGCGCCGGCTGGCGGCTCGGCCGCTACGACGGCGGCCGCCGCGATCGAAGCAAGCCCGATCGCGGCGGCCACCACCCTACGCATGACTCACACTATCTGGTAGCCGTGGTTCTTGAGCGGGAACGTACGGATGCGCTTGCCGGTCGCCCGCGCCATCGCGTTCAAAACCGCCGGCGCCGCCACGCAGATCGTCGGCTCGCCGACGCCGCCCCAGAATCCGCCGGACGGCATGATGATCGACTCGACCTTGGGCATCTGCGCGATCTTCATCGAGTCGAAGGTGTTGAAGTTGAGCTGCTCGATGGCGCCGTTCTTCACGGTGTTCTCTTGCATGAAGACCGCCGACAGCCCGTAGACGAACGAGCCCGCTATTTGCCGCTCGATCTGCGCCGGGTTCACGGCATACCCCGGATCGGTCGCGCAGACGATGCGGCGCACCTTGACCTTGTCGCCGCCGGTGACCGACACCTCGGCGCACGCCGCCACGTAGCTGTTGAATGCCATCATGTGCGCCAGGCCGCGATACACGCCCTGCGGCGCAGGCTTGCCCCACCCGCCGCGGTCAGCCACGGCGTTCAGCACCGCCAGGTGCTTGGGATGCTTGCTCATCAGTTTGCGCCGGAACTCGAGCGCGTCCTGGCCGGCAGCCAGGGCTAGCTCGTCCATGAAGCATTCCAGGAAGATCGCGTTCTGGTTGATGTTCACGCCGCGCCAGAAGCCGGGCGGCACGTGCGTGTTGCGCATGGCGTGATCGATCAGGAGATTGGGCACGGTGTAGCCGAGCGTGAAATCGCCGCTCGGGTCGAGCCCTTGGAACGTGGCGTTGTCGCGCCCGTCCTGGAGGTTCTGCGGGAACACTGCGGACAGGATGGACTGCCCGGACAGCCGCATGTGCAGCCCGACGAGATTACCGCTCGCGTCGAGCCCGCCCGTCATCTTCGCCTGCATGACCGGGTGATACCGGCCCTGCGCCATATCTTCTTCGCGTGACCACAGGAGCTTCACGGGCGTGCCCGGGACCTGCTTGGCGATCCGCACGGCCTGCGTGACATAGTCGTGGAAGGCCCCGCGGCGGCCGAACCCGCCGCCGATGACCATGATCTTGTAGACCTCGCACTTGTCGGCCGGCAATCCGGAGGCTGCCAGCGTCGCCGCGAACGCCGCCTCGCCGTTCTGCGTCGGCACCCAGACCTCGCACTTGTCGTCCGTGTACTTGGCCGTTGCGTTCATCGGCTCCATCGGCGCGTGATTCAGGAACGGGTAGGCGTACACCGCCTCGACCTTCTTCGCCGCGCCGGCGATCGCGCCCTTCACGTCGCCGACCTGCGTGCGGACGAAGGCCTGATCGGCGCCGAGGCCCTCCTTGAGCATGTCGGCGATCGTCGCGCTCGACACGTTCTTGTTCGGGCCTTCGTCCCAGGTGATCGGCAGAGCGTCGAGCGCTTTCTTGGCCTCCCACCACGTCTCGGCCACGACCGCGACCGCTGAGTCGCCGACCTGGACGACGTGCTTCACGCCCGGCATGCCCTTGACCTTGTCGGCTTCGTAACCCTTCACCTTGCCGCCGAACACCGGACACTCCTTGATCGCGGCGTTGAGCATGCCCGGCATCTTGAGATCGAAGCCGTAAATCTGCGCCCCGGTGACCTTGGTCATGGTGTCCAGGCGTTTGACCGACTTGCCGATGATCTTCCACTCCTTGGGATCCTTGAGCGCCACCTCGGCCGGCGGCGTCAGCTTCGCCGCAGCCTCCGCCACCTTGCCGTAGGTGGTCGTGCGGCCGGTGGACTTGTGCGTGATCACGCTGTTGGCTGCGCTACACTCGGCGGCCGGGACGCCCCAACCGTTGGCGGCCGCCTGCACCAGCATCACCCGGGCGGTGGCGCCGCCCTTGCGCACGTACTCGTTCGACTCGCGGATGCCGCGGCTTCCGCCGGTCGAGAAGTTCCCCCACGGACGCTTGCGTGCGACGGACTGGCCGGGTGTCGGATACTCGGTGGTCACCTTCGACCAGTCGCACTCGAGCTCTTCGGCGACCATCTGGGCCAGGCCGGTCAGGGTGCCCTGTCCCATCTCCGAGCGCGCGACCCGGACCACGACCGTGTCGTCCGAACGGATGACCACCCAGGCGTTGATCTCGGGCGAGCCGTCCTGCGCGCGCACGACGCCCGCGCCGAACGGGATCTTCAGGCCGAGAGTGAGCCCGGCACCGACGGCCGCGGTGCCGATGACGAACGAGCGTCGATCGATCTTCGGGGTCGTGATCATGGCTCTCCCCTATGCCTTCGCTGCGGCGTGAATGGCCTCGCGCACCTGCTGGAACGTACCGCAGCGGCAGATGTTCGTGATCCCCGCGTCGATGTCGGCGTCGGTGGGCCTCGGCTTGTCCTTGAGGAGCGCCGCCACCGCCATGATCATTCCGGACTGGCAGTAGCCGCATTGGGGAACTTCGTTGTCTACCCAGGCCTTCTGCACCTTGTGCAAGGTGCCGCCGCTCGCGAGCCCCTCGATCGTCGTGACCTGCTTGCCTTCGGCCACGCTGACGGGCACGACGCAGGAGCGTACCGCCTTGCCGTCCAGGTGCACCGTGCAGGCGCCGCACACCGCGATACCGCAGCCGTACTTGGTGCCCGTGAGGCCTGCCTGCTCGCGAATCGCCCACAGAAGCGGGGTGGTCGGATCGACCTTGAGCTCGAGGGATTTGCCGTTGATGGTCAGCCGCGCCATGGTCTTCCCTCCCGGGATTGGGGTCCGATGGGGCGAATATCGCCCATTATGCCCAGGAAAGCCAGTTGTTCGGAGCTACCCCGGACTACACCATGGTTCGAACGTTTGGGGCGATGGCGACGTCCATCTCCGTCAGCTTCATCACTTCCTGA
>Ga0075433_10002542_pt1 | contig 13896 bp, 11 predicted proteins | sample RhiMethybrSRZTD2_FD_75299 | JGI IMG/M metagenome (GOLD analysis project Ga0075433, IMG submission 75299) | Populus rhizosphere microbial communities from Tennessee, USA - Rhizosphere MetaG P. TD hybrid SRZTD2 | ecosystem: Host-associated > Plants > Roots > Rhizosphere > Soil | place: USA... | reverse complement strand
ATTCCCCGGACGCCTTCTTCCGCGTCGTGGTCTTCTTGGCCGAGGGCGCGCGCTTGGCGGCGGGCTTCTTGGCCGACGAGCGCTTGGCTCCACTGCGGCGCGCGCCCCCCGCCGACGGCGTCTTGTCCTTGGCGGCCGCGACGGAGGCCTTCAGCGCCTCCATCAGGTCCACGACGCGGGCCGGTGCCTCTTCGCTCGGGGCCTCGATCGGTTCGCCGGCGGCCTTCTTCTCCACGATCTGGAGCAGCGCCTCGCGGTACTCGTCGGTGAACGCCCCGGGGTTCCACGGCTCGGTGAGGCTGTCGATCAGCGAGCGCGCCATCTCGACCTCGTTGTCTCGGACCTTCTCGTCGGCGGGCACCGTGTCGAACTCGGCCGCCCGGACCTCGTCCGGCCAGTACATCGTCTCCAGCACGAAGACCTCGTCCTTGAAGCGCAGCGCGGACAGGTGCTCCTTGTCGCGGAAGCTCACCTTGGCGATGCCGACCTTGTTCTCCTCGGTCAGCGCCTGCCTGAGCAGCGCGTACGCCTTGGCGCCCGTCTCGTCCGGCACGAGGTAGTAGGACTTCTTGAACAGGATCGGGTCGATCTCGTCCAGCTCCACGAACTGCTGGATGTCGATCGCGCGGCTGGATTCGACCGGCACGGCGTCGAAGTCCTCGTCCTCCAGGACCACGTACTTGTCCTTCTCGAGCTCGTAGCCCTTGACGATGTGCTCGAAGTCGACCTCCTCCCCGTCGACCGAGCACACCCGCTTGTACCGGATGCGCCCCATGTCCTCGTCGTGGAGCTGATTGAACTTCAGGGACTTCTCCTCGGTCGCCGGGTACACCGCGACCGGGATCGTGACGAGGCCGAACGAGATGGCCCCCTTCCACATCGCTCTGGGTGGCATGTGCGCTCCTTCGTCTCTCCGGCGTCTCTGGCTGGCGTCCCTCGACGTGGTGTATGGACGGCAGGAGCCAGCGATTCTAGTCGGCGGGAGCGACAAATCCCCTCCCGAGGCCGGGCAGGGTTGACCCCTCGCGCGCCTCGGTATACGAAACGGCCGTGCGTGTCGTCCGCGCCCTGGCCGCTCCGGTGTTCGCGATCGTGCTGTTCGCGGCGTGCTCGAACGGCGAGACGCAGGTCCAGGGCGGCGGCACCTCGCCGACCGGCCCGCCCGAAAGGGTCCCACCGCCACCGGCGCGACCGGCACCACCGCCGCGGGCGGGCTGACGGGGGCGGTGCAGCTCGACCTGGCCGCCATGGACAACCCGACCGGCGCCACGATGTACTCGTGCGACGGCGTCGAGGGCACCTGGACCTACGATCCGGGCGCGCTCGCCGTCGAGGGCGTCGAGATCACGATGAAGCCGGCCGAGGTGAACATGTCCGGCGGGACGGGGACGCTGGAGATCTCCGGACAGGTCACGCTTCCGGGGGCAGGCGGCGCGGGCTTCACCGACACGGTCGAGCTGCGGATCACCGGCACCGCGGACGCGCCGTCGATGTCGGCCTCCGGCGTCCACGTCGAGGCGACCGGTGCCCTGCAGGGCGTCCCGATCGACCTCGCCCACTTCTTCCCCGAGAAGGTGGCGATCCCGATCGTCGAGGGCGCCCCGAAGTGTTGAGACTCCCTCAGTGCTGAACTGACCGCTACGCTGGCGAGATGCCGCCGCGGAAGAGGAAGACCTCCGGCGGGCGCGCGTTCACCGTCGCGTTCCCGCAGCCCCTACCGGCCGACAAGCGCGGCGACGCATGGTGGATGGAGGCCGACGGGCGCGAGCTCCGGCTCTCCAACCTCGACAAGGTGTTCTGGCCCGAGGAGGGCTATACCAAGGGCGATCTGCTCGCCTTCTACTACAACGTCGCCGAGCTGATCCTGCCGCACCTGCGCGACCGGCCGCTCACGATGAAGCGGATGCCGGACGGCATGGCCGGCCCGTTCTTCTACGAGAAGACGGCTCCCTCGCACACGCCCGACTGGATCGCGCGCTGCCCGGTGCAGAGCGAGGACAGCAAGGACGGCGTGATCGGCTACATGATGGTGCAGGACCTCGCGACGCTGCTGTTCGTCGTGAACCTCGGCGCGATCGAGATGCATCCGCTGCACTCGCGCTGTGAGTCCATCGAGTCGCCCGACTACCTGTTCTTCGACCTCGACCCGATGGGCGCGAGCTTCGAGGACGTGCTGATCGTGGCCCAGCACGTGCACGCGGCGCTCGGCGCGCTGGGACTGACCGGCTACCCGAAGACCTCCGGCGCGACCGGCGTCCAGATCTACGTGCCGGTCGAGGTCGGCTGGTCCTACGACCAGGTGCGCGACTTCGTCGGCACGCTCGGCCACACGATCGAGCGGGCCGACCGCGATCACGTGACGATGGCGTGGCAGATCTCCAAACGCACCGGCAAGGTCTTCATCGATCACAACATGAACCGGAGCGGGGCCAACATCTCGGCGGCCTACTCGATCCGCCCCGAGGCGATGGCCACGGTATCCACGCCGGTGACCTGGGACGAGATCGACGCGGGGATCACGCCGCAGGACTTCCGGATCGAGAACGTGTGGGAGCGGTTCGACAAGCTCGGCGACCTGTTCGAGGGCGTCCGGACCCGACCGCAGGATCTGGCGCCGGCGCTGGAGGCCGTCGGGCTGCCCTCGGAGAAGGCGTTCGCGAACCCGAGGCAGGCCGCGCGGCGCACCTCCCAGGAGGTGATCGCCGCGTCGAAAGACCCGAACCTCGGCGAGTACCTGCGCAAGCGGACGTTCGGACCCGAGGGGACGACCGAGCCGGCGCCCGGCGAGGCCACCGGCGGGGGCAACTCGTTCGTCATCCACAAGCACCGCGCCACGCGCCTGCACTACGACGTCCGGCTCGAACGCGACGGAGCGCTGCCGTCGTGGGCGGTCCCGCGCGGGCTGCCGACCCAGCCCGGCGACCGGCGTCTGGCAGTCCGGACCGAGGATCACCCATTGGAGTACGGCTCGTTCGAGGGCACGATCCCCGAGGGCCACTACGGGGCCGGCGAGGTTCGGATCTTCGACGACGGGACCTATGAGCCGGTCGAGTGGACGGACTCGAAGGTGAGCTTCGTGCTGCACGGCCGCCGGTACCCGGGCCTCGAGTTCCACTTCGTCAAGACCAGGACCGACTGGCTCGCGTTCCTGGCCTCGGGCCAGCGCGCGCCGCTGATCCCCTCGCCACCCGCGTTCCAGCCGATGCTGGCCGAGGGCGGGTGGAAGGCGTTCGACGACCCGAAGTGGTGGTTCGAACCGAAGTTCGACGGGATCCGCTCGATGACGGCCATGGGGACCGACGCCACGAGGCTGGTCACGCGCAACGCGAGGGACGTGACCGACAAGTACCCCGAGCTGCGCATGGTGCACGAGCTCGTCGATCAGGTGAACGCGGTGCTGGACGCCGAGATCGTGGCGTTCGACGAGGACGGGAAGAACTCGTTCGAGGCCCTGCAACAGCGGATGAACCTGACCAACGAGCGCGAGATCAAGCGCATCTCGGGCAAGATCCCGGTCGCGCTCGTAGCGTTCGACCTGCTGTGGCTGGACGGCAACGACCTGAGGGATCTCGCGCTCGAGCAGCGACGCGAGCTCCTGGAGACGATCGTCGAGCAGGACCACCGCCTGCAGGTCGTCACGCACGTCGAGGGCGAGGGCAAGGACTTCGTGGCGGTGGCGCGCAAGCTCGGCCTGGAGGGCGTCGTGGCGAAGCGGATCGGCTCGCGCTACCAGCCGGGCCGGCGCTCCCCGGACTGGCGCAAGATCAAGCTCACCAACACGCAGGACTGCGTGATCCTGGGGTGGACGCCCGGACAGGGCGGCCGGTCGGGGACGTTCGGCGCGTTGCTGGTCGGCGCCTACGACGAGGGCGAGCTGCTGTGGATCGGTCAGGTCGGCACCGGGTTCACGCGCCAGGTGCTCGACCGCGTCCTGGAGACGCTGGAGCCGCTGAAGCGATCCACGCCGCCGATCGACGACCCGGAGCTCGCGAAGGTGAAGGGCGCCACGTTCGTCGAGCCGACCGTCGTCTGCGAGGTCGAGTACCTGGAGATCACCAAGAGCACGAAGAAGATGCGCGCGCCATCGTTCAAGGGCCTTCGGGACGACAAGACGCCCGAGGAATGCGTGCTCGAGAAGCCGAAGGGCTGAGCGCTAGAAGGGCTCGAACCCGGCGCGGACCAGCATCGCCCGGACCTCGCGCTCGTCCAGGCCACGATCGACGAGCTCCTTGTAGATCCGAACCGCCGCGAACGAGCGGCCGCACCGAGGGCAGAACTGGAAGTGGTCCTCGGCCGGCGTCTGGCACCAGGGGCACCGCGTGACCTCGACCCGGTTGTCGGGCTCGAGGCCCGTGTCGGCGAGCGCGTCGATGTAGCCCTTGCCGTAGTCCCACTGGATGTACTCGTCCTCCTTGACCTCGAACGCCGGCTCGTGCATCTGGGACTCGCCGGTCTGCAGCATGTGCTCGAGGTTCTCCAGGAGGAGCTCCCACTCGTAGAAGTGGTTCTCCTGGCAGCGGTCGCACGCGATCACGACCCCCTTGACGCCCTGTCCCTTGAAGCTCCGGCGCATGCCGTCGAGATCCTCGATGTCGGCGCGCACGTTCTCGGCCTCCTGGGCGTCCAGTGGGACGACCTCGCGTTCGTCGTCGTCGTCGAGCGGCTCTTCCATCAGTCCACGTCCTCATCGCGCAGGTCGAAGGTCTTGAACGCCTCGGCGTACTCGAACCCGCCCTGCTCGCCTAGCTCCTGCGCCCGCTCCCGCACCCAGTCGAGCGCGTCCCCGAGGCCCTGCGACACGTGGGCCTCGAGCGAGGCGATCTTGGTCTCGAGCGTCTTGGTGATGTCCACGTAGGTATCGGCATCGTCCGAGGACAGCCACAGGTTCGGGATCTCGTAGGGCTCAAGGCCCTCGTCCAGGAGCTCCGAGAACTGCGGGCGGCTGGGTGCGTCGGGCATCACGGCGCACAGCGCGAGCGTTCCCGCCTGCTTGTGGTCCCAGTGGTTGATGTAGCGGTTCGCCGACCACAGGCGCGATGGATCGGGGGCGACCAGCACCTCGGGACGGATCCTGCGAACCACCCGCGTGATGGCGCGCCGGGTCTCCAGGTTCACCTCGAGCTCGCCGTCGACGAAGCCGAGGAACGTGATGCTCTTCACACCGAGGACCTCTGCCGCCGCTCGCTGCTCGGCCTCGCGGACCGGCCGGATGGTGTCCCGGGTCTCCCCCGGATCGTTGTTGCCGGCGGAGCCGTCGGTGACCACGCAGTAGTGCACCTCGGTCCCCTCGTTCGCCCACGCGGCGACGGTGCCGCCGCACATGAACTCGGCGTCGTCGGGATGGGCGAACACCACCAGCGCGCTCGCGAAACCCACGCCGACAGGCTACCGGCTGAAGGCGCTTGCGAGAGCCATGCGCGGGAGGTTGCATACGTGCGTGGCCGACCCGCTCGAACGCGACCGCCGGATCCAGGACCTCGAGCGTGACTTCCGCCGCTCCGGCCTCCCGCTCCTGTCCGAGGACTACTCGGCCACCGAGGACGTGTTCGCGCGGGCGATCCCGCTGCTCGCACTCGTCTTCGTCGTCGAGATCCTCGGCGCGATCAACCTGCACTGGACGGTTGGCGCGAACGTCCTGGCGCTGATCGGCGGCCTGATGCTGGTCCTGGGCGCGTTCGGCATCCTCAACGTGGTCCGGAGGCGGCCGTTCCTGTCGATCCCGCACAAGCTGGGCGTCCCCGAGCTCACGGCGTTCGTGGTGCTCCCGGTCGTCCTGCCCATGGTGTTCGGCGGCCAGCTCACCAGCGCGCTGGTGACCGGGCTCGCGAACCTGCTCCTGCTCGGTCTGATCTGGCTGGTCGTTGGATTCGGCGTGTTCTCGATCCTGCGGTGGACGGCTTCACGGTTCGTGCAGCTGCTGGGCGCCTCGCTCTCGCTACTCGTTCGGGCGCTGCCGCTGCTTCTCTTCTTCTCGCTGGTCACGTTCTTCACCAACGAGTACTGGCAGCTGTTCGGCCAGGCGAGCGACGTGACGTTCTACGCGGGGGCCGGCCTGTTCGCGCTCATCACGGCGATCTTCCTGATCGTCCGGCTGCCCGAGAGCGTTCGCACCCTGGAGCGCGCGAGTGGGCTCCAGGTGCCGCTCAGCCGGCGGCAGCGCGTGAACGTCGGCCTGGTGATCTTCATCGCGCAGGCGCTCCAGATCCTGTTCGTGGGATTGGCGATCTGGCTGTTCTTCATGGTGTTCGGCGCGCTGCTCGTCACGCCCGAGATCCGGTTCAGCTGGATCGGGACGACCGGCCACAAGCTGTTCACCGTGCCGTTCTTCGGCGAGCAGCTGGTGATCACCAAGCAGCTGGTGAGGACGGCGGCCGGCGTCGCGTCGTTCTCGGCGCTGTACTACGCGGTCGCCTCCGCGGTGGACTCGACGTATCGGGACGAGTTCGTCGAACGCCTCACGCAGAACATGCAGGAGACGTTCCGACAGCGGCGCGAGTACCTCGAGCTGATCCGGGACCGGGTCGGGGGGGTGAGGTCGACCGTCGGTTAGCGCCGGCGGGTGACCATCGGGAGCCCGCCGCGCGGGCGCAACGTGATCACCGCCTGGAGCTCGGGGTCCTCGTCGGTGACGGCTTCGAACCGCCACCGCCGCCCGATCGACGCGACGATCATCGCCGCCTCCAGGCGGGCGAACGGCTCCCCGATGCACACGCGCGGCCCTCCACCGAACGGCAGGAATGCGTACCGCGGCCGCCGCTCCTGCTCGTCACCGAGCCAGCGTTCCGGGCGGAAGGTCAGGGGTTCGGGCCACCAGCGCTCGTCGTGGTGCAGCAACCACGGCGCGATGACCACGATCGAGCCCGGCGCGATCGTGTGGCCGTTCGCCCGGTGCTCGGCCACCGCGGTCCGGCCCATCGCCCACACGGGCGGGCGGAGCCGGAGCGACTCGGAGACCACCGACTGCGTGTACGGGAGGTTCGGCACGTCGGCCACCATCGGGGCGCGACCGCCCACAACGGCGTCGAGCTCCTCGTGCATGCGGTGCTCGGCGTGGGGGTTCCGCGACAGGAGCCACCACGTCCACGTCAGCGCGATCGCCGTCGTCTCGTGCCCGGCCAGGAACAGCGTGAGCGCCTCGTCGCGGACCTGTTCGTCGTCCATCCCGGCCCCGTCCTCGCGGGCCCGCAGCAGCAGCGAGAGCAGGTCGTTGCCGGTGATTCCGGCCGCCCGGCGCTCGGCGATCATCTCGGCGATCACGCGGTTCAGGTCCGCCTCGAGCCGGTGGTAGTGGCGCATCGTGGGCGAGGGCAGCCGAACGAGTAGCCGGAACAGCGGTGAGTAGACGCGGTCGAACATCCCGAGCGTGTCGGTCATCGCCCGCCGCACGGTCGCGCTCCGCGCCTCGTCCACGTCGGTGCCGAACAGCGTCTCCCCCACGACCGAGAGCGTGAGCGCGGACATCTCGGCCTGGATGTCGACCGTCGCGCCGTCCGACCAGCGGGCCTCCGCGCGCTCGGCGTGGCGGACCATCGCGTCGCCGTAGGACGCGATGCGCTGGTGGTGGAACATCGGCTGGATCAGCCGCCGCTGCCGGTGGTGGACCTCCTCCTCGCTGGTGAGCAGCGACGAACCGAGCAGCATCTTCGCGGCCTGGATCGTCGGTCCCTTGTGGAACGCGCGGTGGTCCGAGACCAGCGCGCCCTGCACGAGGTCCGGGTCGTTCAGCAGGTACGCATCCGAACGCGGCACGCGGATCCGCACCAGGTCCCCGAAGGGCGCCAGCCGCTCCAGAAGCGAGAGCGGGTCGCGGCGGAACGCTCGGAGGGCCGCGAACGCGTTCAGGTCCGGTCCCGGCGGGCGCACCTCGGTCTCCACGCGACCATCATCGGCCCCGGGCGCCGAGTCGCAACCCGTAGGCTTGGCGGATGCATCCGCTCCCCGAGGGGTACGAGATCCGACCGGCGACGCTCGACGACCTGAACGCGGTCACCGCCGTGATGCAGGCCGCCGACGTCGACGTGACCGGCGGGTCCGACCTCGACGCCGACATGATCCGGGACCTGTGGTCGTCCCCGAGCATCGACCTGGCCCTGGACTCGTGGGTGGTCTCGAACGGCGACGACATCGTGGCGTACGCGCACGTCCAGGAGGACGGCGAGACCCGCCTCAAGGGATGGGGCGACGTGCACCCCGATCAACTCGGCCGCGGGATCGGTTCGGCGCTGCTCGATCGGGTCGAGGCACGAGCGACCGAGCGCTTCGCTGCGGTCCCCCCGGGCGTCCTCGACCTCGCGGTTGCCGACGGCAACGATGACGCGGTCGCGCTGATGCGGTCCCGGAGTTTCGGACACGCGCGCTCGTTCCGGCACATGCAGATCGATCTCGATGGAACGGCGGTCGATCCGGGCGAGCCTCCGGACGGCATCGTGATCCGAGGCATCGAGCCCGAACGCGATCTGGCCGAGATCCACGCGATCTTCGTCGACGCGTTCCGCGACGAGTGGGGCTACCGGGAGGTCTCGTTCGAGGAGTGGAAGGGCAACGAGGTCGACACCCCGAGCTTCGACCCAGGGTTCTGGTTCATCGCCGAGGACGAGAGCGGACCCGTCGGCGCCGTGTCGGGACTGATCTGGGGGGAGCTCGGCTGGGTCGGCGAGCTCGGCGTTCGGAAGCCGTGGCGGGGACGAGGGATCGCGGCCACGCTGCTGCGCCGGTCGTTCTCGATGTTCGCTTCGCGCGGCCTCTCGCGCGTGCGCCTGAACGTCGACGCCGACAACCCGACGGGCGCGGTCGCGCTGTACGAGCGCGTCGGCATGCGCAAGGTTCGCGGCTGGGACATCTACGAGAAGCGGTTCGGCTAGCCGCGGAGCTCGGCGAGCCACTCGGCAACGACGACAGCGTGAGGGAGTCTCGCGTTCTCGCCTTCGTCCAGGAGCGCGGTTACCGACGCGGCCAGGGCTGCACGAAGCGTATCCGGCTCCAGCGACCCGACAAGGGTGTCGTCGAATGCGGTGCGCGTCTCGGCCGAGAGATCGTCGTAGCCGCGCGCCTGCACGGCGATGACTTCTTCACGCAGACAGGCGAGCGAGAGCGCGTGATCTCGGACGGCTCCGATGTAATGCTCCGCCTGCCACAGGCGGCCGCGTTCGATGCAGGCGCGCGCGTGGAGCGCGTAGATCACGCCCCATCCGAAGATGTCGTCCGCGATCGCCGGCGTGTCGATGAAGAGGTTTCCGGTTGCCGCATCGGGCTCGCCGGGGGCGATCTCCCCGAACAGCAACCGGAACCGCGGACCCGCCGGACGGAACTGCGCGGCCGGGGTCATGGAGAGGTCCAACTGCATGGCGTCCGGCAGCAGGAACACGCGATAGGTGATCGGACCGCGTTCGAGGTCGACGAGCCGCACCGCCTCGAGCTCATCGGCGAGCGTGCGCATCCAGTCGTCGAGGACGTCCGCCACCGCAACCTTGTCGGCGACGGCGAACGTGAGATCCACGTCGGAGTACCGGTCGCCGGCATCCACCGCCAGCGAGCCCACGACGGCACCGGCGAGCACGCGCTCGTCCTCCCTGGCGAGGTTCAGAACGCGTTCTCGAAGCGCATCCCGCTGCTCGACGGTGAACACGAGCGTGATGCTAGCCCTGCGCCCGGACGGGCTTACGGCTTGTCGAACCGGATCGACGCGAGCTGGGCCTCGGCGCGCTCGACGCAGCCGACGAGCCACGCGCCGTCCTGCGGGCCACGTTCGTCCTGTCTAGGGAAAGCGAACTGGTTGAGCGTCTCGTCCGAGCCGAACTGGATGCCCTTGGTCCGCAGGTACTCACCGACCGCGAACTCCCACGTGAACAGCGCCGTTCCATCGTCGAACGCCTGGACCGAATACGTCAGATAGGGGTTCGGCTCGGACACGTGGGTCTGGGCCCCGCGCGACGAGCGTTCGGCCGGATGGAACCCGAGCTTCGCGAGCGCCTCCTCGAACCCCATCGCCCGAAGCCTAGCGGCGGCCGGGCTCCTAGGGCACCAGCTTGAGGATCCCGTCCAGGTCGTCGGCCTCTTCGACCACGGTCGTCGTCCGGCCGCGAGCGATCGAGCCGCGCGCCTTGCCGAGCGACGAGCGCAGTTCGTCCACCCCGTTGGCCACCATCGTCCCCGCGCGCACGACCTTGTTCTCGATCACGGCCTGCATCGCGTCGAGCACCGTCGAGACCTCCTCGAGCGCGGTGCGTGCATCGTCGGCGTCACCGAACCGGTGCGCGAGGCTGTACAGGAACAGCAGGACCGGGAGCGCGGTCGAGTAGGGGACGATCACGACGCCCCTCGCGAACGCGTCCGCGTGCGCCCTCCGCAACACCGCGTACGCGGCGTCCGGGACGGCCGCGACCGCCACCGGACACGTGAGCGCCGGGTCGAGGTAGCCGGCCACCTCGCGCGCTCGGGCGGTCACCAGGCGCTCGACGTCGCGGGCCAGCGCCTCGCGCTCCTGCGGATCCGAACACGCCTCGAGCGCCTCGATCTCGGCTACGGCCGACCACTTCGAGTCCACCGGCAGCCGCCGCCCGTCGGGGAGCAGGAGCCCGAACTCCACCACCCTGCCGTTCACGCGCAGGTCGGTGACCAGCATGCCCGGCGGGAGCTGCCCGAGATGCTCGCGGAGCACGTTCTCGCCCGCCTTGCCCTTGGACGCGCTGCCGGCCAGCACGTTCGAGAGCCGGCGGACGACCTCCCAGGACTCGCGATCGCGCTCCCGCCGCTCCTCCTCACGCAGCGAGAGCGCCTCGAGCGCCCGTCGCGCGCCGGCCACGTCCGCGAGCAGGTGTTCGGCGGCGGCATCCCGCGACGAGGAGCCGTCGGCGATCCGGCGGAGCTCGGCCGTCTGGACGTCGAGGCGGGCCTCGAGCCGCTCGGTCGGCGCGGCGCCGGGCGTGCGACGGGCTCCGAGGACCAGGGCGGCGACGGCCGCCCCCGCGGCCATGCCCAGCACGACGAACCCGATCTCGTTCATGTAGCGCCGCAGCGTAGAGGTGGGGTCTGACATTTCTTGTCACTCTCATCGTCGGGACGCGGGTTCGGGCCTCCGGTAGGCTTTCGCGGCTCGCTCGCCCATCCTGTCGCGGAAGGGGGATCCGACCGGTGCTCGACGTCGCCAAGCAGGCCCTCCAGGCCGCGAAGGCTGCCGGTGCCGACTACGCCGATGGGCGCGTCGTGATCGACGACGAGGAATCGATCACCGTTCGGAACCAGGAGATGGAGGGGATCGACCGCTCCACCTCCCAAGGTCTCGGTATCCGGGTGCTCGTGAACGGCTACTGGGGCTTCGCCGCCACCGCCCGGCAGGAGCCCGAAGAGATCGAGCGCACCGCCAAGCTGGCGGTCGAGATCGCGCGGGCGGCGGCCCGCCTGCCCATGGATCCCGTCGTCCTGTCCGAGGTCGAACCCGTCACCGGCACGTGGCACTCCCCGATGCAGGTGGACCCGTTCAACGTCCCGCTCGAGGAGAAGGTCGCGATGCTGATGGAGGCGACCCGGCGGATGCAGACGATCGACGGGCTCTCGTTCGGCGAGGGGGGGATCGACCTGTTCCGCCGGCGCACCTTCCTGGCGACCAGCGAGGGCACCGAGCTCGAGCAGACGACGGTGCAGTCGGGCGCCGGGATCGAGGCGACCGCGCTCGGCGACGGCGAGATGCAGCGTCGTTCCTTCCCGAACTCGTTCAGGGGGCACGTCTCCGCCGCCGGCTGGGAGCACATCCTGCGGCTCCGGCTGATCGAGGAGTCCGAACGCATCGCCACCGAGGCGGTCGGGCTCCTGTCCGCCGAGGAGTGTCCGAGCGAGACCACCACCCTCGTCCTGGACTCGGGGCAGGTCGAGCTCCAGATCCACGAGTCGATCGGACACCCGGTCGAGCTCGACCGGGTACTCGGGATGGAGGAGGCCTACGCGGGCTCCTCGTTCGTCCGCCCGGAGGACCGCGGCACGCTTCGGTACGGGAGCCCGCTGGTCTCGATCACGGCCGACGCCTCGCTCCCGGGCGGGCTCGGCTCGTTCGGCTGGGACGATGAGGGCGTGCCGGCGCAGCGCGTCCCGATCATCGTGGACGGCGTGTTCCAGAACTTCATCTCGAGCCGCGAGACCGCGAGCGTGCTGGGTCAGACCTCGTCCGGCGCGATGCGCGCGGACGGCTGGTCGCACTACCCACTGATCCGCATGACCAACATCTCGATCGAGCCGCGCGAGGGCTCGCTGGCCGACATCATCGGCGACACGAAGGAGGGCGTGTTCCTGTCGACGAACACCTCGTGGTCGATCGACGATCATCGGGTGAACTTCCAGTTCGGCTGCGAGATCGCGTGGCGGATCAAGGACGGGCACCTGACCACGATGTACCGCAACCCAAACTACACGGGGATCACGACCGAGTTCTGGGGCTCGTGCGACGCCGTCGGCGGCCGCGAGGACTGGACGCTGTGGGGCACACCGAACTGCGGCAAGGGCCAGCCCGACCAGGTCGCCAGGGTAGGGCACGGGGCGTCGCCGGCCCGGTTCCGCAACGTGCAGGTCGGGGTGCGCGGCTGATGCCGGGCCTGATCGGCACCGACGAGGTTCGGCGCGTCGCCGACGCCGCGCTGAACCTGCCCGGCGCCGACGGCGTCGAAGTGTTGTTCATGCACGAGTGGGGCGGGCTCACGCGTTTCGCGTCGAGCTCGATCCATCAGAGCACGCACAGCGAGGACACCGGGATCCGCGTGCGCGTGGTCACCGAGGGGCGCGTCGGCGTCGCCGCGTCCAACGACTTCTCGCCCGAGGGTGCGCGCCGCGCGGCCGACAGCGCGCTCGAGATGGCCAACGTGGTCGCCCCGGACCCGATGTTCCCAGGGCTGGCCCCGCCGGCACCCACGCCGGATCACGAAGCGTTCGACGACGCGACCGCCGCGACCACGCCGGAGCAAAGGGCCGACGGCGTCGCCGAGGTGATCGGTCAGTGCCCGGAAGGATTCACCGCCGCGGGGGCGTTCGAGACGCTGGGCAGCGAGGTAGCGCTCGCCAACACGGAGGGCCAGTTCTGCTACGCACCCACGTCGCAGGCGTCGGTCACCACGGTGGTCACGGGTTCAGAGGGCGGCAGCGGGTTCGCCGAGGTCTTCGCGAAGGCGACCTCGGCGTTCGACCCGGCCGCGATCGGCAAGCGCGCCGCCGACAAGGCTGTCGCGTCGCGTACGCCGCGGGACCTGGACGCGGGCCGGTACACGGTCGTGCTCGAACCGTCCGCCGTCTCGACCCTCGTGGGGTTCCTCGCCTGGGTCGGGTTCGGGGGCCGCTACCTGATCGAGGGGCGGTCGTGCTTCTCGGGCAAGGAGGGCGAGCAGGTGGCGGCGCCGACCGTGACGATCTACGACGACGCCTCGGCCGAGGGGACGCTCGGGATCCCGTTCGACTTCGAGGGCACGCCGAGAGCCCGCGTCGACCTGATCGCGGACGGCGTGTTCCGCGACGCCGTGTACGACCTTCGGACGGGCAAGCAGGCCGGGAAAGGAACCACCGGTCACGCGCTCCCGCCGCCGAACCCCGAGGGCCCGTTCCCCCTCAACCTGTTCATGGAGCCGGGCGAGGCCTCGCTCGAGGAGATGATCGCATCGGTCGACCGCGGCGTGCTGGTCACGCGATTCCACTACACGAACGTCGTGCACCCCGTGGAGTCCACGATCACGGGGATGACGCGCGACGGCACGTTCCTGATCGAGCACGGCGAGATCGCGCATCCGGTCAAGAACTTCCGGTTCACGCAGTCGATCGTCGAGGCGCTCAAGGGCACAGAGATGATCGGCCGCGACACCGAGCTCGCGAGCGAGTTCTTCTTCTCGGCCAGCCGGGTGCCCGCACTCAAGGTCTCCTCGTTCA
>Ga0075433_10002541_pt1 | contig 13900 bp, 16 predicted proteins | sample RhiMethybrSRZTD2_FD_75299 | JGI IMG/M metagenome (GOLD analysis project Ga0075433, IMG submission 75299) | Populus rhizosphere microbial communities from Tennessee, USA - Rhizosphere MetaG P. TD hybrid SRZTD2 | ecosystem: Host-associated > Plants > Roots > Rhizosphere > Soil | place: USA... | reverse complement strand
CCGTGCCTTGCGCGGCGGCCGCCAGCTCGCTCCAGGTCCACAGGGGCTCAGGCATTGAGCGGGGCCTCCGCCAGGGCAGCCCGCACCGCCTCGTGGTCGGAAAAGGGCACGATAGTGGAGCCAATGATCTGGCCCGTCTCGTGGCCTTTGCCGGCGATCAACAGTACGTCGCCGCTGCCGAGGAGCCGCACGCCAGCCTTGATCGCTTCTGCGCGGTCGCCGATTTCTCGGGCGGCCGGCGCGCCGGCCAAAATCTCGGCGCGTATGGCGGCTGCCGGCTCGCTCCTCGGGTTATCATCGGTGATGATCACGTTGCCGGCGAGCTCGCTGGCGATGCGACCCATGATGGGGCGCTTGCCCTTGTCGCGGTCACCCCCGCAGCCAAAGACGCAAACGATGCGCCCTGCGGCAAAGGGCTTGAGGGCCCGCAGCGCGGCCGCCAAGGCATCCGGTTTGTGGGCGTAATCGATGACGATCAGGCCGCCGCGCGCTTGCCCGACGATTTCCAGGCGCCCCTTGACGCCGCGAAGCTGCTCCAGCGCCGCAAGCGTGGGGGCAGCGGGTTCGCCGGTCGCCATGACCAGGGCGGCAGCCATTAGCGCATTGCTCGCCTGATAGTCGCCGATCAGCGGCAAGGTCAGATCGCATGCGCCCGCGCCGTGGCGCACGCGGAGCTGTTGGCCAAAGCCGACGGGATGCTGCGCCTCCAGCCGCAGCGTGCTGCCGGCTGCCTTGCCAACGGTGAAGACCTTGCGCCCGGCGGCGCGGGCTGCCGCGAGCGCGGAGGGCGCATGCGTCGCATCCGCCGCGACGACGGCGGTGCCAGCCGCGGGTACTAGCTCGGTCAGCAAGCGCAGCTTGGCCTTAAGGTAGGCCGCCTCCGAGGGATGATAGTCGAGGTGATCGCGGCCAAGATTGGTGAAGGCCGCCGCGCTGAGCGCGATGCCGTCGAGGCGGTGTTGGTCAAGGCCGTGGGATGAGGCTTCCATGGCCAGGTGCGTGATGCCCTCCTCGGCGAGCTGGGCCAAGGTTTGATGCAGGCTCACGGGGTCGGGGGTGGTGAGCGCGCCGTAACGCGTCGCGCCCGCTGTGACGATGCCCAAAGTGCCGAGGGATGCGGCCCGGTGTCCGAGGGCATGAAAAATCTGCCGGGCGAACTCGGCGACCGAGGTTTTGCCGCTTGTCCCCGTAACGGCCACGACGGTGGCGGGCTGCCGGCCCCAAAAGCGGGCGGCGAGGCGTGCAAAGGCTTGCCGGGGCTCCGGCGCGCGCAGGAGAGCCACGCCGGGGGGAAGCGTGACATCTGCGCCGGATTTGAGGAGCACCGCGGCGGCGCCTTGAGTGATGGCATCGGCGATGAAGGCGGTGCCGTGCGTCTTGGTGCCGGGCAAGGCCGCAAACAGGGCGCCGGGTCGCACCCGCCGGCTGTCCGCCGTCAGCGACAGAATCTCGACCTCGCCAGCGTTCGGCGACATCTCAAGATCGGCGGCGCCGTCGGCCAAAACCTGGAGCCTCATTGCACTCGACCCTAATCCTTGCGCGGGCCGGGTGCGCCCGCGCGCTCCCCCGCAGATAGGCCTCGCTTCTTATTGCGCCGCAGTGAGGGCGTCAAACGGGCCCTCCTTGGGCTCACTGGCCCCGATCGGGCGCGGCAGAACCCCCAGCACCGGGGCGATGCGATGCACGATTCGCGCCGTCGTCGGGGCGGCATTGAGGCCGGCGGTAATGCCTGGCGCAAGCCCCGCGACCGGTTCGGGCTCAAACAGCATCACCAGCGTCAGATACTTGGGCGCATCCATGGGAAAGGCGCCGATGAAGGAGGAGATCACCGCCTTGGCCTGATAGCCGCCGCGGCCCGGCATTTCGGCCGTGCCGGTCTTGCCGCCGACACGATAGCCCTCCGCGTCGGCCCTGCGCCCGGTCCCCGCGGAAGAGGTGACGTTGAGGCGCAGAATTTCCCGGATGCGGGCGCTGGTGGCCGGCGCCAGCAGCGGCTTGGGGTGCGGCCGGGCCTCGCCGGCAAGCAACGTCGGGGAAAGCTGGGCGCCGCTGATGGCGGCCCCCATCGCCGCGGCAAGCTGGAGCGGCGCCACGGCGAGGCCGTGGCCGTAGCTGATGGTGACGGTCTCGATCCGACCCCAGTGCTTGGGAAGCTGTGGCGCTGCGCTCAAGCCCACTTGCGTGCGTAAGGGCTCGAGCAACCCCAGCTTGGCCAGGAACTGGCGCTGCCGATCGGCTCCAAGGTCCAAGGCGACGAGGCCGGCCCCGACGTTGGAGGAGTGCAAAAAGATTTCGCGCAGGTTGAGGGGTCGCGAACTCGGGTGCAGATCGGTGATAGTATACGCCCCGATCGTCAGCGGCCGGCGCACATCATAGACCGTGTCGAGATCGGCGACGCCAGCCTCGAGCGCCATCGCCACCGTCAGCGTCTTGAAAACCGAGCCGAGTTCGAAGCTGCCGGCCAGCAGTTTGTCGGCGTGCCGGAGGTCGAGCCAGTCGGCGGGTCGTGCCGGGTCGGCGCCCGGCAAGGAGGCGGCCGCCAGAATTTCTCCGTCCGTCAGATCGAGCACCAGGCCCGCCGCGCCGCTGGCCGAATAGCGGCGGACCGCCTCCTGCAGCTCTTCGGCGAGGGCATGCTGGACGCCGACATCCAGCGCCAGGCGCAGCGCAGGCTTGTCGCTGCGCTCGGGTCCGTGCACGGCTTCGACCTTGGCCGTCTCATCGAGCCAGCGCTCGAGCCCCGCCAGGCCCTTGTTATCGACATTGACGGTGCCCAACAGGTGACCTGCCAGCGGACCCAAGGGATAGACGCGCTTGAGCTCGGTGCGGAAGGCGAGAGCCGGCAGTCCCAGGTCATGGATTAACTGGGCCTGGCGCGGGCTGAGGCCGCGCGCAATCCAGGTGAAGCGCCGGCTCCGGTCGGCCAAGGCGCGGCGCACCTCGGCGCGATCGAGGCCGCCGAGGATGGCGGTGACCTTCTCGATGACCTCATCGAGATCGAGCACGAGCTGTGGGTCGGCATAGAGCGAGTGGCTGGCAACATCGGTGGCCAGCAGCTGCCCGTTGCGATCGACAATGTCGGGCCGTGACCAGCTCTGGCCGATCGGCTCGGCAACGTTGAGATGGAGGTCGGCCTCCTGCCGCAGTCCAAGCCTTAGGAGCTGGGCGGCGATAGCCACAAAGCAGGCGAGGAGCGCCGCCAGCGCCAGAAACGTGCGCCGCCGGATTGGCGTGCGGCCGGTGGCGGCGACCGGCATCGGCATCGGGCGCCGGCGATCGGCGCGGGCAGCGAGGAGCCGCATCATCTCATCGACCCGTATCGGCGGCTGGCAGAGCTTCGAGGCGCAGGTACTGGCGCGGCGCGATCGGCGCCAGCCCCAGGTTGCGCGCGAGCGGCTCGAGCGCCTTCGGCCGGGCCAGGTGGGCCCGCTCGGCCACCAGCACGGCCACATGATTTTCCAGCTTCTCCAGATCGCGCTCTTGCATGTTGATGCGGGCCTCGAGCCGGCGCGCGTCGTACTTGATGGCGTAGAGCGCAAACACGGCAACCAGCGTCAGCAGCAGCAGTGCCGAGTTGATGATGCGCAGCATGGTGCGGTCCCGACCTTGTCACAGCGACTAGTCGCGGGCACCGGCGACGGGCTCTGGCCAGGCGGGCGCATCGGTACGCACCGCGGCGCGCAGCTTGGCCGAACGGGCGCGCGGGTTGGCCGCGACTTCCTCAGCCTTTGGGCTTACGGGGCGTGGGTTAATGAATCGAAAACTGGGCGCCGGGGCTGCGGCCTCGCCGGGGGGCAAATGCCGCGATGCCTGCGCGGCGGGCGTGGCCCGTAGGCGCAAAAATTGCTTGGCCAGGCGATCCTCTAGGGAGTGGAAGGTGACGACGACGAGCCGCCCCCCCGCTTGCAAGCAGCGCTCGGCCGCCGCCAAGGCGCGGGAGAGCTCGCCCAACTCGTCGTTCACGTGCATGCGCAACGCCTGGAAGGTGCGCGTGGCGGCGTGGCGGCCGGCGATTTTTTCACGCCCAAGCACGCGCACCACGAGCTCGGCCAGCTCGCCCGTACGCGTCAGGGGTCGTTCGGTCCGGTGGGCGAGGATCCGCCGCGCAATGGCGCGGGCGGCGCGCTCGCCGCCCAGTTGAAATATGACGTCGGCGATTTCGGAGGCCTCGGCCGTATTGATAAAATCGGCGGCCGTCGGCCCCTGTGCCGACATGCGCATATCGAGGGGACCATCGCGCTGGAACGAGAAGCCGCGCCCTGGGTCGTCGACCTGCATGGAGGAGATGCCGATATCGAGCACCACGCCAGCGATGGGGCGCAGGCCCTTTTGCTCGGCGATGTCATCGAGCGCAGCGAAACAGCCTTCGTAAAGGATCAGCCGTCCTTGCGCCGCCTGGGCCAGCGCCGCGCCCGCCGCAATGGCTTCAGGGTCGCGATCGATCGCCAGCACGCGCGCGCCCGGTGCTGCCGCCAGAATCGCCTCGGCGTAGCCGCCCGCACCGAAGGTGCCATCAATGTAGATCGCCCCGCGCTGCGGGCGCAGCGCCTGCAAGACTTCGGGAAGCAGCACGGGAACGTGGCGCGACGTCCCTCTGCGAGCACCCTCCCCCATCGAGGTGCCGCCCGGCGTCATCATTCCCGTGCTCCTCCCGCGCCGCCATCGTCCCCCGTGCCGAGGCGGCTCCCCGCGCCGAAAAGGCGGCGGTGATCTTGAACTTTGGCGCGGGCTCGCGCCCGCCGCTCCTCGAAGCGCTGTGGCTCCCACATCTGAAATTTCTGACCCAGGCCGACAAAAGTGACATGGGTTGCAAGTCCGGCATGCGCGCGAAGCGCTTCAGGAAGGACGATGCGTCCGTCGCCATCGAGGCTGAGGATGTGGACATCGCCGTAAAGCGCGACAGACAGCTCGTCCCGCTCATCCGAATAGTCCGGCAAACCCGCGAGAAGCCCATCGATCTTTTGCGCAAGGCTTTGGCCGCCTGCATCGAGGGCAGGAGCATCGAGCGAGGGGTAGCAATAGATGCCGCCGGCGTAGCCATCACGCTCGAGCACGGCGCGGAACGGCGCCGGGATCGACACGCGCCCTTTCGCATCGATCTTGTTGGTGAAGGTGGAGACAAAGCGATCCATCCTTTGCGCTCGAGCCTCGCTGGCACGCTCCGCCACCACAAACCCGCGCGCCGTCGCGCTGGGCTGTTGTGGGATTACATGGGATTTGATGGGAGTCAACGGGCCTTGGGTGCACAACGATGGGAAATTCGGCGCCGTGGTGGTCGGAACGCCACAGCTGTCGGCACTCCGCGGTCAGGCGGGCGCGGGGAACGCTGCGCGCGCTCAGAGCACGCGGGTCGACGCCGCGGGCGACCCTTTCCGCGCGGCGCGTGCGCCTGGATGGGCAGGGCAAAAGCCTTAGCTTTTTTCGGGGCGCGGCTTTGCTGCCGGCGGCGTCTCGCTCGGCTCGGAGGACTGCGGCTCGTCGGGGATCGTGTAGGTGCCGCGCAACCAGCGCGAAAGGTCAACATCGGCGCAACGCCGCGAGCAGAACGGACGATAATCGGCTTGGCTCGGTCGCCCGCAGATCGGGCAGCGTGCGGGCGCCTCAACGCGGGGTTTTGCCTCGCTCATGGGAGGCCTATGAGAGTTCGGTCTCGCCCATCTTGAGCCAATTGAAGTGGATCGGAAAGCCTTCCGCGCTCAGCATACCCACCACTTCGGTCAAGGGTAGTCCCACCACGTTGGTATAGGAGCCGACCAGCTTTTGCACAAAACATCCCGCCAAACCCTGGATCGCATAACCGCCCGCCTTGCCCCGCCATTCGCGCGAGGCGATGTAGGCGTCCATTTCCTCCTTGGACAACCGCTTGAAGCGTACGCGGGTGTCGACGATCTTGAGCCGCACACGATCATCCGGCGTGATCATGCACAACCCGGTAATGACGCGATGGTTGCGCCCCGATAGGAGCTGAAGCGCTGCCAACGCTTCCTCGACGAAGCGCGGTTTGACCAGAATGCGCCGGCCAACGGCGACGATCGTATCGGCGGCCAGCACATGGGCGTCGGCAATATCCTTGTCATTGGCGATCTGGTCGCGGGCGCTCTCCGCCTTGGCGCGCGCCAGGCGCGACACCAGCGAACGCGGCATCTCGCCCTTGCCCGGCGTCTCGTCGATCGAGGCCGGCCTGAGCCCGTCGGGTTCGATCCCCGCCTGCGCCAGCAAGGTGAGCCGGCGCGGCGATCCGCTGGCGAGCACCAGCTTGGGTTTGAGGCGGGCGCGCCGTCCGGCGGGTTTGGCGCGCGCCAGCTCGGCGCGCAGCGTTTCGCGCCTCGGACTATCCGTACGGTTCAAGAGTGCCGATTGAGGCGCCTTTGTCAGGCTCATGGGCGTAGCTCCAAGCGCATGAGAGCGGCCGACATTGGGCACGGTCGGCGCCGAAAATCAAGCCGAGTGCGGGCACGACCAGCCCGCTAAACGCTCGGGCCGCCCTCGAAGCCGAAGCGACGCTTAATACGTTGAAACAGCTGATCGCGCACCTCCCGATAGCCTTGCAGAATTTGCTCGCGGCTCGCGCTGCCGATCAGCAGCGTCGCGTCGAAGGTCGGCCAGTACTCAACATCCACGGCCATGGTGCGGGTCAGCTCGAGAGCTTGGTGGTGGGCTTCGGGGGAGAGCGAAATGATCAGGTCGAAGGACGTGTCGTTCAGCTCGCGCAGGGTGCGCGGTGCGTGCTGGGAAATGTCGATGCCGATTTCCTCCATCGCGGCCACGGCGAAGGCGTCCAAACCACCGGCGCGCACCCCCGCCGATTCCACGTAGGCACGTCGGCCGGCAAGGTGTCTCAGGATCGCCGCGGCCATGGGGGAACGCACCGAGTTCATGGTGCAGGCGAATAAGACCGCGCCCGGCAGCTCTTGGCCCCCCGCGCCCGCCACACCTCATCCTTTCCAGTGCAGCGCACAGATCAGCGTGAACAAGCGCCGCGCCGTATCGTTGTCCACGGAAATCTTACCCTTGAGCCGCTCGAGCAAAACGCGACTGCCTTCATCGTGTAAAGCGCGCCGACCCATATCGATGGACTGGATGCGCGACGGCGGTGCCGCGCGAATGGCCCGGTAGTAGCTCTCGCACACAATGAAATAGTCTTTCATGACGCGCCTGAGCGGCGTCAGCGACAATACCACCGTGAAGACGCTGTCGCCCGCCTCTTGCCCGACCGCCAGCACCAGGCGGTCCTCGGCGATGGAGAGATTGAGGGTATAGGGGCCTTCGTCGCGGCCCTCGAGGCTGAAAAAGTTGCTCTCCAGGATATCGTAAATGGCAACCTCGCGCTCGTGCTCGATCCCCGACGTCGCGCGCTTGATCGAGGTGCTGTCGAGCGTAATGGCGGTGAGCCGGGCTTTGGGATTGGCATCGCTTGCCGGCGGCTCAAACATTAAGACCTCAAGCGCGTTCGGCGCCCAAGCCGAGGCGGACCGCCACCGAGCGCTCATGGGCGGTGAGACCTTCGGCACGGGCCAAAACCATGGCGGGGCCGGCAAGCCGGCTCAGCGCCGCCGCGTCGAGGCGCAGAATTGAGGTGCGCTTCAGGAAGTCTTGCACACCGAGGCCGGAGGCGAAGCGCGCGCTACGCGCCGTCGGCAACACGTGATTGGAGCCGGCCACGTAATCGCCAATGACTTCCGGCGTGTGGGCACCGAGAAAGACCGCACCGGCATTGCGAATCCGGCCGGCAAGACGATCGGTATCGCGCGTCAGGATCTGCACATGCTCGGCGGCAATGCGGTCGGCCAGGGCGGGGGCTTGCTCCAACGACTCCAGGACGATCAGCGCCCCGAACTCGCGCCAGCTTGCCGCCGCAATGTCACGGCGCGGCAGGAGATCGAGTTGACGCTCAACCTCGGCTTCGACGCGGGCGGCAAGCGTGGCATCATCCGTCATCAGAATGGCTTGCGCGGCAGTGTCGTGCTCGGCCTGCGCGAGCAAGTCGGCGGCCAACCAGACGGGATCGCTGGCGGCATCGGCAATGATGAGCACCTCCGAGGGGCCGGCGATGGCGTCGATCCCGACCACGCCAAACACCTGGCGCTTGGCGGCGGCGACGTAGGCATTGCCCGGACCCACAATCTTGGCCACTTGCGGCACGCTTTGAGTGCCATAGGCGAAGGCTGCCACCGCCTGAGCGCCACCCATGCGGTAGATCTCCGTGACGCCGGCGATATCGGCGGCCGCCAGCACGAAGGGATTGAGTTCACCCTTGGGCGCGGGCACCGCAACGGCAATACGCGGCACGCCAGCGACCTTGGCCGGCACGGCATTCATCAGGAGCGAACTCGGGTAGCTGGCAAGGCCCCCCGGAACGTAGAGGCCGACGGACTCGATCGGCGAGTAGCGCCAGCCGAGTTCGGCGCCGACAGGATCACGAAAACTTTCGTCCTTGGGGAGTTGACGCAGGTGATACGCCTCGATCCGGGCCTTCGCCAGAAGCAAGGCATCGAGCGTGGCTGGGTCGCAGTCTCGCCGGGCCGCGCGGATCGCGGCTTCGTCGAGGCGAATACCCACGCTCGTGAGATCGAGCTGATCGAAGCGGCGCGTGTACTCGATCAGGGCCTCGTCGCCGCGTGAACGCACGTCGGCAATGATGGCACGCACGCGCTCATCGATGTCGGGCGAGACTTCGCGCTTGCTCGCCAAAAAGCTGGCGAACGCCGCTTCGAAATTGACATCAGTGCTGGCGAGGTGAATGGGCATGGGCTTGGATGAGGGTCAACCTCAGGTGGAGCGCTCTTTGCCGGGTGAGGGCGACACAGGGCTACCGTCGGGATGCTGCGGTTTGAAGTCGACGCGCCAGATCGGACCCAAATCCTTGAGCTCGGCTTCGACACACTCGACGTGCAGCCGGATGGCGCCGCCATCGGCAAAATGCAAGGTCACGTAGCCTTCCGGCGCCGTGGTCGGCTCGAAGGTGACGGCGAGCAGGGAGAGGACCGAACCTTTATTCTTAAGATCGATCGCCTGCACTTGCGCGCCGAGCACCCGCTCGAAGCGCACCGCCGCCCGGCGGCGGGCATAGCCCTCGCCGGCGTCGGCCGCGGTCATCCAGTCAAACCGATTGCCGACGGCGGCAAAGCGCCGCTCCTTTGGAAGATAGGCAATGTCTGCCACCTGGAGCACCGCATCCTGGAGGTGTGCCGACAACACCGCCAAGTCGTCGGCATCGAGCGCGATCAGCTTGAGCTCGGCCATGTCCGGAAGCGGTCCTTTGTGCGCCATGATCGACGCAGCAGGACCTGGGGAAAGCCTGCCGCGTGCTCCGAGTGATAGCGAACGGCGCCGACGATTGTAAGGGGGTGACCCTTCCGAGTGCCTGGCAAGCGGCGCCGGGCGGCATGGCGGGCCCTGGCGGGGGCGTCCGATCAGCCGCTGACCAAGCGCGCGATACTCGCGCCGCAGCCAGAGAGCTTCTGCTCCAGCCGCTCAAAGCCGCGGTCGAGATGATAGACCCGGTTGATGACGGTTTCTCCCTCCGCCATCAGCCCAGCAATGACCAGCGACACGGAGGCCCGCAAATCGGTCGCCATCACCTGTGCGCCCTGGAGTTTTGGCACGCCTCGGATCGTGGCGGTATCCCCCTGCAGCTGGATATCCGCGCCAAGCCGGACCAACTCCTGCACGTGCATGAAGCGGTTCTCGAAAATCGTCTCGCGAATGACGCTGTTGCCATTGGCCCGCGTCATCAGGGCCATGAGTTGCGCCTGCAGATCGGTGGGGAAGCCAGGAAAGGGCTGGGTCTCGATCCTGATCGGCTCCAGCTCGCCGCTGCCGCGCGCAACGCGCACGCCGTCAGCCGTGTCGGCAACCGCGACGCCCGAGGCTTCGAGTGTCGCAAATGCCGCTTCCAATAAGCTTTTCCGGGCCCCCTTGAGCTCGACGTCGCCGCCGGCGGCGGCCACGGCGAAGGCGTAGGTCCCGGTCTCGATACGGTCCGGCAGCACGGTATGCACGGCACCCTCGAGGCGTTCCCGCCCCTCAATGCGCAGGGTCTTGCTCCCAATACCCTCGATCTTGGCGCCCATCTTTACGAGGCACTCCGCAACGTCCCCGACCTCGGGCTCACGCGCGGCATTTTCGATGATTGTCTCCCCATCGGCCAGGGCCGCGCTCATCAGCACGGTGTGGGTTGCGCCCACGGAGACCTTAGGAAAGGAGACCCTTGCGCCTTTGAGGCGCTTTGGTGCCTTGGCCACGACGTAGCCGCCGTCGATATCAATACTGGCCCCCAGCGCCTTGAGGCCAAACAGATGCAGGTCGACGGGACGGGTGCCAATGGCACAACCGCCCGGCATCGACACGCGCGCACGGCCGCAGCGGGCCAACAGTGGACCCAGCACCCAAAAGCTGGCGCGCATGCGATTGACCATCTCGTAAGGTGCGGTCGTATCCACGATATCGCGCGCGGTCAGGTGAAAGGTTTCACCCAAGTACGGCGAAGGCCCGGCGCGCTTTCCATCGATCGTGAGATCGACGCCATGGTTGCGCAGAATGCGCGCCAAAAGATTGACGTCGGCAAGATTCGGCACGTTCTTGAGCGTCAGCCGATCGCCCGTCAGGAGACTGGCGATCATCAGCGGCAAGGCCGCATTTTTGGCACCCGAAATCGGAATCGTGCCCTTCAGGCGACGACCCCCGACGATGTTGATGCGATCCATAGAAGCGTCCCGTTTGCGCGTAAACTCAACAACGCACCATTCGACAGACCCGACAAGGCGTTGATGCGGCGCGCCTCAGGAGTCCCGCGCCGTGTTGCCGCCTGGACGCACCTTGCCGCCCTCCTCGACCTCACTACGCCCACGGCTCTGGGCTTTGCGCTTGGCAAGGTTGCTGCGCAGTTGCCGAGCCAGCCTTTCTTGGCGACGCTCGCGCTCGGATCCCTTGTTATCGTGCGGCTTGGCCATCACCGTATGGTCCACTGTCGTTGGGGGCGCCATCGCAGCCTTTGCAAGCTAGCGCGCGCTCACCTCAGCGGCAAGGCGCCGGCGCGCGCGTCCCTCGCTGGCGATCCCAAACAGCGCCGTGACGGCCATAAAGACAGCGCAGGCGCCGAACACCCAGCGCGGCGAGGCGTTGTCCATGATCCAGCCGAACAGGAGCGGTCCGATAATACCACCGATGTTGAAGCCCGTGGAAACGATGCCAAAGGCGCGTCCAACCATGCCGGGCGGCGCGGCTTTGCGAACAAGCATATCGCGCGAAGGCATAATGATGCCGGACAAAAAACCCGCGCACGCAAAGGCGCCAATGATCAGCGCCGCCGGCAGAGCGAGCATGGCAATGCCGGCGACGATTGCCGTCGTCAGCGAAAAACCAATGGCGGCTACGTAGCCGTGCGAGGTGGTGCGGTCGGCCAGAAAGCCGCCAGCAAGAACACCGAGCGCGGCACAACTCAGGTAGGCGGTCAGCGCAACGTTGGCTGACGCAAGCGTCACGTCCTGGGTGGCGAGCAGCGCCACCACCGCGAAGCTCTGGATGCCCCCGCTCGATAGGGCAAGCAGCGTGAAAAACCCAGTCAAGCCGATAATCGCCGGGCTCAGAACGCTTGCAAACCCGTGCCTGCTCCTGCCACTCTCGCTGGCGCGCGCCCTGTGGGAGGTGCCGGTGATCCTGCCTCCGAGCAGCAGCACGGCGCCGACGGCAGGCCCGACCAGACCAGCAAAGAGCAGCGCGGTATTGAGGCCGGCATAAGCGGCGACACCCAGCAAGATGGGTGGGGCAAGGGCGCCCCCGGCAAAGCCAGCAAAAGTGTGCAGGGAAAAGGCGCGCCCAATTCGGTGTTCTGGGATGGCCTCGGCGAGCAGCGCATAGTTTGCGGGGTGATAGACGCAGTTGGCGAGACCGGCGAGAATGGCGACCGCGATCAGTACCGGGTAGGTCGTCCAAAGCCCTAATATGGCGAAGGCCAAGCCCCCGAGGCACAGCCCCGCAACAAGCACCAGGCGCGGACCGGCCCGGTCGACAACAAAGCCCATCGGGGCTTGGGTCAACCCCGACACCACGTTAAAGGTGGTGAGCGCCAAGCCAATCTCAAAAAAGCCAACGCCAAGTGCATTTTTAAAGAGGGGAATGAGGACCGGCAGGACCAGAATGTAAAAGTGGCTCACAAGGTGCGCCGCCGACACCACCACAAGAAGCCCGCTCGGCCGTTGCAGTGCCTCGCGGTCCGCCAAGGGTCGCACCATCCCCGAGACCATCGTCCCCGCCTGATCCTTAAGCTGTTCCAACCCTTGAGCCTTGGCCCCGCATCCCTAGCATGAGGCAGGCGCCTCACCTATGCGAATGCGCCGCGGGTGGGATGCAGGCGGGACAACGTGCGGTCGGCTGGTCGCCGGCGCGCATCTTGCTGCGCCCGCGGGCCTGTGGCATATCCGCGCCAGCTGGGGCATCCTTGGACCTTAGGTGTATTAAGGGCCTCTCAGCGTTGCTGCCGTAGCTCAGTGGTAGAGCACTCCCTTGGTAAGGGAGAGGTCGTGTGTTCAATCCACACCGGCAGCACCAGATCTAGCCCGCGGCTCGCCACTGCAAAAGCACCGCCGCGCCCCAAGGCCGCGGATAGGCCAACGCGCAGCCAGTTGCTTGTGAGGCCCGCTCGGCTGGGCGGTGTCAAAATCGGGCGCCTGGCGAGCCGTGCTGCGGCCCACCTCCCAGCTGTCGAAGAGAAAGCGCATCGGCAAGAAGGGCGTCGCTCACGCGACGCCCTCAACTCGCGGTGTGGGCGAATGGCCGTTAGGCGCTCCCTTCAACCTGCTTTGTGGCCTTGCCATTGCCGATCGCAATCACGCGCGGCTTCAGCCGCTCGGGTACGTTGCGAACGAGGTCGACGTGCAAGAGACCGTCCTTGAGGTCGGCACCCTTGACCTCCACGTGGTCGGCAAGTTGGAAACGCCGCTCAAAGCTGCGCCCGGCAATGCCGCGATGGAGGAACTGTCGCTGCTTGTCGTCGGATTTCTTGTCGCCGCGAACAGTTAGGGATTGCTCCTTGACGTCGATTTTGAGCTCATCCTCGCCGAAGCCGGCCACCGCCATGGTGATCCGGTACTCGTTGTCGCCGAGGCGCTCAATGTTATAGGGAGGGTAGGCCACGCCATCGGACTCAAAACCCGCCGTACTGTCCAAGAGATCGAACAGCCGGTCGAAGCCGACGGTGGAACGATAGAAGGGGGTCAAATCGAGGTGTCGCATCACGAGTCCTCCTTGAGAAGCGACTGTGGAAACCTGCCTGCCCAAACACAGGAAAGGGAGCCTGCCGCAAGGCCAGGCAGAACTTGAGCGCACCCAAAAGAGGCGTGCGCACGAGGAGGAATTTAGGGGCAATTTTGCCCACTTCAAGGGTAGGCTTGGGCGCGCTCGACGGCCGCTTCCGAAAGGGCCGGCGTTGTCCGTTGGCCTACCGGCGCCAGCGTCTCGCGCGCGGCGCGGCCGCGCCGACATAGGCATATTGCGGGCTGCTGGGCCCGAACAAGCTCGGACCCGGTCCCGGAATCGGGCTTTCCAAAATGCCCTGCGTGGTCATGAGCCCTGGCGGATCCAGCGTCGTGCGACCACCGGGAACCGGCGGCGTGTTCAGAACCTGCGCCCGGCTGAGCGGGCGCGGCGCGGGCCGCCGAGGCAGGTAGGCCTGATAACCATAGCTGCGTGCGGCTCGGCCGTAGGAGCGCTCAGATCCACACCACCAGCCACAGGCCTCGGCGGGCAGCGCGCTGGCGCCCATAAGCAGGAGAGTGACCGCCAACACTATGGCTCCCCGCCAACCCTCTGTGCACATCGCAGCCCTCCAGCCCTAGAGACCAGGAAAGGCTAGAGGACGCGCACGGAGGCGCTAATCCGGACGATCCCTCAAACGCACGGG
>Ga0075433_10002540_pt1 | contig 13902 bp, 11 predicted proteins | sample RhiMethybrSRZTD2_FD_75299 | JGI IMG/M metagenome (GOLD analysis project Ga0075433, IMG submission 75299) | Populus rhizosphere microbial communities from Tennessee, USA - Rhizosphere MetaG P. TD hybrid SRZTD2 | ecosystem: Host-associated > Plants > Roots > Rhizosphere > Soil | place: USA... | reverse complement strand
TTCGCCCTTTCGCGCCGCCTCGACGCTCCAAATCCCGGACCCGCGCGTCGCCATATACAGAAATACGAGACAGTAAAGCACTGCCAGTTCGCCGTCATTTTCGATCGGCCTTGTGGCGCGTAGCCAGCGAGAATTGTTTCCATGACATCACAACCTTCAATTGAAATTTTAGTCTAGACAATGTCGAGCCGGCATTTAGCTCGTAGGGGCAGGTTTGAAACCTGCCCTACCGGGAAGCTGCAGGAGACACAAGTGGGATCGATTGCCATCACGCGTGTCATTCCGAGGCTAAGCCGAGGAATCTCGACCGAAAATTCGAGACCCTTCGCGAAGTTTATCCCGAGCATAACCGAAGGGCTCCGGGTGACTCACTCCCATCCGCCGCCCAGCGCTTTGTACAGCGCAACCAAGTTGGCAGCCATCGCCGCCTCGCTCTGCGCCAGATCGTTCTCCGCCGCATACAGCGAGCGCTGCGTGTCCAGCACGTTGAGAAAATCATTGAGGCCGCGCACGTATAGTTCATTGGCCATTTCTACGGCCCGTCGATTGGACGCCACCGCATTGGTGAGAGCCTGTTGGCGGGCTTGCTCCCGGGAATAGTTGACAAGAGATTTTTCCACGTCGCCGAACGCCGCCAGAACCGTCTTTTCATACTGGGTCAGAGCTTGTTCCTGCTGGGCGTTGCGGACTTCGATGTTCGCCCGGATTCGGCCCGCGTCGAAAATCGGCCAGCTGATCGTCGGTCCAATCGACCAATAGCGGCTGCGCCCAGTGAACCAATCGCTGGCGCTGATGCTTTGCAGGCCGGCCGCGCCGGTCAGTGAGAACTTAGGGAAGAGATCGGCCATCGCCGCGCCGATCTGCGCCGTCGAGGCGGCGAGTTGACGCTCGGCGAACCGGATGTCCGGACGACGCCTGAGCAAATCCGATGGCAATCCCACAAGTACTTCCGGCGGCAGGCTTGGAATCGTGGTTTCGTTCGCGAGATCATTCCATAGCGCCCCCGGCGAAAGTCCCAACAAAAGATCGAGGCTGTAGGCCGCCTGCTTCAAAGCGCTTTCCAAGGTCGGAATCTGCGCTGTCGTCGTACTTGCTTGCGCTTCCGCTTGCGCGACATCCAAGTCGCTGGTGAGTCCGGCTTGAAAGCGTATGCGCGTCAATTCCAAAGTATCCTGCTGTGCTTTGAGATTGGCGCGCGCCACGGCGAGGCGGCGTTGAAAGCCGCGCAGATCGATATAATTCTTTGCCACATCCCCTAGAAGCGTCACGAGCACATCGCGCCGGCTTTCCACCGAAGCGCCGATGGTCGCGTCGGCGGCTTCAACGCTGCGGCGCACGCCGCCAAACACGTCAATCTCCCAACTGGCGTCGAAACCGGTTTTGAACAAATCTTGTTCCAGATTGCCGCCACCTTGTGGAGCCAGTGAGCCCAGCGCGAACGCGTTTTCGCTGGTCCGGTTGCGCTTGTAGGAAGCCGACACATCGAGGGTCGGCCACGCGCCCGACGCCACCACGGCACGCGATGCGCGGACCTCACGAATGCGCGCTTCGGCGATACGGAGATCCAGGTTGGATTTCACCGCGCGCTCGACGAGAGAGTTGAGCAACGGATCATTGAATGTTGTCCACCAGCGCGCCATTTCCACCGGGCGAATGTCGACGCCCTTCTGTTGAGCTTCCTGCCAACCCGCGGGCACGGCTAGCTTCGGTTCCTCATAATCGGGACCGACGGCGCATCCCGCGACCAAAACCAGGAACAAAACTGCGGCAATGAATTTGTCAGTTAATGCTTTGCGTACCATTATTGCCCCTTTCCTTTACAACCGAAAACATCGCGACGCCTTCCTAGGTTAGCCGATGGCGAAACATCCACGACGACGCCGAGAGCGTAACCGCGGCGATGATCGCCAGCGGCCAAAGCTCCGGTATGAGTAATTGGAGACCGACCCCTTCGAGATACACTCGATGCGCCATGTCGATCGCGTAACGTAACGGATTGATCCAGGTCAAATATTGCAGCAGCACCGGCATGCTGCTGACCGGCGTGGTGAGTCCTGAGAGTAGTGAAAACGGCATGATCAACATGAAAGAATACAGCATCGCCTGTTGCATGGTAGCCGCCACCGACGAAAGCAGCAGGCCGATGCCGGCAGAAGCAAGCAAGAACAAACTCAGTCCCGCGTAGAGCGTAAAGAACGATCCCGCGAACGGGATGCGAAACCAGAGCTGCGCGACTAACAAGACTAAAGTCGCCTGAACGATCCCCACTAACATCGACGGCACCGCTTTACCCACCATGATCTCGGGGGGGCGAAACGGGGTCACGAGTAATTGGTCGAAGGTCCCCTGCTCGCGTTCGCGAGCCACCGACAAGCCCGTAAGAAGAATCGTCTGCAGCATTGTGAGCGTGCCGATCAACGCCGGAATCATATGCCACCGCGTCTCTAGATTAGGATTGTACCAAGCCCGCGTCGTGAGTCTAACTGGCGGCGCACCTTGGCCGTGCGCCGCGCGCCACTCGGCATTGAACGCTTCGACCATGGCGTTGACGTATCCCATTGCCGTTCCCGCGGTGTTGGAGTTGCGGCCGTCGGCGATGATCTGGATATCGGCTTGAGCGCCGTTAAGCAGCCGACGCGCGAAATCCTGATTGATCTGGATCACCAATAACGCACGCTGCTCGTTGATCACTCGGCTGATATCGGCGGTGCGATTGAGATCGGCGACACGGTGAAATACTCTCGATCCGTCCAAACGCGCCAGCAATTCGCGGGAAGCGGCGCTGCGATCTTGATCGAGCACCGCATAAGGAACGTCATTCAGATCATAGGTTGCCACATAACCGTAAATCAGACATTGCAGAATCGGCGGCAGCAGCAAACTATAGCGGCTGCGCGGATCTTTGAGAATCGCCAAGAGCTCTTTGCGCGTGAGCGCGATGATACGAACAATGGAGTCGAGCATATTCGTCTCAAGCCAATTTCTTCTGGGTGACCCGGCGCGTGAGCCATAGCAGGACGATCATCATGCCCGCGAGCATCGCGGCGTTTGGTAAGATGACGGCCCAGATATCGCCGGCGAGAAAGATTGTCTGCAGCAATGTGACGTAGTACCGAGCCGGCAGTAGATAAGTAATCATTCGCACCGCGGCCGGCATGCTGCGCAGGTCGAACAGGAAACCCGACAGCATCACGGCGGGAAGAAACGTCACCAGCAGCGTGATTTGGCTCGCCACGAACTGGCTTTTGAATGCCGATGAGATCAGCAGCCCGATCGCCAAAGCCACTAATAGATACAGCGTCGACGCTCCGGTCAGCACGATGACGGAACCACGAAACGGCACGTCGAAAAGAAATTTGGCGGCGAGCAGACAGAGCGCGAGACCGATCATGCCGAGAATGAAATAAGGAATCGTTTTGCCGAGTAGAATTTCTTCCGGCCGGACGGGAGTGACAAACAAAGCTTCCAGCGTCCCGCGTTCCCATTCGCGCGCCATCACCAGCGAGGTCAGCAACGCGCCGATCAGCGTCATGATCAAGACAATCAGGCCGGGAACCAGGAAATAGCGGCTTTCATTGGTTTCGTTGAACCAGAGGCGACTTTGCACAACCACCGGACCGGTCAAAATTTCTTTTCCCTCGGCGCCGCGCCGTGCGGCCCACTGGCCGACGGCACCCTGCGCGTAGCTCTGGACGATGCGCGCGTGATTGGCGTCGACGCCGTGGACGAGCACTTGCACTTCCGCATCTCCCTGGCTCAGCCGCCTGCCGAAATCCGGCCGAATACGCACGATGCCGTCCACTTTTCGTGCGAGCATTAACTCTTGCGCCTCGCGCATGGAGGTCATCAGTCGTGCGTCGAAATAGGGCGACAACCGAAAGCTCGCCGCCAGATCAGTAGCCGCGGGTGACGGATCTTCCAAGACAACTGCCATCGGCGTGTTGGTCACGTCGAGCGACAATCCGTAGCCGAACAGGAGAATCAGAATGACCGGCAAAACGATGCCGATGGCTATGCTGCTGGGATCGCGCGTGACTTGGCGCGCTTCTTTTTTTACCAGCGACCAGACGCGCCGGGTCTTGTTCGCTGAAAACCAACTCGCGCGCGGAGAGCTTGCCGTACTCATGCCGCCACTCCACTTTCTGCCGACTCGCGCGCGTCTTCGACGATGGCGATAAACGCATCTTCCATGCTCGGCTCCCCGCCTTCGAGCCGCGCGCGCCAGCGAATCTCGGCGGGCGTGCCTTGAGCCAGCACACGCCCGGCATCCATAATTGCGATCCGATCACAGTATTCGGCTTCTCCCATGAAGTGAGTGGTCACGATAACGGTCACGCCTTGCTCGGCCAGCGCTACGATACGTTGCCAGAACTCCCGGCGCGCCAGCGGATCGGCGCCGCTGGTCGGCTCGTCGAGAAAGAGTATCTCGGGCTCATGTACCAGCGCCGTCGCCATCGCCAAGCGCTGTTTGAATCCTCCCGGCAACTGTCCGCTCGGCAGGTCGGCGAGCGAGCTAAGCTCGAACCGCTCCAATGCCCAAGCGATGCGCTGCTGTTTGCGCTCGCCACGCAGGCTATACGCGCTGGCAAAAAATTCCAGGTTTTCATTGACCGAAAGCTGGCTATAGAGAGAAAACTTTTGGGCGACATAACCGATGCGCTGACGCGCCGAGGCGCGCGCGCGCCGGAGATCCATGCCGGCAACGCGGAGCGTACCGCCGGAAGCTGGCAACAGTCCGCAGAGCATGCGAAAGGTGGTCGTCTTACCGGCGCCGTTGGGACCGAGCAATCCGAAAATCTCGCCGCGCCGGACTTCAAAGCTGACATGATCGACCGCGGTAAAGGTTCCGAAGCGCCGCACCAGATCACGCACTTGCACAGCGGATTCGCCGCGTGGAAAATTAGCAGACAAGGAGACCGGGAGACGCGGAGTCACGGAGCGCTCGTTGTCCCCTTGTCCCCTTTTCGCCTTGTCTGTGCTTTGCCGCAACAAGATCATGAATCCGTCTTCGAAGCGCGGCGGCACCGGGAAAATTGTGGCGCCGGCAAGCGGTGAATCGTTGTTCGCCGCGTCATCAATCCTGCGAATGCCCTTATGTGTCACGAACCTCACGCGACCCCCTTCCGGTACCGCGTCGAGGATTGCCGGATGATCCAGCAGCCGCGCCTGAAATCCGCCCGTTTTCTGCCCCGCCGGAGGTTCGACCGCATACGTGCGCCCTTCAGCCAATCTACTGATGTCGCTCGGCCGCCCCCGGGCCAAAACACCTCCCTGGTGTAAAACCACGACATGGCCGCAACGCTCAGCTTCGTCCAGATAGGAAGTACTGAGCAGCACCGTAAGCCGCTGGTCGTTGACCAGTTGGAAAATGATCTGCCATAGCTCACGGCGCGAAAGCGGATCGACTCCTACCGTCGGTTCATCCAAGATCAATAAGTCCGGAGCGCGCACCAGAGTGCAGGCGAGCCCGAGCTTTTGCTTCATGCCGCCGGAAAGCCGTCCCGCCAATCGGCTGGTGAATGCCCCGAGCGCAGTCATCTCCATCAGTCGCGGATAGCGCTCGCTGCGCTCCTGCAAACTCACCCCGTGCAGATCGGCGTACAGATCCAAATTTTCCTGCACCGAAAGATCTTCATACAGCCCGAACTTCTGCGGCATGTAGCCGATGCGGTCTTGCACCTGCTGCGGCTCGGCGCTCACGTCAATGCCCAAAACTGTCAGCTCGCCGCTATCGGCAGTCATCAAACCTGCGGCCAAGCGAATCAGCGTAGTCTTACCGGCGCCATCCGGTCCCACGAGGGCGGTTAGACTTCCATGGGCGACTTCCAAGGACACGCCGTCGAGCGCCGTTACCTTTTCGCCGCTTTCGCGGAGAAACGACTTGCGGATCTCTCGCGCTCGCAGCGCGATGGAACTTTCCGACACTTCATTCATCGATTATTTGCCGCCGGCTCTTTTGTTGTGTGTGCATCCGCCGCTGTCGCGTTCGGCGCCTTTTGTTGAAGCGACAGATGAGCACTCGCCGGCATGCCGAGACGCAACTCGTCGGCCTGGTCTTTGACGAACACGCGCACTTCATAGACCAGGCTGGTCCGCAACTCCTCGGTCTGCACCGACTTGGGAGTAAACTCGGCAACCGGTGAGATAAACCCAACCCATCCTTCAAAGCGTCGCTTGGGAAAACTATCAACCATGATCGTCGCGCCCATGCCGGGGCGCACTTTTCCCAGGTCTGGCTCGGAAACATAGACACGAGCCCATTTGGGATCGGTGATCGCCAGAGAGAACACCGGCTTCTGCGGCGAAGCCATCTCACCGGGCTCCATGACTCTCGTGCGCACCACCGCATCCATCGGAGCAATCAACTGCGAGTCCGCCAATTGCTGGCGCAACAGCGCCGCTTGAGCCTGGTTGGCGCGCAAACGCGCCTCATTCTCCGCGATTTCTTCCTTACGCGGGCCGGCGAGCGCCAAGTCGAGCGCTCTTTGATTGACCACGAGCTTGGCTTCGGCGACTTGTAAGGCAGTCTTCGCGTTATCCACGTCCTGCAATCGCACTGCTCGTCCACCCGAGACCGCCGCGGCGCTTTGCAACCGCTCATACTGGGCCCGCGCATTCACGACGTCAGCTTTGCCTGCCTCGACATTCGCGCGCGCCTGGGCGATTTCTTCAGGACGGCTGCCAGCGCGCAGCCTTTGAACCACTTGTCGTTGCGCAGCGGCTTGGGCTTCGACCTGCGCCAGTTGCGGCTCCAATCTGCTCGTATCTAAACGGGCCAAAACCTGGCCCTGGTGCACCCGGTCCCCTTCTTGAACGAGAACGGCGGCAATCCGCTCGCTGTTGTTGAACGCGAGATCCACTTGTCGCAGGTCCACGTTTCCATGGAGCACGAGCTCCGGAGCCTCATGAGCGCGCTGTGAGAGCCACCAGATCAAACCGCCCGCCAAGATCAAACTCCCGATTAACGTCACAACCAGCACGGCTCGTTTCATAGATCATCCGCGCTGCATAAACCCATGGAGCCAATCATTTGGATCTCCCCTTTTCGGTGAGCAATCCCTCAAGCATAACCTTGATGATGCTGATGTATCCGGTTGTCGGCGTGAGCCCTAGCTCCGCCATCTTCGTCGGATTCATAATCGCTTCGGTCACACCGAGGAACATCTCGATCATCAAGCGGGTGGACACGTCTTTGCGAATGATTCCGGACCTTCGACCGTCCTCAAAAAGTTTTCCAAAATAACGCTGAATCACGTCGCGTCGCCGGCTCTGCACCACCTGGAATATTTCCGGCGCTTCCCGGCGGATGTCGCGGACGAAAGGGGGCTGAATCTCTTCGGTGTGCTGCTGCATGCAAGCCAAAAGTTGATGCAGCGCGGCCAGTACGTCTTTCGACGCCGACGACATGACCCGATCGAGATCGCCTTCGACGCTGCGAAATTTGTCGAGAAGCACGGCGCGCAGCAGATCGAGCTTGCTGGGGAACGAGGCATAGAGCGTCTTCTTGCTCATGCCGAGCTCTTCGGCCAGGTCATCCATGGTGACGCCGCGGAAGCCATGGGCAAAGAAGTGACGCCGGGCCGCCGTGACGATCCGTTGGGCAGCCGTATTCTCAGCGAAGGCGATCTCGGCCGATGCCGCTCGTTTTGACATTTGCTTAGCCAATATACTTAGGAAACTATATTAGTACTACTAGTTTCCAGTGCACGCCGCAAGACATCAGTTCACCGACTCCGAGGAGAATTATGGGATGATTACGAGCTGCGAGAGTTTAGAAAACGCTGCACGAATAGCCGCGGCGCTCCGGCGAATTTTCCACGCGTTATTCTACTCTCCTGTTGCCGGCAATCCCGCTGGTGGTCGCGGCGCGGGAAGAACGGAAGAACGACGTGCGGTCGAGAACTTTTTCCTGGAAGTCCTCGAGATAGAGATAAATCACCGGCGTGATGAACAGCGTGATAAATTGCGAGACCACCAGCCCGCCGACGATAACCAAACCGAGAGGCCGGCGCGACGCGCCGTCCGCGCCGAACCCGAGAGCGATCGGCAGCGCGCCGAACACAGCCGCAAGCGTAGTCATGAGAATCGGGCGAAACCGGTCCATGCTCGCGTCGTGGATGGCTTTCTCCGCCGGCTCGCCGATGTCGACCCGCTGCAGTGCAAAGTCGACGATCATGATGCCGTTCTTTTTGACGATGCCCATCAGCATAAACAGGCCGACGAAGGCGTAAAGCGAAGCCTGCTCGCCGAACACATAAAGCGTCGCCAGCCCGCCGACCAAAGCGGTGGGCAGTGTGGACAGCACCGTCAAAGGATGTAGATAACTCTCATAGAGAATGGCCAGAATCACATACATGACGAACACCGCCAGCGCCATCAGGATCGTCAAATCCCGCACCGTATCGCGAAAGGTCAGCGCTTCGCCCTGCAGGCTGGCGCGCAATGTCGACGGCACAATTTCAGCCGCCGCCTTGGCGATATAGTCGGTGGCATCGCCGATGGCGACGCCGGGTTTGAGGTTGAAGTTCAGCGTTACGCTCGTGAATTGATTGAGATGATTGACCGCCTGTGGCCCGATCGTCGATTTCCAAGTCACCAGCGAATTCAGCGGCACCAGGCGTTTGCCGTCATCCGATTTAATATAAAGCAACGATAGATCGTCGGAATTTTCCCGCGCGCGATCCTCCGCCTCGAGAATCACCTGATACTGGTCGGCGGGTTTCTTGATTAAATAGAGATAGTTTTGTGAATAGGCGTTGCGCAACAGCGCCAGTATGCGTGCTTCGGAGACGCCGTTGACTTTGGCCTGCTCGCGGCGGATTTCGATGTCGAGATTGGGCGTGTTGTTATAGTAGTCCGATTGTACGGTGAGAAATCCCGGGAACTCGTGCAGCTTAGCCGCTAGCTTGGCGCTCGCGTCGTAGACTTCCGCTGGGTTCACGCCTGAAATGGAAAATGCGTACTGTCCCTGATTCTGATTGGTTGCGCCGGTGCTGATTTCGAGCACTGGGAAAGGACGCAGAAACGCCATCACCCCCGGAATCGAGCTTATGGTCCCCATCAGCTTCGCTACTTCTTCCTGGATCGGCAGGCGCGCGTCGGGCGGTTTAAGAAACGTAAACATGATGCCCTGGTTTGAGGCGATGAATTGGCTCAGGCCAGTGACCTCAATGGTGGCCATGACACTTGGGTCCTTCAAGAGCACATCATCAACCCGCTCCTGAATACTGCGCATTTGCTCCGGAGAAGACCCTTCTCTGGCAATAAATACCCCGGTCACCACGCTGCTGTCCCCCGGCGGCAGAAAGGCCTTGGGCACGACGAGAAAAAACCAAACTGTGCCCGCCAGGCAAGCCACCCAAATGAGTGCCGAGAGCCAGCGATGTTCGAGGAACCACGTCAAACGCTTGCCATAACCGCCAAGGACGCGTTTTTCCGCGCCACCGATAACCCGTTCCATCCAGGTACGCTTGGAGCCGGCTCCCCGCTCGCTGAGCAGCCGGGCGCACATGAGCGGCGTGAGAGTCAACGAAACCAACCCGGAGGCGATGATGGCGACTACGATCGTAATCGCGAACTCGCGGAAGATGCGGCCCACCAGACCGGACATAAAAACCAGCGGAATAAAAACTGCGGCGAGCGAGATCGTCATGGAGAGGATCGTGAAGCTGATTTCCTTGGCGCTATGGAGCGTCGCTTCGAGCGCGGCTTCGCCATGTTCCATCCGGCGCACGGTGTTTTCCAGAAACACGATGGCGTCGTCTACCAGAAAGCCGATCGCCAAGGTGAGCGCCATTAACGAAAGATTATCCAGGCTGTAGCCCAGGATCTGCATCGCCACGAACGTCAATAGCAAGGAAATTGGCAAGGCAACCGCCGGAATCAATGTGTCGGTGGCACGGCCGAGAAAAAGAAAGATGACGAGCACAACCAAGACAAACGCAATCGCCAACGTCATCTGCACATCATTGACCGAGTTGACGATGCCGCGCGAGCGATCGTAGAGCGGTGTGACGCGCACCGATCCCGGCAATTCCGCGCTGACCTGCGGAAGTAAAGCTCTGATGCTGTTGGCCACCTCGACGGCGTTCGCGCCGGCCTGACGGTAAACTGCCAGCACCACAGTGGCGCCCGGCACCGGATAGCCGCGCGCCCAGAAGCGCATGTTCAGCCGCTCGTCCTGTACTGAGTCGCGCACTTTGGCCACATCGCGCAGATAAACCGGCGCGCCGTTGTTCGAGCCGACGATTAAATCGCTATACCCTTGCACGCTATCGAGCTGCCCTTGGGGCCGCAGCAACGTACTGCCGCTTTCCGCGTCGAATTGCCCGGCGCCCGTGTAGCTCGTGCCGTTCTTGATTGCCACCGACAAATCATCTACCGAAATATTGCGCGCCCACATGGCGGATGGATCCGCTTTGATACGAATGGCGGACTTGGTGCCAAAGACGCTCACGCGCGAAACACCCGGCAGTATGCTGATGCGCTGGCCGATTTGCGTGCTGCCATAATCGTAGAGTTGGCCGCGTGTGACCGAGTCGCTGGTGAGCGCGATGTACATGATCGGCTGATCATTGGGATTGGTCTTGGAAAAGGTCGGCGGCGACGGCAAGTCCACCGGCAAGCTGCCGGTGGCCTGCGTGATTGCGGTTTGCACGTCGGTGGCGGCGGCGTCGATGCTCTTGCTCAGGGCGAACTGGAGTGTGAGGCTCGTATGACCTTGCGTGCTCTTCGAGGTCACCAGCTCCAGCCCGTTAATCTGCATGAACTGGCGCTCGAGAGGCGTGGCGATATTATTGGCAATGGTCTCCGGACTCGCTCCCGGATAATCGGCTTGAACCTGGATCACCGGGTAATCGACCGCCGGCAAGTCATTGACGGGCAGACGGAAATAACTGAGCGCGCCGAACAGGATCACCGCTACGGTCAGCACCGTGGTCAGCACCGGCCGCCGGATAAATGGTTCCGAGAAGTTCACGACTTGGCCCCTGGCTTTGCGGGCACGGCCGCCTTTGTTGGATTGGCCGGTTGCAGAATTCTTACTTTGCCGCCGGGCGTGACGCCCAGCTGTCCATTGACCACCACGCGTTCGCCGGACCGGACGCCTTCTTCGATGACGACCAAATCACCCTGGCGTTGACCGACTTTCACCGGTCGCAATTCAGCGGAAGAATCGCGGTTGATGACGTAGACAAACGAACCTTGGGCCGATAATTGCGGGGACTCCGCGGGCACCAGCACTGCATCCTTGCGAGTTTCCAAGACAAGCCGGATTTTGGCAAACCGACCGGGCCAAAACCGGCGGTCACCGTTCGCCAACGTGGCGCGGAGCTTTACCGTGCCGCTGCCCTCTTGTACCGCATTATCGAGAAAAGTGAGTTTGCCTTCCCGCGGCGGCGCGGAATCGTCCGGCAAACGTACTTCAACTTTGAGCGGGCGGTTGCTCATATTGCGTTGCACCGCGCTGAGCTCGTTCTCCGTCACGGTGAAATCCGCGTAAATCGGATCGAGCCGCTGTATCACCAAAAGCGAGCCGGTATTGGCCGAGACCACATTGCCAGCATCGACATTTCGCTGCCCGGCGCGTCCGTTGATTGGGGAGCGGATCGTACAGTACTCGAGATTCAAACGCGCGTTTTCGACTGCGGCGCGGTTTAATTTAAGCTGCGCCTCCGCGGCTTCCACCGCGTTCTTTTTAGTGTCGAAATCTTGTCGCGAAACGGCGCGCGGATCGCTGACCGTTTCCACTCTGGCGAAGTTGACCTTGGCCAGATTTAAGGCCGCCTCGGCTTGTGCAAGATTTGCCTCGGATTGATGCAGCTGGGCTTGGTAAGGGCGCGGGTCAATCGTGAAAAGCAGGTCGCCGATCTTTACATCGGCGCCATCTGTGAAATGAATCTTGACGATGCGGCCCGAAACCTGTGGCTGAATGGAGACGACTTCGCGCGCGACGGTCTTACCGACGGCATCGATGTAAAGCGGCACGTCCTGCGCCGTCGCGGCAGCGGTGGTGACCGGCGCCGGCGGCCGCTCAAACGTCGGTTGAGACTTTTTGCTGCAGCCCGCGGACAGGCCGACGGCAAACAACACCACCCCGAACATTGCGCGTGACGCACAATGCCGCGTCTCACTGCAATATGCCACGAAGACCTCGGTCTTAAGCGACGAGGCGCTGATCGATTCGGATAGCTCCCGGGTGTTTTTTCTGCGTTGCCTTGCGCGCCTGGGCTTCCCACTGGCGCAACCCGCGGCGAATATAATTCGGCTCGAGATTCAACAGCGTGCAAAGAGAAATGAACGAGCAGAACCAATCGGCGTCGTCGCTAAACAGCCATTCTTTGGCTTCTTCGAAAAGCGTCCGCCTTTTGCCGCCTGCCGCAAAGAGATTTTCCTGGAAGCAACGGATGCCGTCTTCTAAGACGGCCAGCAAAAGCGTCCGTTCCGGCTCGAGTGGAAACTTTCTGCGAAAGTTCGCCGCATAATCTTCCCCCAAGAGCGTATCCGGCTGAAAGAGCGACCCGACCCTCTCATCCATGCCGGCGGTCCTCTGGCCGCCGTTATTATTATTGTTGTCCTTGAGTAACATTCCCCCTCCGTATTGGTTTAAAGAAATTAACTAGTGAATCTTCACTTACGGATGAAAGCCCTTCATCAACTGGCCAACAAGTGCAGCGCTTTCGGACTGTAGTAACGACGCGCCGCGTCTTGCTTCACGCCGATCCCCAAGAGAGCGAACCACGTGGCCTGCGAAACCAGTTCTTCCTTCGATACCTTATAGTTGATTGCCGGGATCTTTGGTTGCAGATGCAGCATTAAAGAAAATGCCACATGCTGAACCAGCCAAACACAAAGATCGTGACGTATTGGCAGTTCGTGCATCTCACCGGCTTCGGCAGATGCATGCAAACAGGCCTCGAATTTTTTGACCCACGCCGCAGCGAGCTTTCTATGCATAAGCCTGACAAATTCGCCGTCGCCTAGCAAGCTACGGACTAACAAAGAATTTAGCGCGGCCCGATGCGTGTCCCCGGGACGTCCAAGTACGTAGTGGGAAATCATGAAATGGACCATCACCACCAGTGTCGACGTCGATGCCTCGAGTTCCAGGATTCGTGTTGCTTCGGCGAAAGTCGGGCCTTTTGAGCAGCCCTCCAGCATGGCCGCGTACAGCGATTCTTTGCTGGGAAAATGTTTATAGAGTAGCGCTTCGGAGACGCCGGCGGCCTTTGCTAGCTCCCGCGTGGTCGTTCCGTCGAAACCCTTCTCGGCAAAAACATCCCGAACGGCTTCAACGATCGCCTCCCTGCGCGCTTCCGCAGTCAACCGTGGTCCGTTGGACATTGAAGTTAGTTAGCATTTACTCACCAACTTTGTCAAGGGAATTTTGGGATGCTCTCTAAAATCGGCCTGATAGCAGCCTAGGCCTGATATTGGATGTTTTTTGCTTACCGGCAGTGGATGAACGTGCTACGAGCGCAGCGCTTCTTTCCACCGGTCTTTGCATATTACCGCTACACGGAGCCTTTCCAGATGCTGCTCCATCTGCTTCGTTCCCTGCTTGACGGGATGCTGAGCAAAAAACTCGCGCACGTCCTCTTCCAGCTCCTCGGTCACCAGCCCAACGACACCTTCGCACATGCGCGGAATCGAGTTGTCGGGATATTGCCGCAGCATCTCGTCCCAGTGCGCCTTCAGGAACCACCACGCCTGATCGCGGGCGCGTTTGTTCAAAAGAATACCGCGCATCAAATAGGGAGAATTTTGCGTCCGCACTTCGCCGTTGATCGTGAGATCGAGCGTGCGGTCGATCAATTTCGACACGCGGAAGTTTGCCAAAGCGAAGAGATAACGGGTTTCCTCTTGAGGTGTCTGGGCGGTTTTGAATTTGCCGTAGAATTTTTC
>Ga0075433_10002539_pt1 | contig 13904 bp, 15 predicted proteins | sample RhiMethybrSRZTD2_FD_75299 | JGI IMG/M metagenome (GOLD analysis project Ga0075433, IMG submission 75299) | Populus rhizosphere microbial communities from Tennessee, USA - Rhizosphere MetaG P. TD hybrid SRZTD2 | ecosystem: Host-associated > Plants > Roots > Rhizosphere > Soil | place: USA... | reverse complement strand
CGCGAGCGCCTTCGTCAGCTTGTGGGCCAGGAGGATCGGAAGCGGCATCAGCTCCGGGCTCTCGCGAACCGCGTATCCGAACATCAACCCTTGATCTCCCGCGCCCTTCCGGTCGACGCCGAGCGCGATGTCGCTCGATTGCTCGTCGATCGCGACCAGTACCGAACACGTCTCCCAGTCGAAGCCGTAGTGCGGGTCGTCGTATCCGATCGACCGGATCGTCTCCCGCACGATCTTGGCGATGTCGACGTAGCACTCGGTCGTGATCTCGCCCGCGACCAGCGCCAGGCCGGTCGTGACCAGGGTCTCGCACGCGACGCGGCCCTTCGGATCCTTGGCGAGGATCGCGTCGAGCACCGCGTCCGAGATCTGGTCCGCGACCTTGTCGGGGTGCCCCTCGGTCACGGACTCGGACGTGAAGAGCATGGAATGGCCGAGGGCCTTGGCGCCCTGCTTGGCCGGTGCCGTTTCGGTTGCCTGAGGATTCATGAAACCTGGACCTCCGATGAGTCGCCCACGTTGAGCCGCTGGTAGGCGCCGCGCACGATCGCGCTCTCCCCGACCACGGACCGGTCGAGCAGCGCGTCCTCCACGACGGCACCCTCGTTCACGATGGAATTCTTTACGACGGATCGCCGCACCCGCGCGCGGGGGCCGATCGAAGCATGAGGACCGATCACCGAGTGCATCACGTCGGCGCCCGGATCGAGCGCGACGGGCGGCACGATGACGACGCCCGGGCGCGCCGGAACGCCGCCGGTCAGGCCGGCCTCGGTGTCCAGGAGCGCACGATTGGTTTCGAGCAGCGTTTCGGTCTTCCCGCAATCATACCAGCCCTCGACGGGGAACGGACGGAGCACTTCCCCTCGCTCCAAGAGCAACGCCAGCGCGTCCGTGAGCTGGATTTCGCCCCGCGTTCGCTCCCCGCGGCGCGACACCTCCTCCAAGGCCTCGAAGAGCGCCGTCGCGTGCTCCAGGAAGTAGAGCCCCACGAGCGCCAGCTTCGACTCCGGCTGGTCGGGCTTCTCGACGAGGGACGTGATCCGACCCTTGGCCACGGTCGCGACGCCGAAGCGGCGCGGATCCTCGACTTCCTTGACCCCCACCCAGGAACCCCCGGTCAGGAGCCCCTCGAGCGGCGCCCGGAGAATCGTGTCGCCGAGGACGATCAAGAGCGGGGACTGGCCCACGGCCTCGCGCGCCTGGGCGACCGCGTGGCCCAGGCCGAGCGGCGATTCCTGCACCACCGCCGTCACGCGAAGGTCGGTTCGGGCCGCGCCGAATGCGCGCAGCCGCTCCCCCTGCTCGCCCGGTCCCACGACGAGCACCACCCGCTCGACCCCGACGGCGGCCACCTGGTCCAGAATGTGGCCCAGGATCGGCTTCCCCGCGACCGCGAGGAGCGCCTTCGGCGTCGTCAACGTGTGCGGCTTCAGCCGCGTTCCCGTACCGGCGACCGGAATGACGACGACCGGCTTCACCGGAGCAGAGCCTTCTTCAGCGATTCCACCCCGGGGAGCGCGCTCGGATCGGCACCGTTCCCGAGGGCCAGGTAGTACGAAACGAGATCCCCGATGGCCACGCCCCGAAAGAGGCGCGTCATCGGATCGGCCCCGGTCACCGTGACCGTCTCCACCCGAGCGCCCCGCCTTCCGAAATGGGTCTTGAGCCAGTCGAAGCGCTTCGCCACGCGGGGGTGATCCGCCGCGTCGCGGAGCAACACGACCGCCGTCTTCCGTGCGAGGCCTTTCGGAAAAATCAACCCATCCACTTCATTATGGGTCATCTCCGGAACCGTGGACGCCCAGGCGAGGTGCTTCGAGTTCTCGTTCAGCTGTCCCTTCCATCGAAGCGCCACGGGAGCCTGGGCCCGTTCCGCGCCGAGCACCAACACGCCGCGGCCGCCCAAGCGTATCGCCAGTTTTTTGGCAGAGTTGCGGGATTGTACCACACTCCTTCCGTTCGTGGAAACGACCTCCTCGACCCCCCTCGCCGCCGCTTCCAGGCGGCGCTCCGCCGAGGCGACCACACCGACGTGCCCGGCCAGGTGGACGAGCGTCGAGAAGGAGTACCCGAGCGCCGCCCGGGGGGGATGCCCGGCGGGAAGGGCCGCGATCGGAATCCCGTCCTCGCGGGCAAGCGCGCCCAGGGTTCCGCCGGTGGTGAGCACGACCGAACGGGCTTTGAGGCGCCGCAGCGTCCGATAGGCCTCCAGGGTTTCCTCGGTGCCGCCCGAATAGGACGAAAAGACCAGGAAGTCCTCCGGCGTGACCCAGGCAGGGGGCTCGTAGTGGCGGACCACGTGGACCGGGACGGAACCCTCGCGATCGGCGAGGAGGCGGAGGAGATCCCCGGCGATCGCCGATCCGCCCATGCCGAAGAGCACGAGCCTTCGAGGAAGATCCGGCGAAAGGCGACCCAGCGCGGGAGCCGCGAGGTCCCCGCCGGCGCGGAGCTGCGCTGGAAGCGACTCGATCCGGTCCCCCATGCCGGCCGGGTCGAGCCGTGCCCGGCGCTTGGGATCGTCGAGCGGCGCCGGCTTCCGGGCTCGCGTCACGAGGCGCTTCACCGGGCGCTTCACGAGGAAAAGTGCTGCGGGAAGCGCCGGCTCATGAACTCGAGCACGACCGTGCGCACCTCCGACGGCGTCGCGAGGCCGAGGCAGCGCTGGGCCAGCGTCACCGCCTCCTCGTAGGTCGAGGCGCGGAGGATTGTCTTGATCTCGGGGACGAGATACGGGCTCACGCTCATCTCCGTCAGGCCGAGGCCGAGGAGGAGGACGGAGTAGAGCGGCTCTCCCGCCATCTCGCCGCAGATGCCGACGCGGATTCCGAACCGCTGGCCCGCCTCGACCACCGTCCGGAGCGCGCGAAGCACGGCCGGGTGCAACGGCTCGTAGAGCTCCGCGATCGCCTCGTTCCCCCGATCGACGGCCAGCGTGTACTGGATCAGGTCGTTCGTGCCGATGCTGACGAAGTCCGCCTCCCGGGCCAGGAGATCGATCGCGAACACGGAAGCGGGCGTCTCGATCATCACCCCCAGGGAGACGCGATCCGCCATCGGCGTGCCTTCGACCAGCATCTGACGCCGCACCCGGTTGACGATCCCGCGCGCTTTCCGGAAGTCCTCGAGCCCGATGACCATCGGAAACATCACGCGCACGTTCCCGTGCGCGGTGGCGCGGAGGATGGCCCGCACCTGGGTGCGGAATATCTCCTCGTGGCGAAGCGAGAAGCGGAGGCCCCGCATGCCGAGGAAGGGGTTCCGCTCGACCGGGGTCCCCAGGTAGGACGCGAACTTGTCCCCGCCCACGTCGAGGGTCCGGATCGTCACCGGGTGCGGCCGCATCGCCTCGACGATCGAGCGGTACGTGGCGTACTGGACCTCTTCGGTCGGGAGCGTCTGGCGCGAGAAGTAGAAGAACTCCGTGCGGTAGAGGCCGATGCCGTCGGCCCCGTTTTCCAAGATGCCGGGAAGCTCCTCGGGCACCTCCAAGTTGGCTCCCAATTCAATGGAGCGCCCGTCCAACGTGACGCAGCGCTGGTCCTTGAGCGAGGCGAGATTCGCCGCGAGCTCGCGGTAGCGGCGTTGCTTGCGCCGATGTTCCTCGAGCGTTTCGGGATCGGGATCGAAGACGGCGACGCCCCGCGAGCCGTCGATCAGCGCGGTCGTGCCTTCCCGCGCGGAGTTCATGGCCTCGCGGAGTCCGACGACGGCCGGGATGCCGCGCGCCCGAGCCATGATCGCGGTGTGCGACGTGCGGCCTCCCAGGTCAGTGGCGAAGCCTAGGATCTTGTCCCGAGGCGCGAGCGCCATCTCGCTCGGAGGCAGGTCGGAGGCGACGATCAGGGAAGGGACGCGAAGATCGCTCAGGGAGCCCGCGCGCACGCCGCCCAAATGCGCGAGGACGCGGCGGCGGACGTCGCGGATGTCGAGCGCCCGGCCGCGGAAGTATTCCCCGTCGGCCTCGTCGAGCCGCGCCGCCACCGCGCTCAGGATCTTCCGGTAGCAATAGGCGGCGCCCTTCAAGTCGCGCTCGATCGCCGCGAGCGTCATGGCGATCGCGTCGGGGTCCTCCAAAATCGCGATCTGCGTGTCGAGGATCCCGGCGTGCTCCTCGCTCGTCTCGAGCGCGATCTTCTCCCGCAGGGCCTTGACCTCGCGACGACCGGCTTCGATCGCGCCTCGGAATCGCTCCTGCTCGGCGGCGACCTTGTCCTTCGAGATCGGGCCGTCCGGAACCTCGATCTCCTCCGGATCGACGATGTGGACCGGCCCGATCCCGATGCCGGGCGAGGCGGCGATGCCGGTGAGCGTGGTCATTCTTCCCCGAACTTGTCGTTGACGACCTTCACCAAAGCCGCGAGCGCCTCGGCCTCATCGGCGCCCTCGGCGCGGAGCAGGATCTCGGCGCCCAATTCGGCGGCCAGCATCATCACGCCGAGGATGCTCTTTCCGTTCACCTCCAGCCCGTCCCGGCCGACCGTGATGTGGGCGGCGTGCTTCGAGGCTTCCTTCACGAAAACGGAGCAGGCCCGCGCGTGCAGGCCGAGCCGGTTTTGGATCACGACGGTCTGTTCGACCATAGGGCGGCGTTCCGACTTCCCTCCCTTGTTCTTGCTCTACGGAAATTAGCGCGCCGCCGCGAGGATCGCGCCGGCCAAGAGCGCGGCAAGACCCACCTCGACCGAGCGAGCGGGCCAGCGGCGCATCCCGACAAATCCGACCAGCCCCCCGAGAAGAAGCGGCGTCAACTCGAGGACGCGCCCGCCCGCCTGCCGGCCCCACGCCGAGGAAGGGATGTCGAGCCCGGCCGCGAGAAGCGCCAGGAGTCCTCCGAACGCGAATGCTCCCGCCCGCTCCAGGAACGTCTTGAGTTCGGCGAGTCGGAGCGAACGAAGGAGCACGTCGGGGCGATCCGCGTGCTCGTATCCGCGCGAGACTCCGATCCACCGATACGGCAGCGCGACGGCATTGTACGTCAAAACCAGGACCAGCGGGCAGAGGAGGACGCGGAGGTCCGGCTCTCCCTCGGGTGGGTGCGGCAGGACCGCCACCGCGATGACGCCGAGCAGCCCCGCGAGCGGGCGGAGCGTGACCCAAAAGAGCGGATCGCCGAGCGCCGCGAGCGGGCTCGCCAGCGCGCGCTTGTACGAATCGATGCCGTCGTCCGTGAGGGCCGCGCCGTTCGCGCGGCGCTCCTCGAGGCGCGCCGCCGCGCCCAGCACGAACCCCGCGAGCACCGGGTGCGTCGCGAAGTAGTGGAGATGGCGCCGCAGCGCGACGCCGCGCGCCTTCGGATCCGGATAGATTCTCCGGATCACGGGCAGGAGCGAGAAGCCGAAGCCGAGCCCCTGCATCCGCTCCGGCGAGAGGAACGCCTGGATCTGAAGCGACCGCGTCGCCACGCGCGCCAGGTCCCCCGCGCGAATCGCGGCCGGCGGCCGCTCGATCACGGGTTCCCGCATGACGCGCGCGTCGGGATCCAGCTCGTTCACGGCGCGCCTCCCGGGGAATCGCCCGCGCCCACGTCGGGCCCCGCATGGAACGCGCGGAGCAGCAGGAACGTCACGACGACGCCGAGCACGGCCCACCGTAGCCCGTGGGCCCGACGGCGGACGTTCGCGTGGAAGGCGGCCGCGAGGCCGGCCCCGAGGAGTGCTGCGAACACGATCCCGGCGCGCCGTGCCGTGAAGGTCTCCGCGAGGTACGGGAGGACCCAGAGCGCGAGCCCGAGCAGGAACAGCGTTCCGCCCCACGCCCAGAGCGCGCCGCCGAGGAAGAGACGCACGAGCCCGCCCCCGTAGAGGCGCTCGAAGGATCCGAGGGCGCCTTGATCCGCGAGGGCGTCGGCGCGGTTCGCGGCGGACGCGACGGATGCCCCCGAGAGCCGCGCGAACCATCCGCCCGCGACCGCGGCCAGAAGACCCGCCGCGACGCCGACGACGACCCAGAGGAGCCCCGCCGCGGAGATCGGAAGGACGGGATGGAGGCGGGCCAGACCGAGGAGCGCGACCGCGCTTCCGATCACGCCCGCGCCCGCGGTGTCGTGAGGGCGCTGAGCGGCCGGAAGGGACGCGTTCGTGAGGAGGAGCTGTAAGATGGCCCCCACCGCGATCGGAACGCGGAGGGCCCAGAGCTCCCATTCGGGGCCGGGGCGGATCAAGGCGCCCACCAGGCACGCGCCGACCAGCGGCTGGCTCAGCATGAAGCTCCATCCGGCGACGCGATCGACCGCGAGGATCCCGCCCAGCACCGCGATGCAGAGAAGCTCAGGAAGCACGCCGACGCCTCCGCGCTCGAGCGGGATGCCGCGGTCCCCGGATCACGTTCCCACGCCGCCCAGCAGGTCTTCGAGGTCGTGCTCCGGATTGGACGGAAGATCGCGCGCCGTCACCCGCACGCCGAGCGACGCGAGCCGGCGCAGCCTCGAGCGATCGGCGTCGTCCAGAAAGACGTACGAGAGCGATTCGGACTTGCCCGGCGCGTGATGCAGCCCGCCCAGGTTCAGCGCCGGAAGCGAGCCACCCGCCTCGCGAAACCGGAGCGCCTCGTCGGTCCCGGGAAAGAGGAGGATCGTCCTCGCGCCCTCGATCTCGCGCTGAAACGCGGGCGAGGCCGCTTCGGCCACCGAGACGGCGCGACCGCGCGCCCCCTCGGGGACCGCGAAGAGGTAGAGGTCCGCGCGGGCGGGATCCACCGCGAGCGCGTCCGAGACGATGACGATCAGGCTCGGGCGGAGCGCCGCGCCCCACCCGTGGGCCACCTGGCCGTGGATCAGGCGATCGTCGATCCTCGCGAGAAGGAGCGCCACGCTACCGAACGACGATCCCCGCCTTCCCCTTGGCTTCCATGCGGGGGAGGAGTTCGTCCAGGGGGAGCGTGTCGCGATAGTGGAAGAATTCGAGCAGCATCGGCAGGTTGATGCCGCTGGCGCGGTGCACGACGCGATGCTCGAGCGCGGCGCGGCGCGTGGCGATGCCGCAGGAACCCGCGGCGAGGTCGCTGAAGAGGATGAGGGGGCGATCGGCGGGCACGCCCCGGACCCCCGACACGATCGCGTCGTCGAGCCCGTCCGCGGAGAGGCCGCTGTTGCTGACCGTGATGACGTCCTGCTGGGCGCCCAGAATCGACTCCACCGTGCGCACCAGCTCCTGTCCCAGGACGCCGTGCGTCACCAGAAGCGCGACCGGCCGATGTTCGATCATGGTCGACCCCGCGGCGCTACTCCGTGTCGTCCCGCACGAGCGGGCTCGAAAGAAGCTTCAGTCGCATGCTCTCCATCAGGCGATCGTTCAGGGCGCGCGCCGGATGGTACCCGTAGACCTTCACCAGGTGGTTGAGCGCGACCACCTCCGCGATGACCGTGATGTTCTTGCCCGGAAAGATCGGGATCGTCACGAGGGGGATCTCGACCTCCAGGTGCTTCACGGTCTGATCGTCGAGGCCGACCCGCTCGTAGTCGCGGCCGTCGCTCCATTCCGTTAGATGCACCTCGACTTCCACGCGCTTCTGGCCGCGGATCGACCGGATGCCGAAAATCGACTGGACGTCGATGATCCCGAGGCCCCGGATCTCCATGGTGTGCTTCAGCACCTCGTTGCAGGCCCCGATCAGGATGTCTCCGTGCCGCCGGGTGATTCGCACGACGTCGTCGGCCACCAGCCGGTGCCCCCGCTCGACCAGGTCGAGCGCGGTTTCGCTCTTCCCGATCCCGCTCCGGCCCGTGAAGAGGAGCCCCACACCATAGACATCCACCAGCGATCCGTGCGTCGTGACCGACGGCGCGAACACGAAGTCGAGATACGCGGTGAGCTGGTGGATGAACGGGGTCGTGTCCTGCGGGGTGCGCAAGAGCGGAACGCCCCGCGCGTTGGCCCGCTCGAGGAGCCCCGTCGGGATCTCGAGGCCCTTGGCCACGATGATGCACGGCATCTCGAAGCGGAGGAACCGGTCGAGCGCGGCCTTCTGCTCCGCCTCGCTGAGGGTCGCCAGGTACGCGATCTCGGTCCGGCCGAAGATCTGGATGCGCTCGGCGAGAAAGTTCTCCGCGAAGCCCATCAGCGCCATGCCGGGACGATTGATGTCGCTCAGGGTGATCGGCGTCGGCGACTCCGCGCTCTCCGACAGCAATTCCAGCGACAGCTGCTCGCGCTGCTGCTCGTAGAACTGGGCGACGCGGAGCGTCGGCGAGCTATTCGAGCTCAAGCAACCCCACTTCCCCATCGGACAGCCGATAGGCGATGCAGAGTCCGTTCCCGCCGCGCTCCTCGAACACCAGGAGCGGCTTTCGGGACTTCAACAGGGCTCGCGCCGCCTGGTCGGCGCTCATCGACACGCGGCGCGCCTTGGTGCGCACGATGGCGACCGCGGACGCCGGCGTCAGACGCGGCAGCCGGCGGGCCTCTTCGGACGCCGGCTCGGCGCGGAGCGTCGGGCCGCGCTTCTTCCGATCCTTGAGCCGGTCCTTGTGGCGCGCCAGCGCCTTTTCCTGCTTGGCCAGGACCTGGTCCACCGCCGTCATCGGATCGGCGTCGGTCGCCTTGGTCAGGAGATCGACGCCGTTGCCGTGCAGCCGGATCTCCGCCTGGTGCCGGTACCCCTCCTTGGTCACCGTCATCTCGGCCCGGATCAGGCTCGGGTAGTAGCGATCCAACTTTTGCAGACGGGCCATGGCGAAGGCCTTAAACGAGGCGGTCGGCTTCCAGTGCCGCCCCTTGATGGTGATTTCCATGTCCGGTCTCCTGGGTTCGTTCCGCGCCGGTCAGGCGTACCGGCGGCGCGACCGCGCGGGAAGGATGCGCAGTGCCTCGCGGTATTTGGCAACGGTGCGCCTCGCGATCTTGAGCCCCTGTTCGTGGAGGAGCTCCGCGATGCGCTGGTCGCTCAACGGGTCGAGTTTGTCCTCGCCGTTGATGAGTTGGAGAATCTTGTCCTTGGCCGCCTTGGCGGAGACGTCGTCCCCCTCCTCCGTGGCGAGCCCACTCGAGAAGAAATACTTGAGCTCGAAAACGCCGCGCGGCGTCTGCACGTACTTGCTCGTGGTCACGCGGCTCACGGTCGACTCGTGCATGCCGATGTGGTTCGCGATCTGCTGCAGGGTGAGCGGCTTCAATCCCTCCACGCCCTTCTCGAAGAAGTCGCGCTGCTCCTCGACGATGCGCTTCATGACCTTGATCATGGTCTTCCGCCGCTGCTCGATCGTCTGGATCAGCCACTTGGCCGAATTCAGCTTGTCGGAGATGAACTTCCGCTCCACTTCCCCGCCCGTCTTCTTGCGAAGGATGTGCTGGTAGGCGTTGTTGATCCGAAGCCTCGGAACGTTCCGGTCGTTCAGGGTCACGACGTAGTCCTCGCCCACGCGCTCCACCACCAGGTCGGGCACGACGTAGCGCGTCTGTTCCGCCGCCACCTCCTGTCCGGGCCTCGGATCGAGCGTCCCGATCAGGTCGCCGGCGGCCTGCACGTCCTCGACGGTGCACTTCAGCGCCCTCGCGATTTCGCCGAAACGCTTGTTCAGCAGATTGTCGAACTGCTCCTGGAGGATCCGAGCGGCGAGGCTGTCGTCCATCTTCTTCTGCGCGAGCTGGATCCACAGGCACTCTTGGAGGTTTCGTGCGCCGACGCCCGCGGGATCGAACGATTGGATGATCGCGAGCACTTCCTCCACCTTCTCCGGCAGAACCGAGAGGGTCTCGGCCACTTCCTCGACCGTCGACTGGAGATACCCGTTCTCGTCGAGCGATCCGATCAGGTATTCGCCGATGGCGCGATTCTCCTCGCTCAGGTTCGTCAGGTGGAGCTGTTCGCTCAAGTGCTCGCTCAGGCTCTTCACCGTGACCGGCACGCGCTCGTACCACTCCGCGTCGGGGTCGTCCGTCCGCGGCGCGATCGGCGTGTCCCACGAGCTGTCGGGCCAGAGCTCGTCCCAGTCGACCTCGTCCTTCGGGGCGGCTCCGTCCACGTCCGCGACGGCGGGCTTCTCCTCGGTCTCGGCCTCGGATTCCTTGAGCCCCTGCTCCTCTTTGACCTCGTTCAGCTCGTTGACCTCCTCGACGTCGTCGACCTCCTCGAGGAGGGGATTCCGCTCGAGCTCGGCCTTCAACGCCTGTTGGAGCTCGAGGGTCGGCATTTGTAATAGTTTCAGGGCCTGCTGCAGACGCTGCGTCATGATCAGCGTCTGCCGCTGCTGCATCTGGAGGCCGTGCTTCATTTCCATGCGGGAATCGCCCTCAATCCAATCGGAAGCGTTCGCCGAGATAGATCTGGCGCGCCACCGGATCCTGGGCGAGCTCTTGGCTCGTCCCCTGGAGGAGTATCTTGCCTTCGAACATGATGTAGGCGTGGTCCGTGGTGCTCAGCGTCTCCCTCACGTTGTGGTCGGTGATCAGAACCCCGAGCCCCTTCGCCTTGAGACGGCGGACGATGTCCTGGATCTCGCCGACCGCGATCGGATCGATCCCGACGAACGGCTCGTCGAGGAGCATGAATTTCGGCTCCGTCACGAGGGCCCGCGTGATCTCCACGCGCCGCCGCTCTCCGCCGCTCAGGTTATATCCCTTCCGGTCCGCCAGGTGCGCGATATTCAACTCCTCGAGGAGCTGGGTCAGGCGCGCTCCCCGTTCCCGGGAAGAGATCGGCAGCGTTTCCAGGATGGCGAGGATGTTCTCCCGCACGGTGAGCTTTCGAAAAATGGACGGCTCCTGGGCGAGGTACCCGATCCCCATCCGCGCGCGTCGATGCATCGGCGCCCGGGTGATGTCCTTTCCCTCGACCAGAATCTGCCCCGCGTCGCTGCGCAGGAGTCCGACGATCAGGTAGAACGTGGTCGTCTTCCCCGCCCCGTTCGGTCCTAGGAGTCCGACGACCTGGCCCCGCTCGACCTCGATCGACACCTTGTCGACCACCTTCCAGTGGCCGTAGTACCGCTCGAGATCGCGCGCGACGAGAGCGCTCACGGCGCGCCGCCTTGCTCCCCGGTGTCGCGCACCTCCGCCCGGACCTCCTGTCTCAGGGTGAAATGATTGAGGCTCGGATCGCTCTCGAAGCCGTACCCGGTCACCACGTCGTGCTGCCGGGTCACGCGGACGAATCCGTCCGAGACGATCTTCCCGCGCGTGTTCTGCCAGCGGAGCGAATCGGTCTCCATGAAGATTCCGGACTCCGTGGTCACGCGCACGTGGCCGCGCGCCTCCAAGTCGTTCGATCGCTGGTAGACGCGCCCCTCATCGGCGATCAGCGTCGAGAAGCGCTTTCCCGCCGCGTCGAAGAACTCGATCCGGACCGTCCGGGCGTCCACGAGGTTCTGGTCGTTGTACATGGCGGCGTAAGCGGACCAGAGGGTCCAGTTCTTCCGGCCCTCGTTGCTCTCCGTGAGCGTGAAATCGCGCGCCTCCTGGTCCGGAATCCGAACCTCGGCGGCACTCTCGGTGGAGGCCGGCTGGCGGCTGCAGCCGGACGCCGCCGCGAACAGAACCGTCGCGAAAAGGGCCGCCACGACCGCGCGCGTCCGGCACGTCTTCCCCGGCCCCAGACCGTGCGGGGCCGTGTGGCACGACTTTAGCACGCCCCCTCGCGCAGGGTCAAACCTACGGGGCGCCATAGCTTTATCGCGCGCGCACTCCGAGGCAGTCGTGCAGGTGCAGGACCCCGATGGGCGCCCCGGCCGCGTCCAGGACGACGAGCGAGGTGATGGCGCCTCCGGGGTTTTCCTCCATGCGGCGGACCGCGTGCGCGATGAGCGCGTCGGCTTCGACCGACTTCGCGCCCCGGGTCATCACCCGCGCGACCGGCTGCGCGAGGTCGGCGGCGCCGCGGAGCAGGAGCCGCTTCAGGTCGCCGTCGGTGAGGATCCCGGCGAGCCGACCGTCCAAGCCCACGATGGTGGTCATGCCGATTCGCTTCTTGAGGATCTCGAGGAGCGCCTCGTGGAGGGTCGCCTCCTCGGTCACCCGAGGCAGCGCCTCCCCCTCATGCATGACGTCGGCGACCCGGAGAGACGCGGTCCGGCCGAGGACCCCTCCCGGGTGAAGGAAAGCGAAGTCCTCTCGCGAGAATCCCTTCATCCGGAGCAGGACAATCGCGACCGCGTCTCCAAGCGCGAGCATCGCGGTGGTCGAAGACGTCGGCACCAGGTCGTCCGGGCATGCCTCGCGTGGACGCCCGACATCCAGCACGTGGTCGGCCGCGCGGGCGAGCGAGGAGCCGGGGTTCCCGGTGAGCGCCACGACCGTGACGCCCCGCCGGCGAAAGGCCGGGACCAGCTCGAGCAGCTCGGCGGTCTCCCCGCTCTTCGAGAGAAGGAGCGCGGCGTCCGCCGGGGATACGATGCCCAGGTCGCCGTGCACGGCGTCGACCGGATGGACGAACGTGGAAGGGGTGCCGGTCGAGGTGAGGGTCGCGGCGATCTTCTTCGCGACGAGGCCGGATTTCCCTACGCCCAGGGTCAGAACCTGGCCCTTGATCTGGGAAAGCGCTTGAAGTGCGGCCTCGAAATCGTTGCCAATGCGATCTTTGAGCTGTTCGATCGCGTCCCCTTCGAGCCGCAGGACCTCGAGGGCCCACTCGGTAATCGGAGGCGTCGCACTCGACTTCGCGTCCCTGCTCACGGCGGTCGCTCCCGCGTGGTTCACGCTCGCTGTCCCTCCAGAACGATCGTATCGGCAACTGCTTGCCGGATCTTGATCAACGAACGGAGGAGGTCCTCCAGCTCGGCCAGCGGCCACTGGGTCTCCCGGTCGGAGCGGGCCTTCTTGGGGTCCGGGTGGGTCTCGAGGAAGATCCCGTCCGCGCCGGCCGCCACGGCCGCGCGCGCGAGCACCGGGATCATGGCCCGATCGCCTCCCGTCGTGGCACCCCCCGGACGCTGCACCGAGTGGGTCGCGTCGTAGAACACCGGGCAGCCGAACTCGCGCATCCGCGCCAGGCCCCGGAAGTCGACGACGAGGTCCCCGTACCCGAACGTGGTCCCCCGCTCGGTCAGGACGATGCCGTTCGCCCCCGCGGCACGCGCCTTCTCCGCCACGTGCCGCATCGATTCCGGCGCCAGGAACTGGCCTTTCTTGATGTGGAGCGGCTTTCCGGAGCGCGCCGCCGCTTCGATGAGCGGCGTCTGGCGACAGAGGAACGCCGGGATCTGGATCATGTCGATGAATCGGGCCGCCTCGGCCACGTCGGCGCTCTCGTGCACGTCGCTCGTCACGGGGACGCCAACGGTCTCGCGGATCCGCGCGAGCGCGCGCAGCCCATCGGCGAGGCCGGGGCCGCGCTCCGATTCGCCGGACGTGCGATTCGCCTTCGCGTAGGAAGCCTTGAAGATGAACGGCAGGTCGAGCGCGGCGGCGACCCGCTTCACCTCGCGCGCCACCTCCTCCGCCATTCCCGCCTCCTCGAGCACGCACGGACCGGCGATCAGGGCGAGGCGCCCCGGCTCGATGCGGGCGGCGCCGACCGCGATGGGCGCGAACGGCTTCACGGGCGCGGCGCTCCCGAGGCGCTCGCGCGCGCCGCCGGCGAGGTTTCGCGGCGCAGCCGCTCCTCGTTCGCGGCGCGGAGGAATCCGCGGAAGAGCGGGTGCGGGTCGGCCGGGCGCGACTTGAGCTCGGGATGGAACTGCACGCCGACGAACCACGGGTGATCCTTGAGCTCCACGATCTCGACCAGATCCTTCTCTTCATAGAGGCCGGTCACGGTCATGCCCCTCTCCACCAGGCGATCTCGGTACTCGTTGTTGAACTCGTATCGATGCCGGTGGCGCTCGGAGACGCGCGCGGCGCCGTATTCGTGCTGGGCGTGGCTCCCCGAGGTGACGGCGCACGCGTAGGCGCCGAGCCGCATGGTGCCCCCCTTCTGCGAGACGCTCTGCTGCTCCGGGAGGAGATCGATGACCGGGTGCGGCGTCGTCG
>Ga0075433_10002537_pt1 | contig 13906 bp, 13 predicted proteins | sample RhiMethybrSRZTD2_FD_75299 | JGI IMG/M metagenome (GOLD analysis project Ga0075433, IMG submission 75299) | Populus rhizosphere microbial communities from Tennessee, USA - Rhizosphere MetaG P. TD hybrid SRZTD2 | ecosystem: Host-associated > Plants > Roots > Rhizosphere > Soil | place: USA... | reverse complement strand
CGCCAACCTTCTATTGTGTCGGGCTCAACTATGCCGCGCACATTCTGGAGGCGGCAAGCAAGCTCGGCATTGCGGCCGATTTGCCAAAGCAGCCCGACGTCGGCTACCGCGCCGTCAATGCGCTGATCGCGCACGAGGAAGACGTCGTGATCCCCCACGGGGCCGAGAAGGTGCAGTACGAGGGTGAGCTCGCCGTCGTGATCGGCAAGCGTGCCCGGCATATGAGCGAGGCCGACGCGCTCACCTGCGTTCTGGGCTACACCATTGGCAATGACGTGAGCGAGCGCACCTGGCAGAAGTCCGACCGCACGCTGTGGCGCGCCAAGAACGCCGATACCTTCAAGCCGATGGGTCCGTGGATCGAGACCGACGTCGACCTCGACAGCGCGCAAACGCGGGTATCCGTCAACGGCCGCGAGACGACGCGCTTTGCCACCAATGCCATGCTCTTCGGCGTTGCGACCTACATTGCCGCCATCACGCGCTACATCACGCTTTACCCCGGCGACGTCATCTGGATGGGAACGGACGGGACCTCACCCGACCTCAAGGCCGGTGACGTCGTCGAGGTGGAGATTTCCAGCATCGGCACCCTGCGCAACACCTTCGTGGCCTCCCCCGGAGCCTGAGCGCCCGCCGCGCCGGCGGCCTCACGAGCCAACAGACTGAGGAGAGATAAGCGAAATGCCGAGCGTTCGATCCGCCTGCCGAGCCGCGCTCGCGGCCGCAATGGCGGGCCTCTTCGCTGCGACCGCCGCCGCGCAGGCACCCGAGATCCGCTTTGCGCGCCAATTCTCCATGGGCTACCTGCAGTTCAACATCATGGAGCACCACCAGCTCTTGCAGAAGCACGCCAAGGCGGCCGGCGTGGGCGAGGTAAAGGTGGTGTGGGCGACCTTCAACAGTCCCGCGGCCATGAACGATGCCTTGCTGTCGGGCTCGGTCGATATCGTCTCGGGCGGGGTGCCGGGGCTGCTCACGATCTGGGCGCGCACGCAGGGGAGCGCCAATGCCGTGAAAGGCATCGCCGCATTCTCCTCGCAGCCGATCCTGCTCAACACCAGCAATCCCAAGATCAACCGGCTCGCCGACTACACCGATCAGGACAAGATCGCGCTACCGGCGGTCAAAGTGTCGGTGCAGGCGATGATGCTGCAGATGGCGGCGGCAAAGGAGTGGGGGGAAGCGAACTACGCCAAGCTCGATCCGATCACGGTCGGCATGTCGCCGCCCGATTCCACCATTGCACTTTTGAGCGGCACCAGCGACATCACCAGCGTCTTCAGCGTGCCCCCGTTCCAATACCAGCAGCTGGAGAAACCTGGCATTCATACCGTGCTCAATTCCTACGAGGTGTTCGGGGGGCCGCACACGTTTACCGTCGCCTGGACCACGAGCCAGTTCCGCGACAAGAATCCGGCGCTGTACAAGGCGCTGATTGCGGCCTTCACGGAAGCCACCGAAATGCTGAAGGCCGACGTCAGGCCCGCCTCGCAATACTGGATCGACAACGTCAAATCCAAAATGACGCTGGACAAGGTGGCCGAGATCGCCGCCGGGAGCCAAGTCAAGTGGACCATGGTGCCGGAGAGCACCATGAAATATGCCGAGTTCATGCACAGCGTTGGCTCCATCAAGGTAAAGCCGGCGAGCTGGAAGGACCTGTTCTTCCCCGAGGTGCACGATCTGCCCGGCAGCTAGAGGCAATTGATCCCCGCTCCTTTCCCCTTGCTGGCCACGGAGGCCACCGATGCATGCTCCCCAAACCCCCACGCCGCTGTTGCAGGTCGACGGCGTCACCCTGCAGTACAAGACCGAGCGGCACCTCGTGACCGCCACCTACCGGGTCAGCTTCGATGTCTATCGCGCCGATCGCTTCGTGGTGCTGGGCCCGTCGGGTTGCGGGAAATCGACCCTGCTCAAGGCGGTGGGCGGCTACATGGCGCCGACCGAGGGCAGCATGCGCCTCAAAGGGCTGCCCATTCGCGGGCCTGGTGCCGACCGGGTGTTCGTGTTTCAGGAGTTCGACCAGCTGCTGCCCTGGAAGACGGTCAAGCAAAACGTCACCTTCGCGCTCGAGGCCTCGCGCAAGATGCGTGGCAAGGCGGCCGAGGCGCAGGCCATGCGCTATATCGAGAAGGTCAATCTCGCCAAGTTTGCCAACGCCTATCCGCATACCCTGTCGGGAGGCATGAAACAGCGCGTGGCTATCGCCCGCGCGCTGGCCATGGAAGCCGACATTCTCCTGATGGACGAGCCCTTTGCCGCGCTCGACGCGCTGACCCGGCGCAAGATGCAGGACGAGCTCTTGCAGCTGTGGGCGGAGACGCGTTTCACCGTCCTGTTCGTCACCCACTCCATCCCCGAGGCGACGCTGATCGGCAACCGCATTTTATTGATGTCGCCGCACCCGGGCCAAGTGAAAGGCGAGCTCAATAGCGACGGGCGCGATCCCGTCGATGCCGAGGGCCGCAAATTATCCGACCGGATCCACGATCTCTTGTTCGCGGACCGCATCGAGGAGGAGGTCACGTTAAATGGCTGAAGCCCCCACGACCTCGCGCGGGTCGCTGATGACGCCGCCGACACGGCCCGAGTACATGCGCGACACCGTGGCCGGCTCCGGTATCGGTGTGGTGCAAAAGCCTTTGCGCCTATGGCAGCGGCTCGCCCAGCAGGCCTGGCTGCGCAAAATGCTAATCATGGTCCTGATCGCGCTCGCCTGGGAACTTTATGCGCGCCGCCTCAACAATCCGCTGCTGGTCCCCACCTTCGGGGCCACCGTGGAAGCCTTCTGGTCGGGCATTCGCAGCGGCGACATTCTGATCAAAGTAGTGAATTCCGTGCAGTTGCTGCTCAAGGGCTACGCCTTGGGCCTGACGCTCGCCATGGTGTTTACGGCGCTGGCGATGATGTCACGGCTCGGCAACGATCTGCTGGAGACCCTGACGTCGGCGTTCAATCCACTGCCGGCGATCGCGCTTCTGCCGCTGGCGCTCATTTGGTTCGGGCTCGGTGACATCTCGATTATTTTCGTGCTGGTGCATTCGGTGCTGTGGGCGGTCGCGCTGAACACGCACTCGGGCTTCCGCTCGGTCTCCAATACGTTGCGCATGGTGGGGCGCAACTATGGCCTCAAGGGGCCACGCTTTATCATCAAGATCCTGATCCCCGCCGCCTTCCCCTCCATCCTGACGGGGCTCAAGATTGGCTGGGCCTTTGCCTGGCGTACGCTGATCGCCGCCGAGCTGGTGTTCGGCGTTTCCTCGGGCAAGGGCGGGCTCGGCTGGTACATCTACGAGAACAAGAACATGCTCGACATTCCCGCCGTATTCGCCGGCCTGTTCACGGTCATCCTGATCGGCCTTTTTGTGGAGAATCTGATCTTCCGCAACATCGAGGCGGCAACCGTGCGCCGCTGGGGCATGCAGTCGTGAGCGGGCGTGGCGATGGTTGCTCTGGGCCCAGAATAGGCTAGTCTTCCCGCCAAGAGCCGGGCACCCACAACCTGGCCGGCCACGGGAGGAGAAAAGACATGCAGCGTCGAGCCTGGCTCGCGCTGGTCGCGACGGCGGCCAGCCTTTCAAGTGTCGTGTCGCCGGCCGCAGGCCAGGGTGCGCAAGACTTTCCCTCGCGCCCCATCACCTTGATCGTGCCCTTCCAGGCCGGCGTCAGCGCCGACCTCTTGTTCCGTGGCATCGCCGAGAGCGCTGCCAAACACTTGGGCCAGCCGGTGATCGTTGACAACAAGCCCGGCGGCAGCGCCACGCTGGGCCCCGCGACCATGGCGGCCACGGCAAAACCCGACGGCTATACGATCGGGCAGATCGCCATCCCCGTGTTCCGCGTTCCCTACATGCAGAAGGCGACCTTCGATCCCGTCAAGGACTTCACCTACATTATCAACCTTGGCGGCTATACGCTGGGCGCGGTCGTCAAGGCCGACGGGCCCTTCAAGGCCTGGAGTGATGTCATTCAATTCGCCAAGGCCAACCCCGGCAAGTTCACCTATGCCACCATCGGCGCTGCCACCACGAATGCCATTGCCATGGAGTTGATGGCCCGCCAATCCGGCGTGCAGTTCACGCATATCCCGAGCAAAGGCGGTGGCGAATCGATCGCCGCCGTGCTCGGCGGTCATGTCATGATGATGGTGGAATCGCCGGGTTGGGCCCCGCAGGTGGCCTCCGGCGACTTCCGCCTCTTGCTCCTGCTCAATGGTCAGCGCAGCAAGAAATGGCCGGACACGCCGACGCTGCGGGAGCTGGGCTACACCTACGAGTTCGATTCTCCCTTTGGGCTCGCCGGTCCCAAGGGCATGGACCCGGCGATTGTGAAAAAGCTGCACGACGCGTTCAAGAAGGCCTACGAGGACGAGAAGGTCATCGAGCTCTTCGACAAGTTCGATTTCGTACGCCGCTACATGAGCACCGCCGACTACCAGGCCTTTATTCCGAAGCTCGCCGCCGAGGAAAAGGCAGCGCTGGAAAAAATTGGGCTGGCGAAGGCCGAATAGCCTCCCCACCCCGCCTTGCTCCCTAACCCCTGAAAGCAAGAAGGAGATTGCAACAGCATGATTGTCAGGTGCGGTCACCTCCTCGCCGTCGCCGTGGCCGGCTTTGCCGCGGTTGCCCCGGGCGCGGCCTTGGCCCAGACCTATCCGGTGAAGCCGGTGACCATGGTGGTGCCGTGGCCGGCCGGCGGCTCGACGGATATCGTCATGCGCGCGATCTCGGAAGCGGCCGCCAAGCACTTGGGGCAGACGATCGTCATCGACAACAAGCCCGGTGCCTCCGGCACGCTGGGCCCTGCCGTGTTGGCGGCGACCGCCAAGCCCGACGGCTATACGCTGGCGCAAATCCCGATCACGGTCATGCGCCTGCCGCTGATGCAGAAGGTAACCTGGGATCCGCGCAAGGACTTTACCTTCATCCTGCAGCTGACGGGGTACACCTTCGGCATCACTGCCAAGGCCGACGGGCCCTACCAGAGCTGGCGCGACCTCGTCGCCTTCGCCAAGGACAATCCCGGCAAGGTCACCTATGCCACCCCCGGCACCGGCACCTCGCTCCACATCGGCATGGAGCAGATTGCCGCCAAGGCCGGCATTCAGCTGACGCATGTTCCCTTCAAGGGCGGGGCTGAGACCAACGCCGCCGTGCTCGGCGGCCATACGACCTTGCAGGCCGATTCCACGGGCTGGAAACCGCTGGTCGAGGGCGGTCAACTCAAGCTGCTGGCGATTTGGACCGCCGAGCGCAGCAAAAATTGGCCACAGACGCCGACGCTGCAAGAGCTCGGCTATCCCTTCGTATTCGATTCCCCCTTTGGCATCGCCGGGCCCAAGGGCATGGACGCCGAGGTCGTGAGGAAAGTGCACGATGCCTTCAAAAAGGCCCTCGAGGAGCCCGCGCTGATCGAGACAATGGCCAAGTACGACATGGTACCGCGCTATCTCGACACCGAGGGCTACAGGAAGGCGATCGAAGAGGTGATCGCCGGCGAGCAGGCCGCGCTGGAAAAGATCGGTTTGACCAAGAAGGAGTGAGCCGGCAGCCCTGCCGGGACGAATACTTGCGATTTTGGCTTGGAGTGCCCTGGCCGATCCTCGGCCAGGCTCGTTGAGATGAAACGCGTGAACCATGCTGCGCAATTCTGAATTCTGGGGCGGCCTATTCTGGCTGCTGATCGGCGGCTTCATCGTTTGGGCCGGCCGCGACATGGGGCTCGGACGGCTCAATGAGCCCGGCCCGGGCTTCGCGTTTTACTGGATTGGCCTGCTGATGAGCGGGCTGGCGCTCGCCGTCATCGCCCAGGCGCTGGTCTCGGGCGGCCCGTCGTTTGCGGCGCTTTGGGCCGGAACGCGCTGGGTCAAGGTGACGATCGTCATCGCCCTGCTGCTGGCCTATGCGCTGGGGTTCGAGGCGATCGGCTTTATTCCGGCGACCCTGGCGCTACTCCTTGTTTTGATGTGGTTCGTCGACCCCGTCGATTGGCGCCTCGCCCTGCTGGTCGCCGTCATCGCCACCTTCGGGGTGTGGGCGGTGCTGACCAAATGGCTGAAAATTCAGCTCCCCGCCGGCCTCCTCGAAAACATCCTGCGGTAGGGGGCCAGCGCCATGGATATCGTTACGGGACTTGGCCAAGGCTTCGCCGTCGCGCTGCAGCCCATCAACCTCCTCTACTGCTTTATCGGTGTCTTCATCGGCACGCTCGTCGGCGTGTTGCCGGGCATTGGCCCGGTCTCGGCCATGTCGCTCTTGTTGCCGGTGACCCTGTCGGGAACCCCGGAGTCCGGCATCATCATGATGGCCGGCATTTACTACGGCTCCATGTATGGCGGCTCGACCACCTCGGTACTTGTCAACATCCCGGGCGAGGCCGCCTCCGTCGTGACCTGCATCGATGGCCACGCCATGGCCAAGCAGGGCCGCGCCGGGCCGGCGCTCGGCATCGCCGCGCTTGGCTCCTTTGCCGCCGGCACCTTTGCGCTGGTCGCCCTGATGCTGGTGGCCCCGGCGCTGGCCCGCGTCGCCATCGCCTTCGGGCCGCCCGAGTATTTCAGTTTGATGGTGCTGGGCCTGACGGTCTTGAGCTTCTTGAGCCAGGGAGCGATGGCCAAGTCCCTGCTGATGGCGGCGGTCGGCATCATCCTCGGCCTGATCGGCATCGATCAGATCACGGCGCAACCGCGCCTCACCTTCGATCGGCTCGAGCTCCTCGACGGCGTCGGCCTGGTGCCGATCGTGATGGGGCTGTTCGGGGTGGCCGAGATCCTGTCCAACCTCGAGCAGGAGCTCAAGCGCGAGGTGATCAAGGCCCGCATCGGCGGGCTGTGGCCTTCCATGCAGGACTGGGCGCAATCGAAATGGGCGATTGTGCGCGGCACGCTGCTCGGCTTTTTCCTTGGCATTTTGCCCGGCGGCGGCGCGGTGATCGCCTCCTTCGCCAGCTATGCCATCGAGAAAAAGATATCGAAAACACCCGAGCGCTTCGGTCACGGCGCGATCGAGGGTGTGGCGGCCCCGGAGGCCGCCAACAATGCAGCCGCTGGCGGCGCCTTTATCCCGCTGATGACGCTCGGCATTCCACCCAACGTGGTCATGGCGCTGCTGCTCGGCGCCTTTATCATCCACGGCCTGCAGCCTGGCCCGCTGCTGATGATACAGCGCCCGGATGTCTTCTGGGGCATCGTTGCCAGCATGTACATCGGCAACGTCATGCTGCTCGTGCTCAACATGCCGCTGATCGGCATGTGGGTGCAGGTCCTGAAATTGCCTTACAGCATCCTGTTCCCGCTGATTTTGATGTTCTGCATCGTCGGGGTGTTCGCCTCCGGCAACGCCAGCTTTGACGTGTTGTTGATGGTGGTATTCGGCGTGCTGGGCTACCTGATGCGCAAGTTCGGCTATGAGCCGGCCCCCCTGGTGCTGGCCTTCGTGCTGGGACCGATGCTCGAGAACAACTTGCGAAAATCCTTGATCCTGTCGCACGGCGACTTTCAGATCTTTATCGCGCGGCCGATCTCCGCCGTCTGTCTGCTGCTGGCGGTGGCCGCGTTGGCCGCACCCTTGCTGCCGGCGTTGGCACGCCGGCGCGCCACGATCGCCGCTTCGGAGACTTAAAGGGGCGGGGCTTGCCGCCGCCAGCGTTGCGCGGCGCGTTCGACGAGACCGGCCAGTCCCGCCGGGTAGGCACGCATCAAGGCGATGACGATGGCGGCAAAAAAGACCGTACTCCATTCGCCCCAGGCGGCGAGCCAGATGTTGAGGGCATAGATCGGCGGGGCGGCGATGATCGGCCCCCAAAACGAGCCAAGCCCACCGACCACGACCATCACGACAATGCGCGCCATTTCGCTGAAGTCGACGATCGAGGGCGTCAGCGTCAGAATGTAGTGGGCATAAAGCGCGCCGCCGAGGCCGGCCATGGCGCTCGAGGCGACGAAGGCAAAGAGCTTCACCCGGGTGGTGTCGACCCCGAGCGAGCGCGCGCGCAGGGGATCGTCGCGCACCGCGCGCATGAAGTAGCCGATCGGCGACTTCAAGATCAGATAGACCCCGATCAGGCAAAGCACGGCCGTGCCCAGGAAGGTGTAGTAATAGATGACCGGCCGCACGTGGCCATAGAGCGACGGCACGCTCAATCCCAAATCGCCGCGCGTGAACTCATAGGCCGCGGCCAGAAAGATGCGCAACGTTTCGGCGAACGCCCAGGTGGCGATCGACAGGTAGATGGCGCGCATGTGCAAAACCAGAATGCCGAGCAGAAAGCCGCCCGCGCCCGCCGCGCATACGCCGAGGGGAATGCTGAGCCAAATCGGCGCCTTGAGGTGATAGACGAGGAGACCCGAGCCGTAGGCGCCGATGGCGGCGAAGGCGTGCTGGGCCAGCGAGAACTGTCCCGTGAAGCCCGCCAGCATGTTCCAGCTGGCGGCCAGAATGACGTAATAGGCGCTGATGGCGAGCACGTGGGCGCTGAACTCGCCGACGAGCAGCGGCAGGGCCAGCAGCGGCGGCAGCGTCAGGGCCAGGACACCGGCAAGGCGGCGCCAGTCGACGAAGGCGGCAAAGCCGTTTGTCAACCGAGGAGGCATTCCTGCACCAGCCTTCTCACGCGTTGATTGTCGAACTCGCGTCCCGGGCCCTCGGCCTTCACGCGGCCGAGGTTCAAGAGATAGAGATGGTCGGCAAGCGGCAACGCCGCCTCCACGTTCTGCTCCACCAGCAGGATGGCCGCGCCCGAGGCCGAGCGTGCCGCGGCCAGCGTGGCATAGACCTGGGCCACCAGGTTGGGCGCCAGGCCGACGGTCGGCTCGTCGATCAGCAGCAACCGCGGCGCCGTCATCAGCTCGCGTGCCACCGAGAGCATGCGGCCCTGCCCGCCCGAAAGCGCGCCGGCCCGCTGGCCGCGCCGCTCGCGCAGCACCGGAAACAGGGCGTAGAGGTGCTCGAGCTGGCGCGCGATGCGCGCGCGGTCGCGCCGGAAGGTCCAGGCCCCCATCAGCAAGTTCTCTTCGACGGTCAGATAAGGAAAGCTGTTGATGTCCTGCGTGATGTAGCTGACGCCTGCCGCCTTGAGCCGGCTCGGTCCGGCGCCGGTCACATCCGAGCCGGCGATCGCGACCCGGCCGGCGCGGGGCGCCAGCAGCCCGAAAATGGTGCGCAGCAGGGTCGACTTTCCCGCGCCGTTGGGACCGATGATCAGCGTCACCGCATTTTCGGCGGCGCTCAGCGACAGCCCGGACAGGATTTCGACGCCCGGCAGATAACCGGCTCTGAGCTCGGAGACCTCGAGCATCGGTTTACCGGTCATGCCGCGCTCCTGCCGAGATAGGCGGCAATCACCTCCGGGCGGCGCGCCACCTCCTCGAGCGTGCCCTCCGCGGCAATGCGGCCCTCAATCATGACCGACACTAAAGGGCAGAGCCGGCGCACGATTTCCATTTCGTGGCTGACAACCAGGAAGGCGCGATGGTGCTCGGTGTTCTCGCGTTCAATGAGGGCGATCAGCGTGTCCTTCACGACCGGGTTGATGCCGGCAAACGGTTCATCGAGGACATAGAGCGTGACGCTCGGCACCATAAAGCCGGCGCACGCCTGCAACAGCATGCGCTGGCCGCCCGAGAGGGTGCCCGCGCGCTCCTGCGCCAGAGGCTTGAGGGTCGCGAGCGCCAACAGCTCGCGCACGCGGGCGAGCCCGGCGGCAAGGCCGCCCGGGCTGCCGGCGGCGAGGAAGGGCAGCAACAGGTTGTCGGACACGCTGAGGCTCTCGAAAATGCGCGCCACCTGAAAGCTGCGCACCAGACCCTGCGCGGCGATCTGGTGGGCGCCGAGCCCGCTGAGCTCGACCTCGCCCAGCCACACGCGCCCCGCGTCGGGGGTCTCAATACCGGTGAGCAGATTGACGAAGGTGGTTTTGCCGGCGCCGTTAGGGCCGATCAGGCCGCGAATTTCGCCAGGGGCCAGGCTGAGGCTCACCCTGTTATTGGCCACGAGCCCACCGTAGCGCTTGCTGAGGTCTTGGGCACGCAGCAGAGCGGGCATCAGGCCTCCCGTCCGCGTTCGCCGAAGAGGCCATTGGGCCTGAGGATCAAGACCAGAATGACGAGCAGAAAGCCGTAGACGTTCTGGTAGGGCGAGGAGATGAAGGCCGCGCCGAGGCTTTCGACCAGCCCCAGCAGAAGACCGCCGATCAGCGCTCCGGGGATCGATCCGAGCCCACCGATGACGATGATCTCGAAGCCCTTGACGGTGGTGACCGCACCGTTGGTCGGAAACACCATGAACAGGGGCGCGAGCAGGGCGCCGGCAAAGCCCGCCAGCGCCACGCCGATGGCAAAGGCGATGGCGTCGAGGCGAAAGACATCGACGCCCGCCGTCTGCACGGCCACCCGGTTCTGGGCGGCCGCCCGCAAGGCAAGCCCGACCCAGGTCTTTTTGATGACGAGCCAGAAGCTGCCGAGCGCCAAGACGGCGAAGATCGAGGCCGCCACGCGGGCGCCCTCCTGCGGCAGGGGCCCGACCCAGACGACCGGCAGCGTCGATTCGGGGCGATATTGGTTGGGGCCGCCCAGCGCCACGGCCAGGTTGCGCAAGAGCAGGAGCAAGGCGATGGTGACGACGGTGGCGTAGTCGTCACGCCGCTGCAGCGGTCGGGCGTACATCGGCTTGATCAGGATCGGCTCCAGGACCAACCCCAAAAGAAAAGTGCCGCTGGCCGCCAGGATCGCCGCCAGCCACCACCAGTTTGGGCCCAGTAAAAAATGTACCGCCACAAACTGGATGTAGCTGCCGATCATGTAGAACTCGCCCATCGCCCAGTTGATGGTCTTGACGATCGAGTAGATGAAGGTGATGCCAAGCGCCATCAGGGCGTAGAGAACGCCGACCATCAGCCCCGACAGCAGGGTCTGGATCAGAAGCTCGGCGCTGAAAATCACCGGCTCCTCCCCTCTCAGGCTCAGGCTCGCCTGGGCCGCGCGGCGGCCCAGGCACCCAAGGCGCTCACTCGCCCAGAACGTAGCCGACCGTGGCGGTGGCAGGGGTTTGATCCTTGGCGGAATAGCTGAGCACCATCAGGGGTGGCGACCAGTTGTGCCACAGCGCGCCCTCCGCGCGCGGGAAGGTGACGGGCGTCGTGGACCAGCCGGTGAATGAGCCTTCTTCCAGCGCCTTGATCATGGCCTTGGGGTCGGTCGATTTGGCCTGTTCGATCGCCGCCGCGAACACCAGCGCATTGGCAAAGCCGTTGAGGGCGGCGTAGACCGGCGGCTCATTGAACTTGGCCTGGTAGCGCTTGGCGAACTCCTTGCCGACCTCGGAGAGCTCCGACTTCGGGGAATAGAAGGCGATGAAGCTGACACCGACGCCCTTGTCGCCGTGCAGCTGCCAGAATTGCGGCCGGGCTGGCGCGTCGTAGGAAGTCACCATGGCCGTGCCCGGCAAGAGACCGACGGTGTGGGCCTGGGTGATCATCAGGTCGAGCGGCTGGCCAACGCCGACGTTGACGATGGCATCGGGCTTGAATGCCTTCACCTGCAGGAGCTGCGGCAAGAGGTCGGTCGTGGTGCGGTCGAACATGATGGTCTGGATTTCGAGACCGAGGTTCTTGTCCTTGTTCTGCTTCTCGGTTTCCTTGGCAAGACCGATGCCGTAGTCGGTGGTCTCCGCAAGCACGCTGACCCGCTTCCAGTTGTTCTTTTTGATCCAGCCGAGCCAGGTGGCCGCGCGCGGCGGATCGACGGCGTGGGTGCGAAAGGCAATGTCATAGCGCTTGGCGGTGACATCGCTGGCGCCGGTCTGCGTCCCCATCGTGGGCACGCCCATTTCCTTGGCCACCTCATTGACGGCGATGTTGGCACCCGAGTGAATAAAGCCGAACACGGCGACCGCCTTTTCGCTGGAGACCAGCCGGCGATAGGCCGCAACGGCCTGCTCGTTCTTGCCGGCGCTGTCGTGTACCGACAGGGCCACCTTGCGCCCGAGCACGCCGCCCTTTTCGTTGATGTACTCGGCGCCGAGCTCCGCGCCGCGTTTGGCGAGCTGGCCCAACGCCGTTTCGCCCGGCGGGGACAGCGGCGTGATCACGCCGAAGACGATCGGCTCCTGTGCTGAGGCCTGGCCGAGGCCCCAAAGCATCGACACCAGCAGGGCTCCGCCTGCAAAACCCCCTCGCCGCATGGCTCTCCTCCTCGCCTCACATCCTCACGCGGCGCAAGCAGGGATGGCGAGCGCCGATGCCAAGCCAATACTGCCGTGGCGAACGGCACCGTGTCGAGGGCATCGCGCCTCAGGCCGGGCGTGCCAGCAGCCGATCGCGCAGCTCTCTGAAGTCCGCTGCCACGGCCTCGAGGTCAGCGACATGGAAGCCCGCCGCCAGCGCCGGGCTTTCCGCCGCCAGGCGTTCGCGCAAGCGCCCGCGAAACTCAGCGCGCCCGTCCGCAGCAATAAAGAGGCCGTTTTCCGCCTCGAAGCGTGCGTTCCAGGCCACGGCATCCGCCCGCGCCAGGCCCGCTGGCAGGTCGAGATCGAGCTTTCCCGCCGCGAGGACGACGGGATAGCCCCCGGGCAGGCCTGCCGGACCGGGGACATGTCCCCTCCATGCCCCTCCCTTGGCCAGGGCCAGCAGCAGCGGGACGCCGCTGGCCCCGGAGATATCGATGACGGGCTCGGGTGTGAGCTGCACGGACGTAAAGCGGGCGAACACGTCGTCAATCTCGCGACCGTCGAGCCAGACGCGGGGCGCGGGCCCCGTGCGTTCGACGCGCGGACGCCGCCAGGCGGCGATGGCTTGATAGTGACAGAGCAGCTTGAGGTCGGGTGCGGGATCCGCCGCGGCGAGGCTACCGGCAAAGGCGTGGGCAAGAATGCTGATATTGCCGATGCCGCACAGCACCGGCAGTCCCATGCCCTGGAGAATGCCGTTCACCACATCGGGAAAGCAGCAATTGATGAGCTGGCCCTGCAGCGCGAGCTCGCGCATGGCCCCGGCAACGCGCGCGCTCAACAGCGCTTGAAACACCGCCGTCGCGCTCAGGCCGCCTTCGGCGACCAGCCGGCCCCAGGCGGTGCCGCCGGCGGCAATGACGGCACCGCCCTGCTGGGAGGCCGCCTGCACAACGACACCCGGCTCGAGTTTGGCGAGCAGCGTTTCCGCAGCCCCGGTAACGCCGAGGTCGACCGCATAGGTGGCGAGGCGCAGCGGCCGGCCGAACATATGGGCGCGGGCCCGCGCGGCCGTGGCGATCCAATTGAGCCGGGCCGCGTTGCGGCCGGCGAGGCCAAGCGCGATCGGCTCGGTTGCGGTGGCGGCCAGATCGCAAGCAATACGCTGGGCGAAGCTGCCGCTGCCAAAAATGAGGATGTCGCAGGCGCGCGCCATGTGCTCTTCTCTGGGTTGAGAGCCTTTGCCGTGGCCAATTTGACCGCATTTCCCGGCGTCTGTCAGCGCCTCGTCTCGGCTAGGGAGCTTGGGTTCGAGGGTGCTCATGGTCCAGCGCAACGCCGACGTTGCAATCATTGGCGGCGGCCTCGTCGGCTGTTTTGCCGCTTATTTTTTGCGCCAGCGCGGGCAGTCCGTCCTGGTGATCGAACGCGGGACGGTGTGCGCGGCGGCGAGCGGCACCAACTTCGGCAATTTGCGCCTGCAGGGCCATCACCCCGCCGAGTATCCCCTGGCGCTCAGGGCGCAGGCGATCTGGGAGGACTTGGGGCCCCTCAGCGGCGAGAATTGCGCCATTAAGACCTCGGGCCACCTCTACCTCGGGCTCGCCGCGCGCGACCAGCACAAGCTCGAGAGCATCGCGCAGGAGGCCAACGCGGCAGACCTTGCCGTCGATCTGTTGCATGGAAACGCGGTGCGCCGCCGCTGGCCGATGTTCTCGGATCTCGTCACGGGGGCCTGC
>Ga0075433_10002535_pt1 | contig 13911 bp, 10 predicted proteins | sample RhiMethybrSRZTD2_FD_75299 | JGI IMG/M metagenome (GOLD analysis project Ga0075433, IMG submission 75299) | Populus rhizosphere microbial communities from Tennessee, USA - Rhizosphere MetaG P. TD hybrid SRZTD2 | ecosystem: Host-associated > Plants > Roots > Rhizosphere > Soil | place: USA... | reverse complement strand
GACCGCCGCCTTCACGGGCGGTAAGGGTGAAACGGTGAGGTAAGAGCTCACCAGCGACCCGGGCGACCGGGCCGGCTCGGTAAACCCCACCCGGAGCAAGGCCAAATAGGAGAGCGATCCCGCTCGCAAGAGCAGGTGAAGCGCGGCCCGCGTGGGGCTCTCGGGTATGGCCGCTCGAGACGCCGGGCAACCGGCGTCCTAGAGAAATGATCATCTCGCCGACGGGGGCAACCTCGGCGGTCAGACAGAACCCGGCTTATCGGCCCTCTCTGACGCATTTCAACGATCTCGCGCACTTAGCTTCTACCCCTCCTGCCTCGAATCCGGTGAGACACGGGCCGGCTGCTCTTCCACGTCTTAGCCGCCATCTCCGAGTTTGAGCGCGACCTGATCCGGGACCGTGTCCTGGCTGGGCTCAAGCGAGCCAAGGCCCAGGAGGTTCGCTTCGGCCGGCCCAGAACCGGCGTGGACATCCTACGTGCCCGGGCGATGCTGACCGAACGGCGGTCACTTCGGGATGTCGCCAAGGCGCTTCACGTGGCGCTCGCGACCTGGCGCGGGCCAGTACGCCTTGGCACGCCGGAGCCGCCCCACTTGCCCACGCGGAGGTCTTCCCCTAGCCTATCCGCGGTTTCTGCTCGATCCGACCCCAAGGAGACGTTGATGCGGCGGCGTGCCAAGCCTGCGAGGGCGAAGGTCCAAGGTAAGCGGCTGCCCGCCCGGACGTCGCCCAAGACCGCCGACGCTCGGGTTCGCGACCTGGAGAAGCGCCTAGCGGAAGCCCTGAAAGGCAAGGCAGAAGCGCTGGAGCAGCGGACAGCCACCAGCGAGATCCTCCGGCTCATTGCCGATTCGCCCGCCGACCTCCCCACCGTCCTCAATGGGATCCTCGATGGAGCCATCCGGTTGGTGGAGGCCGAATGGGGGGCCCTGGCGCGATTCGATGGAGAGTTGTTCCATCTCGTTGCCCAGCAAGGGGCGACACCCGGATTCCTGAAGACGGCCGCCAAGGTCTACCCTTTCGCGCCGCACCCCGATTCGCCATCGACCAGGGCGATCACCGAGCGCTATCCCGTGTACGTTGAGGATGCCTTCGAGGCCTCCTATCGGGGCACCCGGGAACTCGCCCGAGCGGCACCGTACCGCAGTCTCCTCTCCCTCCCGCTGCTCCGCGAAGGCCGAGGGATCGGAACTATCAATCTTACCTGGCCGGACGTGCGGCTTTTCCCTGCCGACCGTATTGAGGTGCTCAAGACCTTCGCCGACCAAGCGGTCATCGCGATCGAGAACGTGCGGCTGTTCAAGGAACTGGAGGCGCGTAATCGCGACCTGACCGCGACCAGCGAGATCCTGAGCGTCATCGCAAGCTCGCCGACCGACCTGCAACCCGTCCTGGACGCCTTAGCAGAGAGTGCGGCCCGCCTATGCGAATCGTTCGACTCCGCGATCTATCGGCTAGACGGGGAACGGCTCCTGCTCGTCGCCAATCACGGAGCAAGCCTGGGGCGACCTGTCGGCGATTTCTCTCTATCAATCCGCGGGACCGTGGCAGGCCAAGCAGTAAGGGATAGATGCGCGGTCCACGTCCCCGACGTCCGGACCCAGGCTGACAAGTACCCCGAGAGCAGTGAGCACGGACGACGCCTCGGTCTAGGCACCATGCTCTGCGTTCCCATGCTGAAAGAAGGCACGCCGATCGGCGTGATCGCGCTTCGCCGTACTGAGGCCAAGCTGTTTACGGACCGTCAGATCTCCCTCCTCCAAACCTTCGCCGACCAGGCGGTCATCGCCATCGAGAACGTGCGCCTGTTCACCGAGCTGCAGGAGAAGAACCGGGCGCTGACGGCGGCGCACGCGGAGGTAACCGAGACGTTGGAGCAGCAGACGGCCATGGCTGAGATCCTGGAGGTGATCAGCACGTCGCCCACCCATCTCCAGCCCGTGCTGGACGCGGTGGTGAAGAGTGCCGCGCGATTCTGTGCGGCCCCTGATGCGTCCATTTTCCGGTTCGACGGTGAAAACTTGCGTGCTGACGCCCATCACGGCTCGGTTTTCCTGCCCAGGGACTTCCTCATCCCGGTCGTGCGAGGCACCGTCGCAGGGCGCTCTGTGCTCGAGCGGCAGGCGGTCAGCGTTACCGATCTCCAGGCTGAAACGGAAGAGTTTCCCGAAGGAAGCTCCCTGGCCAGACAGACTGGTCATCGAGCGACGCTGAGTGCTCCGCTGCTGCGGGAGGGAGCGCCGATAGGTGTGATTTTGCTCCGGCGCGTGGAAGCGGTCCCGTTCACTGGCAAGCAGATCGCGCTCGTGAAGACCTTCGCCGACCAGGCGGTGATCGCGATCGAAAACGTTCGCTTGTTCACAGAACTGCAGGAGAAGAACCAGGCGCTCACGGAAGCTCATGCCCAGGTGACCGAAGCACTGGAGCAGCAGACTGCCACCAGCGAGATCCTCCGCGTGATCTCCAGCTCCCCGACCGATGTCCAACCGGTGTTCGACAGCATCGCCGCCAGCGCCCTCCGTCTGTGCGACGCCAAATTGTGTACCACCTTCACGTTTGACGGTGATCTGATCCATCTTGTTGCTTCTCATCACGTGACCGAGGAAGGCGCGGCCGCCTATCGTGATGCGTACCCGTCGCGTCCAGGGCGAGCAAGCGGCACCCATCGCGCCATCCTGACCCGCACCATCGTCCATATCCCCGACATACGTGAGGACCCGGAGTACGAGCTTCGAGCGCTCGCGCGTGCCAACGACTACGGATGCGTCCTTGCCGTGCCGATGCTGCGGGACGGACATCCTGTTGGAGCGATCACGGTCGGCCGGGAAGCCGCACGACCCTTTCCGAGCGAGCAGATCGCGCTGCTCAAGACTTTCGCCGACCAGGCGGTCATCGCCATCGAGAATGTGCGGCTGTTCACGGAGCTGCAAGAGAAGAACCTGGCGCTCACGGAAGCTCATGCCCAGGCGACCGAAGCACTGGAGCAGCAGACGGCGACCAGCGAGGTCCTCAAGGTGATCAGCCGCTCGGCTTTCGATCTCGAGCCGGTCCTCGAGACCCTGATCGAGAATGCAGTGAGGCTCTGTGGCGCAAGGCGAGGTTCTATCTACCGCTTCGACGGACAGGTCCTCCGTCACGCGACTTCCTTCAATGTCTCGCGAGAGACCTTTGACTTCTTCGATCGGAACCCGATCGCCCCCGGACGGTTCAGCATGGCGGCGCGGGTCGCCCTCGAGCGGCGCACGCAGCACATTCCCGATATTCTCGCCGACTCCGACTACACCTTCGCGGTGCATCAGGTCGAGCCCATCCGGACGGCGCTGGGCGTGCCGATGATGAAAGGCGCCGACCTCCTGGGAGCGTTCACCATCTGGAAGCTCGAAGTCCAGCCCTTCACCGAGAGGCAGATCGAGCTGGTCACAACCTTCGCCGACCAGGCGGTCATCGCCATCGAGAACGTGCGCCTGCTCAAGGAATTGGAGGCGCGCAACCACGATCTCACCGAGGCACTGGACAAGCAGACGGCCACCAGTGAGATCCTGCGCGTCATCAGCGGGTCTCAGACTGATGTCCAGCCCGTCTTCGACACGATCATCCAGAGCGCAGTGCGGCTGCTGGGCGGCTTCTCGGGGGTCATCACGCAGATCGTCGATGACCAGCTACACCTGGCTGCGCTCACGAGCACGAATTCTTCTGGAGATGCCGCACAGAAGGCGCTGTGGCCAAAATCCGTGGAGCAGGATGGTTCCCTTCACGGTCATGTCATCCGCACGCTCGCGCCGCAGGCCACCACTGATGTCGAATCAGACCGATCCGTGCCGCCGAGTGAGGTGACGGTCGCTCGCGAACGCGGCTATCGGAGCATGGTCGCCGTCCCGTTGGTCCGCGATGGTCGAGCGGTTGGGTCGATGGCCGTGACGCGCCGCGCGCCAGGGCCATTCGCCGACGGCCAGGTGGCTCTGCTCCAAACCTTCGCCGACCAAGCAGTGATTGCGATCGCGAATGTCCGGCTGTTTAAGGAACTCGACGCCCGCACGCGGGATTTGAGTCGCTCGGTGGCTGAGCTGCGCGCGCTCAGCGAGGTCGGTCAAGCGATCAGTTCGACCTTGGATCTTCAGGCCGTTCTGAGCACGATCGTGGCGCGCGCGACGGAGCTGTCGGGGACCGACGCGGGGGTGGTGTACGAGTATGACGAGCAACGCGAGGTCTTCCTGCCACGCGCTACCGAGCATCTCGAAGCTGAGGTCGTGGGCACGATGCTCGCCACACCGGTCAGAAAAGGGGAAGGAGCGACCGGCCGACTGGCAGAAGTGCACGAGCCAATCCAGTTGGCGGATATCTTGGAGGCGCCCGCCGAGAGCCGGGTGCGGAGCGTGCTTGTGCGGGCCGGATACCGGGCCCTGCTCGCGGTGCCACTCGTGCGCGAGGATCGTCTGATCGGTGGCCTCACCGTCATACGCAAGGCCACGGGCGCGTTTGCGCCGGAGGTCATCGAGCTTCTGCGGACGTTTGCGACCCAATCCGCGCTGGCGATTCAGAATGCCCGTCTGTTCCTGGAGATCGCGGACAAGAGCCAGCAGCTCGAGGCCGCCAGTCGTCATAAGTCCGAGTTCTTGGCCAACATGTCCCACGAGTTACGCACCCCGCTCAACGCCATCATCGGCTTCTCCGAGGTGCTGATGCAGCGCATGTTCGGGGAGCTGAACACGAAGCAGGAGGAGTACCTGAAGGATATCTACGAGTCCGGCCGACACCTGCTGTCCCTGATCAACGACATCCTCGACCTGTCGAAGATCGAGGCCGGGCGGATGGAGCTCGAGCTGACGGAGTTCGACTTGCCCACGGCCGTCGAGAGCGCCCTGACGCTCGTCCGCGAGCGGGCCACGCGACGTGGCATCGCGCTGCAGAAGACCCTCGATGGCCGGGTCGGGCGGGTACAGGCCGACGAGCGTAAGGTCCGGCAGGTGGTCTTGAACTTGTTGTCGAATGCCATCAAGTTCACGCCGGAGGGAGGTCGGATCGAGATCCGCGCCGTGCCGCTGGACGGCTCCGTTGAGGTATCGGTCGCTGATACCGGGGTGGGCATCGCCCCCGAGGACCAGGAGGCGGTGTTCGAGGAGTTCCGGCAGGTGGGGAGCAGCGCCGCCAAGCAGGAAGGGACGGGGCTCGGGCTCACCCTCTCCCGGAAGTTTGTGGAGCTGCACGGCGGCACGATCCGGGTCACGAGCGCCGTGGGCGCCGGATCGACCTTCACGTTCACACTCCCGGTGAGGCCATGGCCGGCGAGCTGATTCTGATCGTCGAGGACAACGACAAGAACCGGAAGCTAGTCCGAGACATATTAACGTTCACGGGCTACACCACCATCGAGACCGAGACCGGCGAAGAGGGCGTCCGGCTTGCCCGAGAGCGGTGTCCGAGCCTGGTGCTGATGGACATTCGGCTGCCCGGGATTGACGGGGTCGAGGCGCTCCGACGGCTCCGCGCCGAGCAGACCACGCGGGGGATTCCCGTCATGGCCATGACCGCGTCGGTGATGAGCGAGGACCGGCAGAAGATCATGGCCGCCGGGTTCGACGGCTACCAGAGCAAGCCCATCAACGTGACCGACTTTGTCGCGGCCGTCGCGCAGATCCTTGAAGGTCGCCGAACATGACGGGTGCGTGTGGGTCGCCCAGGATGTTCGAATCGAGTAGATGACGAGGGGCCTCGGCCTGAGGAACCAATGATGGCCGAATGCCAGAAACCCGATTGGCTGACCAAGCACGTATTCAACCCGCGTGTCATGCGGTCGAGGGCGTAACGGCAGAGTCACCAGAACCGGGACTCCGCCGAATCGCTCCTCACCATCCAGTGTTCCGGATCATGGGATTGACTCGACCGAACAGGGAGCCTTAAGGGACCAAGGCACTATGATCATCGTGAAGCCGCCCGGCTGCCCGTTCCGGCACTGACCTTCCGACCTGCGCGGTGGTCGCGTCGGCGGGTCGGACGGACGACGGGGTCCCCACGACTCGTGGGCGCAAGCTACTTCTGATCGGCCTTACAGACCCAACCCCTCGGATCAGGCTCGGCCTGCAGCAAGACAGGAAGTCGTGAGGCTGACTCCCTGTCCGCCGCTTGGAGCGATTCTAGGCGTCACGGAAGGCTGACGGAGGTGCTGTCGCCGGAGTTGCTGATGGTGAAGGTACCGGCAGACTGCACCGGGGTGTAGACGTAGGTACCCCAGCCAGCGGGACCGGTCGGGACCGACGCCATGAAGGGCCCGCCCACCTGACCGAGCGAGTTCGTCACCGCCGACGTGAGGTCGGTCAGTGCGGCGGGAAGTGACCCGACGTGCGCCGAGTAAATGCTGACAGCGGACGCGAGCGCCCGCGCATCGGCCTGGGCCTTCGCGAGACGCGCCCGGGCCTGGACGTTGGCGTACAGCGGGATGGCGATTGCGGCGAGGATACCGATGATGGCGACGACGATCATCAACTCGATGAGCGTGAAGCCGCGCTGCTGATGCCGACGACGAGAGGTATGCATGATGCCTCCTGTTACGGACGGTCGATTGCTTCGATCTAGACAGGAGCATCTGACATGCCAGTCTTGCCATGCAGGTACATCCCCTGAAGAAAGCGAGCTTCTTCCCTGAAGTATTTCTTAGAGTCATTCCCCCTCCAATGCCAAGAGTGACAACGGTGGACACAAGCCGAACACACTTCCTCCAGCCCGCGCGAAACGCCGCCCTCGAGAGGGCGCCCCTTCGGGCTCGTTCACAAGGGCGCGCGGGCCGGAGCCGAATCTCACAATCCTGGCGTTCACTGTGCATGTACCGGAAGGGACACAAGCGGCTGTCGCCCTCTCGCCGCGTTCCCGCCCGGGGCTCCGCAGCAGGCACAGGCACTCAGTAAGCACACGATCCACCGACCGCATCTCGGCACGCGTGATGACGCAGGCCGGCTGCACTCTCTGGCTGGGCCACCCTGCGATCGCTCGCGAACAGCGGCCCCGTGACCGCGAACCTCAAGAACCTGCTGTACTGCTGGCCGGAGCTGATCCTCCAGCGCTTCGCCTCGTGGAACGCGGCGCGCGAGTGACGGGGCGCGGCCGCGCCGGTCAGCGGCGGAACCGCCTCATCGAGGCGACCGCGAACCAGACGAAGAGGGCGAAGACCGCGAGCTGCACGAGCTGGAACGGCCGCTCCGACTGGGTCGGGGCCAGCGCGTTCAGGGCCGGGATCTTCTGGAACGACTGCACCACCAGCACGAACACGTTCAGGTACAGGGCGAGCACACAGCCGAGCGGGAAGATCCAGCGCCACGCGCCTCCGCGGTGGGCCCGGGAGCGGGCCACGATCACGACCACCAGCACGATCAGCGAGACGATGCCGACCTTGTGCGACGGCAGGAGATGATCGAACGGGAAGCCGAAGCCGGTCACGCTCGTGAGCACGGTGCTCCACACGAAGATGCTGGTCCAGCCGTCCCGCAGCTGCCGGTTCAGCATCCCGAACACGACGACCAGGCCCGAGACGATGCCGATCAGGCTGATCACCACGTGCAGCTTGGTGTACGTCTCCAGCGTCATCCCCAGGAGCATGGTCCACCTCGCGTTGTCGGCTGGCCCTCCCTAGCGGGCCCATCCTAGCCGAAGCCCCGCGCCTCGACCACCGGCCCTCCGGGCCCGGGTGCTATCATCCTCGCTGGCACTCATCGGCCCGTGAGACCCCTCCTCCTCGGCCTCGCCGTCGTCCTGATCGTCGCCGCCCCCGCGTCGGTACCGGGCGAGACGCCGGTGGAGACCGCGCGGGGCCTCCTGAAGCAGTATCAGGAGGACCCCGCCCGCATCGACCGGGCCCGCGACCTGCTCGAGGCCGCGGTGGCCAAGGGCGCGGGGAGCGACGTGCCGACCCTCCTCACCCTGGCCCGCGCCTGGTTCCTCTACGGCGAGGAGCGCGCCCGGACCGACGAGGCCAGGGTGGCGGCCTACGAGCGGGCGCGCGATGTGGCCAAGCGGGCGACCGAGCTGGCTCCGAAGGACCCGAGCGCCCACCTCTGGTACGCGATCACCCTCGGCACCTGGTCGCAGGCCAAGGGGCTGCTCCACTCCGCGCTGGCCCTGCGCAACCTCCGCCGGGAGGTGGACCGGGTGCTCGAGCTCGACCCGAAGAACATCGAGGCCCACATCATGGCCGGCAGCATCGCCCGCGAGCTGCCGGTGCTGCTGGGGGGCGACCGCAAGGAGTCGGAGGAGCACTTCAAGACCGCCCAGCGCCTGGACCCGCGCCTCACCGGGGTGCATCTCGAGCTGGCGCAGCTCTACGTGAACATGGGGCGCTACGCGGAGGCGCGGCAGGAGCTGCAGGCGGTGCTCGACGAGAAGGCGCCCACCGATCGCCCGCGGTGGACGCTCAAGGAAGTGCCGCGGGCCCGCCAGATGCTCGAGTCGATCCGCGACAAGAGCTGAACGATGCGCTTCTCCATCTGCGTGATGGCCGACGTGGACGAGATCGGCTTCTTCAGCCACGCCGAGACCCTCGGCTACGACTCGGTGTGGGTCACCGACAGCCAGATGCTGTTCTCGGATTGCTACGCGGTGCTGGCCCTGGCCGCGCAGCAGACCCGCCGCATCCGCCTCGGCCCCGGGGTGGCGATCTGCGGCACCCGCATCCCGCCGGTGCACGTGGCCGCGATGGCGACCTTGAACCGGCTGGCCCCGGGGCGCGTGCACCTGGGCGTCGGCACCGGCAACACCGCCACCCGCTCGATGGGCCAGCCGCCCATGCGGATCGCGGAGTACGCGGAGCACCTGCGCGTGCTGCGGGGCCTGCTGCGGGGCGAGGCGGTGGACTACACGCAGGACGGAGCCACCCGGCCCATCAAGATGCTGATCCGCGAGAAGAAGTACCTGAGCCTCGAGCCGCGCATCCCGCTCTACGTCTCCGCCTTCGGTCCGCGGGCGATGGAGCTGGCCGGCGAGTACGGCGACGGGGTCGTCTTCGCGATTCCTCCCCGCGGCATCGCGCCCGCGGAGGCACTCGCCCGCTGCCGCGTGGGCGCGGCCCGCGCGGGCCGGACGCTGGGCGACGACTTCCACGCGTGCGCGCTCACCAACGTGGTCCTGCTCGATCCGGGTGAGCCGGCCGACTCGGAGCGGGTCATCCGCACGGTGGGGTCGAACGTGATGGCCAGCGTGTACTACTTCTACGACGCGGTCCACGAGCGCGGCCTGGAGGTGCCGCCGTTCCTACGCCGGATCTGGCCGCGCTACTGCGCGCTGGTGGAGGAAGTGCCGCGCGCGCACCGGCACTTCCGCACCCACGAGGGCCACTACACCTACCTCCACCCCGGCGAGGCCTCACTGATCGACGCGGAGCTGGTGCGCGCCACCTGCCTGGTGGGCGAGGCCGACGAGCTGATCGAGCGGATCCGCGAGCTGGAGCGCGGCGGGCTGCGGGAGCTGATGTTCGCCACCGGGGTGGACGAGAAGTGGCGCTTCAGCCAGGAGTTCGCCCGGCGGGTGATGGCCCGCTACTAGCTCCCCTCACCCTCACCACCCCTCACCCTGCCCTCTCCCCTGGAGGGGAGAGGGAGTGACAGAGCGGTGGCCATGCGCTAGACTCGGCGCGCGCAAGTCGGGCTCGCCGGCCGGTTCCGGTCGCGGCCCGCCATGGTCGCGAGCCGTCCGTTCCCGGTACCCAACTGCAAGGAGGGGCACGCATGCGAATTCTCCGCGTCATCGTCGCCGTCGCGGTGCTGTCGTTCGTCGCCATCCAGCTCGGGCCCGGAGCCCGCGCCGCGGGCCCGGTCAGCGAGGTCCTGATCGGCGAGCTGCTGCCGCTCACCGGGAACTTCGCGAGCCTCGGCCAGCAGTACCTCTGGGCCGGGCAGACGGTCGAGGACATCGTCAACAACGACTACCCGGATCTCCAGGTGCCCCTCGGGCCCGGCAAGGGCTTCCCCGGCCTCGGCGGGGCCAAGATGACGCTGGTGGTGCGCGACGACCAGAGCCGCGGGGATCAGGCCCGCACCCTGGCCGAGCAGCTCATCACCGTCAACAAGGTGCACTGGCTGAACGGCGAGGGCACGAGCGGCAACACCTCGATCATCCAGCCGCTGGTGGAGAGCTACGGCATCCCGATGAGCTGTCACCCCTGCGCCTCCCCCACCCTCACCGAGAAGGGCTTCAAGTGGTTCTACCGCACCGGGCCCAATGACGGGACGATGGTGGCGAGCGTGTTCCAGTTCCTCAAGGAGTGGCCGTCGCACGGCGGCCCATCGGACCTGAAGACGATCGCGCTCTTCACCTGCGACAACCTCTTCTGCCAGGACAACCGCAAGATCGCCCTCGACCTCTCCGAGAAGGGCGGCTACAAGATCGTGGCCGACCTCACCACCAAGACCGGCGCCACCACGCTCGCCTCCGAGGTGCAGCGGCTGCAGGCTGCGAATCCGGACATCCTGTTCGCGGTCCAGTACCCGGCCGAGACCACCGTGTTTCAGGCCGACATGAAGCGGGCCGGCTACATGCCCAAGGTCCTCGCCACCAGCAACGGCGCCTACTCGGATCAGACGTGGCTGACCGCCCAGAAGGCCACCGCCGGCGCGGCGGGCTGGCTCGGCCGCGATCCGACCGCGATCGACCTCGCCAGCAAGAAAGCGTCCTGGAAGAAGGTCAACGACATCTACAAGAAGTACAGCCGCGGGCAGGACATGGGCGAGCTTGCCATGCGCGAGATCACCGGCATGCTCTGGATGGCCGATACCATCAACCGCGCCAAGTCGGTGGAGCCGGCCGCGCTGGCCAAGGCGGCCAACGAGACCGACATGAAGCCCGACCAGATGATCATCGACTACAAGGGCATCAAGTTCGACAAGAACCGCCAGAACGAGCTCGCCACCGGGGTGGTGACCCAGATCGGCTGGGACGATGAGAAGCACACCATCTGGCCGTGGGACCTCGCGGCCCAGGCCGGCTTCAAGCCGATCTACCCGTCGCCGAGCTGGCAGGAGCGGGAGACGCGCAGCAAGAAGTAGCCGCCGACCGTGATCATCTTCCTCCAGGCGGTGGCGGACGGGCTCCAGATGGGGCTGCTCTACGCGCTCGTGGCGGTGGGGCTGGCCATCATCTGGGGCCTGATGGAGATGATCAACTTCGCGCACGGCGAGTTCATGATGCTCGGCATGTTCGGGGCGTGGGGACTCAGCGTGTGGCTCGGCTGGGATCCCCTCGTCACCTTGATTCCCCTCGCGGTGGTGATGTACGGCCTCGGGGTGCTGGTCTACCGCCTGCTCATGCAGAAGGTCCAGCGCGGCGAGGTCTTCACCCAGATCTTCGCCACCGTCGGCCTCTTCTTCTTCATCCAGAACGGGGTGGTCGCGCTCTTCACCAGCGACTACCGCTTCGTCGAGGGCAGCCTCCTCACCCGCCTGAGCGGGGCCAACCTCTCGCTCGGCGGGGTGCGCATCGGGATCCCGCTGCTGGTGGGCGGGTTGATCGCGCTCGGCCTCTTCCTCCTGCTCTACCTGCTGATCGACCGCACCGACTTCGGCCTCGCGCTCCAGGCCACCGCGGAGGACCGCGACGCGGCCATGCTGGTGGGGATCCGGCCCCAGCGCATGTACGCGGTGGCCTGGGGGCTCGGCACCGCGCTGGTTGCGATCGCCGGGGTCATCCTCGCCAACTTCTTCTCGGTGTACCCGCAGGCGGGCCTCTCCTTCACCGTGCTCGCCTACGCCATCGTGGCGCTGGGCGGCTTCGGCTCGATCCTCGGCACTCTGCTCGCGGCCCTGGTGGTGGGCGTGGTCCAGAGCGTGACCGCCGCGTACCTGCCGCCCGCCTTCAAGGACGCGTTCGTCTTCGCCTCCTACATCCTGATCGGCCTGTTCCGGCCCCAGGGGCTGTTTGGCCGCTTCTAGCCCGCCGGCCCGCGCCGGGCGCGCCCAGCAGGTGGCCTGGGTGCTGGCCATCCTGGTGGCCCTGCTCTATCCGCTGCCCTTCGAGCGCAGCGGCCAGATCTACTACGAGACCGTCGGATTCCTGGTGCTGCTCAACGCCATGCTCGGCATCGGCTGGAACATCATCGGGGGCTGGGCCGGCCAGTTCGACTTCGGGCCGAGCATCTTCTTCGCGATCGGGGCCTACACCGCCGCGCTGCTGTCGATCCACTTCGGCTGGAACGCGTGGATCGCGCTGGTGGGCGCGATGGTGGTCGCGGTGGTCATCTGCGCGGCCCTCACCTACCCGGTCACCCGCCTGCGGGGCCACTACTTCGCGATCGCCACGGTGGCGATGTGGATGATCGCGCAGCCCATCGGGGCCACCTGGAGGCTCATCAACGGCAGCCAGGGGCTCTTCATCCCGGTGGCCGCGGGCGGCAGCTTCGTGCACGGGATCCTCACCATGGAGTTCCCCGGCCGCGGCAAGGGCCTCGGTTTCTACTACCTCTCCCTGCTCCTCTTCGCGGGCACCCTCGCGGGGGCTCGCGCGATCGAGCGCTCGAAGTGGGGCTTCTACTTCCGCGCGGTGCGCGACGACCAGGACGGCGCCGAGGCCATCGGCATCGACAGCCGCCTCTACAAGGTCATCGCCCGCTGCCTCATGGCCGCGATCTTCGCGGCGGGCGGCACCCTCTACGGCTTCTGGGCCCTCGCGGTCTTCCCCGACCAGGTGCTGGAGGTGAACTGGAACATCCTGCCGATGATGGCCGCGGTGGTGGGCGGCCTCGGCCGGCTGTGGGGCCCGGTGCTCGGCGCGATCGTGCTGATCCCGATCTCGCAGCTCATGACCGCCACCCTCGGCTCGGGGCCCCTCGCCGGGCGCGGCATCGACCTCATCATCTACGGCGCGGTCATCATGCTGATCGCGGGCTGGCGGCCCAACGGGCTCCTCTCGCTGCCGTGGGCCGAGTGGGCCGCCCGCGTCCGGGGCCGCGCGCCCGCGCGATCGGCGCCCAAGTCACCGGACAGGAACTGACCGCGATGGCTCCGCTGCTGCACGTCGAGCGGTGCACGAAGCGCTTCGGTGGTCTGGTGGCCAACCGCGACGTCTCGCTCGTCATCGAGCCGGGCGAGATCGTGGGCCTCATCGGCCCCAACGGCGCGGGCAAGACCACGCTGTTCAGCTGCATCAGCGGCTCGCTGCATCCCGACGAGGGCCGGATCGTGCTCGACGGCACCGACATCTCCCGGGCGCGGCCGGAGCGGGTCTGCCGGCTCGGCATCGCGCGCACCTGGCAGGTGGTGCGGAGCTTCGGGCGCATGACGGTGCTGGAGAACGTGATCTGCGGCGCGCTCCGTCGCTCGAGCCGCGTGGGCCCCGCGCGGGCCCGGGCCCTCGAGCTGCTCGCCTTCACCGGCCTCGGGGGCAAGGAGGACGTGGTCGCGGCCGCCCTCACCCTCGCCGACAAGAAGCGACTCGAGATCACCCGCGCCCTCGCCACCAGCCCGCGCCTGCTGCTGCTCGACGAGGCGATGTCCGGCCTCACCCCCTTCGAGACCACCGCCGCGGTCGAGCTGGTCCGCCGCATCCACGCCGAGCTCGGCCTCGCCATCTGCGTGGTCGAGCACGTGATGGAGGTGGTGATGCCGCTCTCGCACCGGGTGGTCGTGCTCGACCACGGCGAGAAGCTCACCGAGGGGCCGCCCGCCGAGGTCGCGCGCGACGAACGCGTCATCACCGCCTACCTGGGAGACCGCTACCGTGGCCGCGCCTAGCCCCGCGCCCGGCACCGTGCTGCTCTCGGTGCGGAACGCGCAGGTGGCCTATGCCGGCGGCGTGGTCGCGCTCCACGGCGTGTCGATCGAGGTGCGGGCCGGCGAGGCGGTGGCGCTGGTGGGCGCCAACGGGGCGGGCAAGACCACCCTGCTCAAGACCATCGCCGGCCTGCTGACGCCGCGGAGCGGGGAGATCTGGTTCGACGG
>Ga0075433_10002534_pt1 | contig 13912 bp, 13 predicted proteins | sample RhiMethybrSRZTD2_FD_75299 | JGI IMG/M metagenome (GOLD analysis project Ga0075433, IMG submission 75299) | Populus rhizosphere microbial communities from Tennessee, USA - Rhizosphere MetaG P. TD hybrid SRZTD2 | ecosystem: Host-associated > Plants > Roots > Rhizosphere > Soil | place: USA... | reverse complement strand
GAAGACAGCAATCTTCTTCAGTGGTTTCTCGATCCTGATATCGAATTTCCAAACCCCAGTCAAGTGACGAACCTGGAGCCGTTGCTCATTAACACGGCGGGATCGCTGGCGTACCGTCCGGAAGCTCATACCGAAATCCCCAATCTGTTTCTGGCCTCGGATTATGTCAGGACTTATACCGATTTGGCGTCGATGGAAGGAGCGAACGAAGCGGCACGCAGAGCAACCAATGCCATTCTGGATCGCGAAAACTCACCAGCTCCGCGTGCGGCCTTGTGGCCTCTGGAAGAGCCGGACTTCTTCAAGCCAATGCGCGAGTATGACCGCTTGCGGTTCAAACTCGGTCTGCCTCACGCCGGCTTGCAGAACGATCTCTCAGTTCTCAAACATCTGTTGAGGACAAAATAGCTCGCGATGTTTTGTTCGAGACAATCCTGAAGCACGAGAGAAGGCGAACCTTCGTCCGCGCATTCTACCGTGCTTTGTGCGTGCGTCGTTCTGGAAAACCAAAGAAGGGTGATCCTGCAGGCCACACAAGATCTCCGAGAAAGTGCTTGCGAAACAAGAGTGATAAGAGGGAGGCGAAGAGCTGAATCCTCACACAAGCCCCCAAGAGGAAGCCTCACCTGAGCGCTAGCAGCAGAATGGCCAACGGCGTCAGGATCAAAATAAGTTCGTAGATCGTTCGTCTTAATTCGTCGGACCATCCCGCTTCCACTTTTGGTTGTCGTTGGTGCAAAACTGACATGATCGGGAAACCTCTTCAGTAAATCAGCACACGTTGAAGCTGCCCGCTTACTGGCATTTTCTTCTCCAACCCCCAAAGACAGATTCGGACCGCAATATCCTACATTTAGTCTGCCCTTGGGCTCTGCATCGGGAGAATTCTCCCCTCCAAGTAGAAAATTTTTACTTGATTGTGAACCCTGGGGTGAAGATTGTTTCAGTGGGCGAGCCTGACTGGAAATCTCATTGACTGGATGCTATCGCAGATGTCGGCGGAAGAAAAGCATGGGTTTCGTCTTTTATTCGCCATCAATTTGTGGCAGTCTTGTGGCGAGGGAAGCGAACATGCGGCTTCTTCGGATCAACTATCCCTGCCACCCCTCCGATGGTCGTCGAAGCACAGTTTCACCACGACTTCCTAGTACGCGCTCACAAGCTCGTTCTCATCTGCGAGAAGATCCGGAGAACGATGAACGGACCAGCTAGGATTACAATTGACACTAGCCGCGAGTACGTAGTGCTGGAAAGTCAGAGAGTCATTCGGTGGGTGATGGCCAAGGCGCGTGTCAAGGAGTGGCAGGGCGTTCAATACGTCGTGATCCCGGGCAACTTGATGCTTGGTAACATGGGAGCGTGCTTGGTTTTGGCGGGAATGCGAAAAAGCCGGATGCCCATTGATCCAGAGGGTCTGTGGTTTCGGGGGAATGATGAGTCAAGGGAGTATGTTTCGGTGAAAGTAGATCGTCAAGGGCTCGAAAAGCTTCTGGCGTTGGAGATGGAAGCGCAGAAGTTCTAGTGTCTTGGGAATGACCTCTGGGTGACAGAAGCTCTGCCAACACAGGTCAATTTCCAAGATTCAGACAATCACGCAATCGCAGCCTTGACTTCCTCCCAGACCAACTCGCTGATCGCTAGAGGCGCCGTAAGATAGACGAATCCTTCCGTATCCGTCCCTTGAAAGTAAATTCCTGAAGAGTCATAGACCAGGCTCCGATCGTCAACTTGAATCCTTTGCCAGTTGTGGGACCAGAACTCGTCTTCGAGAACCAGATGGGTGAACTCGTCCCAATCCTTCACTCGACCGTTTGTTGCTCTTAATAGACTAGGTAAATCATTTCGGTCAATGAAGTAGAATTCGCCCAAGGCATCTTCTCCGGTAAAACTCACTGAACCATTGCCAGTCAGCTTGCGAACCGCTTCGAGAAATTCGGGCGTCATTTCCACTACTGCCATCTGTGGAGTGTCTGAATACTTGGCTTCAATGATCTTGACGAGTAGCTTCATTGGGAATTCCTCTACTGAATCAGTTGGTTTAAATGAGTTGAGTTTCCGGACTGTGTCGAATCGGTCCAGTGCAAGCAATGGTACACTCAGAGCCTTAGGAATACAAGATGTTGTAGTCTAAAGCAAAAGCTACCTGAACTTAGGGTATTCTGGACTGGGAGGAAGGAATTCGGCAATGTGCGGAAGATACCGGCTGACGAGACGAAGATTACTGGAAATTGAGAATTACTACGGTGTGGATGATGTGAATGATCTGGACATCTGGGAGCGACAATTCAACATCCCGCCTCGAGAAATGGCTCCCATTGTGTTCCAACGTGGAGGGCATCGCCGCCTGACAGCCGGACTCTGGACTTTGCTTCCGCCCTGGGCAAAACGCCTTGATTACGCCAATGAGATTTCAACCTTCAACGCCAAAGCCGAAACCTTAGCCGGGAAGCCTGCCTTCAGGAATGCCTTCCTGAAACGACGCTGTATCGTGCCCGCGGAGGCGTTTTACGAATGGATAGGGCCCAAACGAAAGAGGCAACCGCTTCACATCTCACGGCGCGACGGGAACTTTCTGTCCATGGCGGGACTCTACAGCTACTGGAAACCAGAGGGCTCTGAGGGACGGCCCATCCCGACTTTCACAGTAGTGACCGTCGAACCTAATGAATGGATGGCCCGGATTCACAATCGAATGCCAGCGATCTTGCAAGATGATCACATCGAGACCTGGATGGACCCTGCCGTGTCGGACCTTAATCAATTAGGCAAGCTGCTGAAAGCCCCACCGGACGATTTCTTAGACTCCTACCCGGTCGATCCCAAGCTGGTCAATTCCGCGCTGGTGGATACGCCCGAGTGCGTCAATCCCGTCGATGCGGATTTCTCTCCACTCTTCGGGTGAGAACCAAAAAGCCAAACCAATCCGATCTTGCCCGAGCACCTCGAGCTCCGATGCCGCGAGATGTTGAGCCGATGCTTTGCACATTGGTTCCCAGACCGTCTGATCGACCGAATTGGATTTTCGAGATTAAATGGGACGGATAGCGTTTCGACCCGCACAGAAGCCGTCGCAGTCGGCATCCGCCGGGGTCTGATTGTCCTTTAACAGTTCATTTTGCATTCTCTTTTATCCTCCCACTCTCAATTGGCGCTGCGTGGTTGGAGAGGCCGCGGAGGCGTGGCCTGTGGCTTTACTGCCGGTCATACACAATGGTATTGTTCACATCCTGGCCCTTGGCGTTCTTTCCCTTCTGCGTGGTCGTGCGCGTCTTTCCGTCTTTGGAAACGACGCTGCGGCTGGTCATCGTGACTTGCCCGTTTTTCTTTCCCACCACCTCGATGGTGTGGTCGTTGATCTTCTTCATGCTGGCCGTGTCGGCATTCGGGTTGCCAGTCATAGGATAGTCCTTGCCATCGTATTTCGGGCTGAGTTCGTAGTGGACCGGTTTACTCTCGGCATCAATGCTGTCAATGGTGAACTTCAGTCCATCGGTCTGGGGTTCAACCGTGAGGGTGCCTTCCTTCGGTGGCGGGCCAGGACTGTATTTCGACTTGGCGAGATTCAGTTTCCAAGTACCGATCTGATGGTCGGCGGCTTTGGCCACTGTAGAGAGCATGAGCGCCGACAGTGCCAGACTAATAGCGAGAACCGTGAATGGACGTGCTCGCATGGTTACCTCCTTTTGGTTTTGAAATGCGGTTAGGGGATTCGGAGGCCCTGAGCATATCACCTTTCTGCTGCCCAATCCTGGATTTCTGCCAGTTGGTTAGGGATGACTTGCTCAAATAGAGAGAGGCGGGAACATGGTCCACTTCCAGCGAGAAATTGTTAAGCGTGAATTAACGCTTAGACCGTTAGGCTCTCGGTTCACTTGGAAGAAAGCATTGGCGTGACCCGATCCAAAATACCTCTTGAAACATACGAACGTCTTACTAGTAATGTCTTCGTATATGACCCAACGATTGCCGAGGCCGACGGATCCTGAACTCGAAATCCTGACTGTGCTCTGGAGTATCGGACCGGCTACCGTGCGTGACGTCTATACCGTCATCAGCCGGAGGCGGCTAGCACAGTACAGTACCGTCTTGAAATTCATGCAGATCATGACCGAAAAAGGGGCTGGTCCGCCGCGACGAGAAACAGCGCGCCCACGTCTACGAAGCCGCCAAGCCCCGTGAGTGGACCCAACAGCAGCTGGCTGGCGACTTGATGGAACCTGCATTCAGCGGTTCGGCCAAGGCGCTCTTGATGGGAGCGCTCTCGGCACGGAAGGCTTCGAAAGAGGAAGTGGCCGAATTGCGCAAGCTGCTGGAAGAGTATGGGAAGGAAAGAAAATGAGCCTTCTCGAAACCTGGGTTAACACTCCCTTGGCCGAAGGGATTGGTTGGACGCTGCTTCATTCCCTGTGGGAAGGGGTCATAATCTCGGCCGCGCTTTGGGCAGTACTGATGTGGATCAGGTCGTCGCGGGCACGCTATGCTGCGGCCTGCATAGCGCTGCTGATGATGTTGGGCGGATTCAGCTTCACCCTGGTTCGGGTGATGCCGGACCGGATTCACGGTTTGCAGACCCCAAGAAGACCCGCATTCCCCCTATGGAGTGTTGGGACCAGAGGTAATGACCCAGACGCTTCGCATCAGAGTCTCCGTGCCATCGTGCCTTGGCTGGTGCCTTTTTGGATGGCAGGCGTCTGGATTTTCTCTCTCAAACATCTGGCTAGCTGGATCTCGGGTATGGAGAATGCGCCTGCGCGGCGTCTGTTATGTGACTGAACATTGGCAGAGAGAGGTTAGGCGCTTGAGCAACCAGTTGCGTCTCTCCCGGCCGGTTGTTCTGATGGAGTCTTGCCTTGCCGACGCACCCATTGTCCTTGGCCATTTCCGTTCGTTGATTTTGATGCCGGTCGGACTGCTCACGGGATTGCCGGCAGGACAGATCGAAGCAATTCTATTGCATGAACTGGCCCATATTCGGCGCTGCGATTATCTGGTGAATGCAGTACAGAGATTTGTCGAGGGGTTATTCTTCTACCATCCAGCGGTCTGGTGGATCTCCCGGGTGATCCGAATTGAGCGTGAAAACTGTTGTGATGATGTGGTGGTTGAAATGACCGGGAATGCGCACGAATATGCCATTGCCCTGGCTGCACTGGAACAGAACCGTTGGCGTGGCCAGGGCCCGGCCGTAGCTGCTACAGGAGGGAGTCTCATGAAACGCATCCGTCGTCTGCTGTACCCGCAAGGACCCAATAGTGCTTGGACTTCGTTGTTGGCTGTCTTGATCCTTATGGCAACAGTCACGGTGTCTCTGGTCGCTTGGCCCTCGGAGGTGCCTCAGGGCAGTTCGACAATTACGCAACCACAAACAGACCAAGCGCAGACCTCCGATCAGTTCCTGAAGAAATGGCTCGATCAGGATGTTGTCTACATCATCACAGATGAAGAGGAGGCGGCATTCAAAGCGTTAACAACAGACGAGGAGCGATATCACTTCATCGAGCAATTCTGGTCGAGAAGGGATCCGTCCCCGGACACGGCTGAAAATGAGTTTCGTGACGAACATTACCGTAGAATCGCGTATTCCAACGAACGTTTTCGGACCGGATCTGGCAAACCCGGCTGGCAGACGGATCGAGGACACATGTATGTTGTCTACGGTCCACCAGACCAGATTGAATCCCATCCATTAGGAAGTGCTAATGTACCCCCGTATGAGGTCTGGCGGTACCGTCACCTTCAGGGTATTGGTGATGATTTGTGGATTTGGTTCATAGACCGGATGCGGACGGGGGACTATCATGTTGCCCCCTTCAATCCAGGAAAGTGGCTAGACTCTGTCATTCCTCCAGGCTAACAGTTTCGGCTTTGATGCTGTGCGAACAACACCTGGATCCTGATTCACGCCGCAAAAATCGGACCTAGCGGAATCGGTTTACTTATTCGTCTCTGAGATCAGTTCCTCACGATCGATCACTCGCTTACTCGGACCTCAACGCTTCATCGAATCGTCCTTGGCCGCCCACCGGGCGCGGGTACGATCAGCCCAAGGTCTCCTGATGACACCATAGTAGTGCTGGCTTAAGCAGCGATTGCCAATCCACGTCGATCTCATTGACGCATCACCTACGCTCCCAAGAGGACGTCTCATCTGAACCCTAGTAGCAGAATGACCGGCGTCAGCGTCAAGATAAGTTCGTAGATCGTCGTACTGCGTAATTCCTCGGAGTACTCGGCGTCGAGTGATGCAAGTTCGTGCAAAATTGACATAATCGGGAACCTCCGGAAAGCCATACTCCAAAAATCATTCCAGCTACAAGCCTTCTTCAGGTGTAACGGATTTGACCGCGCTCCGTTCCCCGTCTTAGAGAGACAGACTTTGGCCGCAACCTTCCCTTAGATTTCACCCTGAAAATGTTTTGTTAGAATTGACCATTGTTGGTGAACCTACGTAGGAACGGTCGAGGAGGGTGCAGGCCAGGAGAGAAGCCAGGTTCCCGGTCAAAACTGCAAAGCAACTCTATGCACCGATCGAGGGGCTAGCCCGGCAACAGGAAGAAATAGGTAAGCAGCAGGAAGAGCTCGGAAAGAAGCAAGAGGTACTTGGTAACCGAATGGAGATATCATCGCTAAGAGAAAAGCCCCGTGATCCTAAGGTATGCTATCTTGAAAACCGCCTTATCAATAATTAGGCTTCCCTGGAGACGAGTAAATGAACAAAAAAGAGGTTGGCATCCTCCTATTCGAGAATATTGAGGTGCTCGACTTCTGCGGACCGTTTGAGGTTTTCTCTGTCACGCGGCTGAACGAAGAGAAACGGCGTGAGGAGTCGTCTCCGTTCCACGTATTTCTGGTCGCCGAAACTAAGGAGCCGATCGTCGCGACTGGCGGTATGAGGGTTCTGCCGGATTTCCGCCTCAACGAGTGCCCGGAATTGGACGTTCTGGTCGTCCCAGGCGGCTTGGGGACAAGAAAGGAGATGAATAACGAGCCTCTGCTGAGATGGATTGCCGAGCGGTCTAGGCAAGTCGAAACTTTGACTTCAGTTTGTACAGGCGCCTTATTGCTCGGTAGGGCCGGACTTCTAGATGGCAAGCGAGCCACGACGCACTGGCGTTCTCTGGAGTGGATGCAAGAGCTGTTTCCAAAGACCATTGTCGAAAAGCAACTGCACGTCGTCGAAGACGGTTCCCTATTCACCTGTGCGGGCATCGCCGCCGGCATTGACATGGCACTGAAAGTGGTTTGCCATTATTTCGGAGAAGCTGTTGCTAGGGCGACGGCAAAACATATGGAATACCCTTTTCCGGAAAACAACGCACGCCGAATTCTGTGAGCTGGGGATAGAGTCACAAAAAAAGTCGGAAGAGATAGGAAACAATCATAGTCGTCGTGGCGGTCTACCGTAAGAAGCATATTCGATTCGGCGGTGGCGCTCGAGGAAACGATCGAGCTTGAGATGCCTGCTTAGCAATTGGGAATCTTCCGAGCGATTTGGGAACCTTCTGAAAGAACTCACCGGACTAGATGTGGCCTAAAATCGTGGTATTCTTGCCTCTCTAGCCCAAGCGCATCCGTTACGCCACGCCGGTCCCGTTTCGCTGACCAATCACCACCAATCAAAAACTTACTGAGAAAGCCTTTGGCTTCCTTGACTCCGCATATTTTTGGCGTTAGAGTCGAAAGGGATTAGATCAAAGGAACAGTTCCCCACACGCTCACGACCAAATGAAAGAGCTGACCCCAACCTCTTAATCCCTCCGAATCCGCATGTAGCGCGGATTTTGTTTTTGGGGGCCTCTTCTGCTTGCCCGCTCGCGGCTCCGCCGCACCTCAGACAAAGGGACAGAATCCATCTCCGTTCCAGTAGGGAGGTGATGCATTGCCAAGATGAGCGGTAGTCAATTGCTTCATCAGCAGCCAAGTGGGACCGACGAGGCATAAGAACAACGATTGGCGCAAGGTTTTTTTCCTAGGAGGTCAATATGTGTTACGTATCAGCAGAAGGTCGTAGCCGTGATGCCACAGTGGACGAGGTGCTAATTGTCGAAAGACAGTCGTATGGCTCCAACTGGCTTGTCTCACCGAATGAGCCATCAGTCGCTGTCTGCCTGAGAGCAGGCACCAAAGTTGAGTTGCTGTACATCCCAGAAAGGACCCAACAGCAGTTTGGTGTTCCTCGAGAAGCAGAAGCAACCTTCAAGATGAACGACTGGTGGCGACGGGATGTATTTGTACTCCCGAATGGCCGCAAAGTGGAGTTGAGGAAGTTACAGCCGGGGCAAGTAGTTCGTGTTCTCTCCCTTCCAGGCACTCGGAACCAAACCGACCTCGCTCCTGAGATAGAACGAACCGAGCTCGTGACTGAAGGGGCCAACACTCGACACCAGACGGCCAGAAGGAATCCGACGGGAGTTCCAGTCCATTGGTGCCTCTAATTGGACAGGACTAGGCGACGCTCGTACGCCGATTTTTGGGGTGGCCCTGACCAACGAGCCCGGTCGGCTTTCGGAAGGGCGCGGAAGGTCCGCACGCCGCAGCGGGCGCCTCGGATGGAAGAAATTCCCTCGTAACTAGCGGGAGAGCTGCGACATGGATTTCGAAGAGTTTTCCTTTGGCTCAATTCGGATCGATGGCATCACCTATGAGCACGACGTGGTGATCGACCGTACGGAAATCCGCAAGCGCAAGAAAAAGGCATCCAAGAAATTTCGTGATGCTTACGGGCATACACCGCTCTCAACAGAGGAGGACATTCCGTGGAAATGCCGCCGTCTGGTCGTCGGCACAGGGGCCTACGGTAATTTGCCGGTGATGAAGCAAGTGAAGCTTGCTGCCGCACGCCGCAAAATCGAGTTGCTCATCTTCCCAACGGCCCAAGCTATTGAGGCATTAAAACGGAATCCAGGGGAAACAAATGCGATTCTTCATGTTACCTGTTGAGGGTCGAACTAGGAAATGAGAAGTGAAGAGGGTCAGCTTTCTCAGTTTCGGATACGGCTGTGATACAGCCATAATCTCGAATCGATCCTCTAAAATTACCGTTAGACACATCGCGACTGCAGATTATTGATGTGAGGAGAGCGTGGTCTGGTGTCCACTCAGGCGTGGGCGCCCCGTTGTGTGGAAATGATGTTTGGGAACAAACCTTGTGCCGATGTGATGCGGCGAGTCAGTGCCAATCGCCTGCAGCGACAAAACCCGCCCAGTAAAAAGGATGGGTACTCTGACTTCTGGCGCGTCGTTCTCGCAAAACCTTAAGGCTGGCTTCTCGCACGGAATCAGCAGTGCTCAGTCCCTTGGTAAAACGCTGACGATAGAGCATTGTCATCCACTCCCGCGTGGCATTATCCTCGACCGGCCACAAGCTCATGATGATGGTCCGCACCCCAGCCACCTGAAAAGCTCGCCTCAATCCAAAGACTCCTTCACCAGTTTTGACTTCGCCTATTCCCGTGGCGCAGGCTGAGAGCACCGCCCACTCAACACCGCTGCTGCGGATCGGCTCTGGAACCCTCGGCGGCGTCCACGACTGCGGGAGCCTCGGCCAAGATCGCAAGGGAGAACCCTCTGCTCCTGTCGGGGCTGGCGCTCGCTGGAGCAAATCGTCGTGATACGGCTGGACTGAACGAGGAGGATGGGATCCTGACGGCAGAGGAGATTGCGGCCCTGGATCTCAGCGCTCGCCGAGGAAAAAACCGTGGGTCGCCAAATGCAGGATGCGGTGGCCGGCCGCCTCAGCCTTGAACGCCGACTCGCTCGCCGCAGCCCCGGTCAGCCGGACGGTGCGAGGCCGCGACGCGTTCGTAGTTCGTAGCGGAGCCGCTTCATCCCGACCGCTGTAAGCCTGGTTCCACAGCGTCAACACCTCGTTCACTTCCTTCAAGGAGTTCGGAAGCGGATCGAACCGCATCGACTGAAAGTCGCGGCACGTTGACCGCATCCCACGGAAGGACGACTCAATGGCAACGGACGCAAGACTGGATTCATCGAAGGCAGGATCACCCAGAGCGAGCAAGCCATCCCCAGCCGGCGGGCCCGCGTCCACAGACACGAGATCTCGTTCAGTGGAAAGGTAGTGAATCACTGGCCCGGTCTCGACGAGATACTGGGACGCGGCGGTCGGCAGTGCGCCAAAGCTCACGAGGTGAAGCGCCCCATCAAGGACGACGAAGATGCGCGTCACGTTCGACAAATGCGGTAGGAGCGGATCCCATATCTTTTGACGCAATTCTCCGGCGACGCGTCGGTAAGCCGCTTCACCACGGTGTGCGACTCTCCCCCCGGCCATGGCCTCCTGATCGAGCTGTTTCCGCCACTGCAGGACAAGGCCATCGACTCTCGCCGCGCTGCCAAGGGGAATAACAGTCGGGACGCTGTCACCCCCGCACAGCACAAAAGCGAGGTAGGCTGATTCTGCATCGGGGCCTGTTGTTGTATTCGCCTCGGCGTGTTCGAGGTTCTGACGCCGATACCTGACGAAGCCCACCAGCGCGCTTTCACGAGGCAGCGCCGCGGAAACTTCGGGAAGAAAAATGCGGCTTCTCGATTGATCATTTCGGAACTTCGCGCTGTTCTCGGCCAGAGCCCGCTCGGCGCGCTCCTTTTCGTCTCGAGCTTGTTCGAGGAGACGACGGTAACGCTCGGGAGGGTCGTTACGAATGCCGCGGACCGTCAGAGCAGCGAGGCGCTGGCGGGCCGACGCCAGTGCTTCCGCAAGGCTCGCAATTTCCTTTGCTTCGCCTGCGCTCGCGGAACGATGGCGAGCGGCCATCTCGTCGAGGACCATCCCTCGGGCACGAATGATGGCGTTCCACGCCGCTGTTGACATTTCTCCGTCGCCCGAGCGCGTTGAAGCCAGGCGCAATTCAAGGTCGAGAGCAGACGGAAGTGACGAGGCATACGCTAGGGCCTGCCGTTCGGGAAGAGTGCGAACCGTGAGCCGCAGGTGCTCCCGGCTTAGGGCTTCCGCGCGCGCGGCAGTCGCGAACGCCTCGTTCGTTGCTCCAGTCTCTGCAGCGAGCTCGGCGAGGCTGCTCAGAGTAACTGCAACATCCGGGTGCTCGGGCCCCAGACCCTTCTCCTGAATGACCAGTGCACGGGCCAGCAGAGCGCCAGCGTCATCATACTTGCCGGTTCCTAGGTCCAAGCGGGCGAGGTTCACCATGGCGGTCGCCACCTTTGGGTGATTCGCACCGAGCGACTTTTCCCAGTTGCTCAGGGCGCGCTCGTAGAGCAGCCTAGCCGCTTCGGCGTCGCCGGTCCGCGATAGCACATGGGCGAGATTGGTCGCAGCTGCCGCCACCTCCGGATGGTCCGGGCCCAAGAATCTCTCCTGCGACTCCAGGGCTCGCTCAAATAGCGGCCGCGTTCTTCTATAGTCCTCTGCACTCGACAGCGCCGCGGCAAGATTGCTCAGGCTTTCTGCCGTGCGGGGGTCCCCGAGACCGCGGCATTGCTCGCGAATCGCGAGCACCCGCTCAAAGAGGTCCACGTCATCCGGGCCGTACCCGGAGAGAGGAAACAAGTCGCGTATGAACCACGACGCGCGAGCACTTTCTGGATTTGATGGCTGGAGCACCTCCTCGTTGATTTGTGTCGCGCGCTCGAACAACCGCATGGCCTCGGCATAGTCACCCAGGCCCGCGAAGATCGTGGCCAGCGTGTGGAGACTCCAGGCAACCTCGACGTGCGTCGGACCGAACGCGCCCTCGGCAATGGCCAGTGAGCGTTCGGCCAGCGCCTCTGCCGCGGCGTAATCGCCGAGATCGCGTAGATCCATCGCCAGATTTTCCAGCGGAGTCCGCAGGCGCGGATCCGTCCGGCCGTAGGCCCTTTCGGTTAACGCCAGCAGTCGTTCGTTCAGCTTTGCGGAGCCGGCGACATCACCTCCCAGTTCGCCCAGCACGACGGCCACGCCGGTCAAGACCTGGAGGGTGAGCGGGTCGGTAGGGCTGCGGATCTTCTCGGCGAGCCCGAGCGCGCGCTCATAACGTTGTCGCGCTCCGATGTAGTCGCCTGTCTCTTGATAGAGGATTGCCAGATTGACGAGCGTCCGTACCGTGTCGGGGTGGTCCGCGCCGTAGACCCTTTCCTTAATCCGCTGCGCTCGTTCGATCAGCACCGTCGCTCCGGCGTCATCGTGGAGCGTGATCAGCAACCCGGCGAGCTGTTGCAGCACACCGGCGACCAACGCATGATCTGGCCCGAATGCGGCTTCTCGAATGGCCAGCGCGCGCTCAAGCAACGGTCTTCCTGCAGCGGGATCTCCTGCCAGCGTCCGCTGAACGCCGAGGTTGATGAGGCTCGTTGCCAGGTCCGGATGGAAGGGGTCAAGCGTCCTTTCTTTGATCGCCACGGCGCGCTCGACGATCTCTCTCTTCTCCTGTTCCTTCACCTTGGACGACCGACGCACCGCCCGGCAAAGGAGGTCCAGAACTTCGGCGACTTCGAGTGCGTCAGGTCCCCTGATGCTCTCAACCCGAGCCAGAAGCACCCGCGCCACGTTCTCGGCTTCAATTCCCCTCCCTCGGTTCAGGAGATCTCTGATCATCTCAAGAGAGTCGGCAAACCCACGTATCGGCGGGGTACTCTGCACGACGGCTGTCTGCGCGCTGACGACGGACCGGTTGGTATTGACGAGCGCCGCAAATCCGATGAGCAGGCTCATCGCGATACCTACGAGAACGGTCCGAAGCCTCAGACCGACTCGCACCCTCAGATGCTGGCGTCGCATTGAGCGAACCTCGAGAATCGACAGGTGGCTGTCGCGGCTGACGGAGTCACCAACCTAATCTGATGCCAAACTGGATTTCGCGCGGTGGCCTCGCGCTTCTAATTTGGCCAAATCCGGTCAGATCGCACGTCGTCTTCCCGAAACACACTGTGTCGACGTCTAGGAACTGGGTCTGGTTGAAAGCATTGATCAGCTCGGTCCTGAACTGGAGACGTGTCCTGCCACCGAGGCTCAAATTTTTCGACACGGCAATGTCCCACTGTTGACGGCCAGGCAGGCGGAACGGCGCGACTGGCGCCTTGCCATACTCACCTACGGGCGACGGTACGAACGCCGCGGGGTTGAACCAAAGCAAGCCGGTCTGGTGGCCAGCCCCTGGGTCGCCGATTTGATTGGGCCGCAGCCCCCCTAGGAAATAGCACCCCCCGTAATTACAATTGATCACCTGAAGTCGAGCAGCCGGACCTGATTCGATCCTGGTAATCCCGGCTATCTGCCACCCTTGAAGCAGGCCCCTTGCCCAGCCTCCGGCTGCTTCGCGAGCGAACGGCAGCTCGTAGACATAGGTCGCGGTGAAGATCTGGGTTCGGTCAGTGCCGGCTTCGGCAAACTCGGCGCCCTTGTCCAGCGGATTCTGGGGATTATCGACCCACGAATTGTCATAGGTGGCGTCCGCCTTGTTTCGACTGAGCGTGTAATTTACCATTGCGGACCCTGCACGGCCAGCATCATGATGAAAGCTGGCCACCAGACCGTGATAGCGGCTTTTGGCCGTCGTCTCACGCATGTAGATCGCGTCGTAGCCCAAGAACGGTCGCACTGTGTTTGCTGCTGCGCCGCCTACCGCCGCGAGGTTCGCTGCTTGCGGCTGGTTTATATCGACGAATCGAAGCAGATGATCGCCCCGCCCTCCCACATAGCCCAGATCGATCATGCCGCGGGAGTACAGGCGTCGCTGCACGCCGATGTTCCAGTGCTGCCATCGAGGCGCCATAAACGGGTCGCTGGTCGAGTACGTCACAGGTGTAAAGACCGCAAAAGGCTTGATCACCGTACCTCTCGCGGGATTCGAGAGCGGCGGGTTGCTGACGAAAAGATCCGTGCGAAAGGGATCGTAGTAAGACTCCTGCACAGTCTGAGCAAACATGCCGACCTGCGTCTGGTCGAAGTACATACCGT
>Ga0075433_10002532_pt1 | contig 13912 bp, 10 predicted proteins | sample RhiMethybrSRZTD2_FD_75299 | JGI IMG/M metagenome (GOLD analysis project Ga0075433, IMG submission 75299) | Populus rhizosphere microbial communities from Tennessee, USA - Rhizosphere MetaG P. TD hybrid SRZTD2 | ecosystem: Host-associated > Plants > Roots > Rhizosphere > Soil | place: USA... | reverse complement strand
GCTGATTTCGTCCGGTCAGGGTTACGGCATGTACCATCGGGCCGGATTTCGCGAGGTGGGTCGGATTGGCTACTGGTATCGACGCTACCGCATCGTCTGAGGAAGCTGGGTGGGAAGCCTGCCCGGGTAAAACAGGCTCGCGTGCCCGCGCTCGAGGGTCCCCAAGGTGTCATGATGTGGTCAGGCACGATTAACGCCAAGCTTTGCTTGCCTGCGTTTTGGAGTGCGAGATGATTCGAGTCCGAACGAGCAGCGGGCGATGGCTTTGCTCCGGTGCCAATCGATCCTTCGGATTTGAGCACCTGGCGACGTTTATGCAGGCACGTCGATGAGACCGATCCGGTTGTGCCTGTTCCTCCTTCTCACGGCGATTCTGACGCCGGGGAGGGGCACGCTGGTCGTGGCGCAGGAGGATCCGCATGCGGCGTGCGCCGCTCCACCGAGCTACGTGCCTGAGGAGATTCTGCTGCGGCCGGTCGTGCTGCGAACCGGAATCGGCAATTCACACGACACCGTGACCACGGCATCGCCGCAGGCCCAGGCCTTCTACGACCAGGGCCTCAACTACCTGGAGTCTTACGTCTGGATCGAGGCCGCGCGATCCTTCCATCAAGTGCTTCGAATCGACCCGAAGGTGGCGATGGCGTACGTCGGGTTGAGCCGTGTCGCTTCCGGACTCGACAATCCGGCGGCGGCGAAACAGTTCCTGGAGAAGGCGAAGGCGCTGGAATCTCAAGTCGGTGATCGAGAGCGCCGGTATATCGCGATCCGCGGGAAACAGCTCGCGGCCATGGACCATCTGGAGGATGCATCCGAGTTTCTCGCCTACAAAAAATCGATCGACGACGCCCTCTCCGCGGACCTCGAAAACCCCCAACTGTGGCTGCTTCGCGGCAATGCGGAGGAATCCAATGCCTCGGGCAGGGGCCAGCGCGGCACCGCCGGCTCGGTCGTCTTCTATGAGCGGGTCCTCCAGCTGGTGCCGGATCAAGCTTCGGCCCACCATTACCTCGTCCATTCTTACGAGACCATCGGGCGTATCGACAAGGCGCTGGAGCACGGTGAGGCGTATGCCCGCCTGGCGCCATCCATCCCGCACGCGGCGCACATGTGGGGGCACGATCTCAGGCGTGTTGGGCGGGTGGACGATGCGATCACCCAGTTTCTCAAGGCGAATAGTCTGGAGCAGGCGTATTACACCGGGGAGCATCTCGATCCGAGCCTCGATTGGCACCATGGCCACAATCTCGACCTGCTGGCGACCTGCTACGAATACAAGGGTCAGATGAAGCTCACGGAGAGGACGATGCGAGAGGCGGCCGGCCTGGGGACGGTGGACGCCTACCGGGCCTTCAACGCCAGGGAGCTTCCAAATTTCCTGATTCACCGGGGCCGGTACCAGGAGGCCCTGGAGGCGGCGCGCGGCATGACCCGATCCTCGTTTCCCCAGTCGAAGGCCGCCGGTCATGCTCTGGCCGGCCAGGCGCTGGTCGGCCTCGGGCGCCTCCCGCAGGCGGGCGAGGAGCTCGTGGCGGCCCGCCGGGATCTGGAAGCGGTTCCGCAGGTGACGCCCGGGGTCATTCCACGGAGAGCGGCGGTACAGCCCTGGGTCGATGCCCTCGAAGGCGAGATACTTCTGAGGAGTGGCGAAGCCGACAAGGGCCGCGCGCAGCTGAAAAACGTGCAGCAGGCGATGCGCGCCATCCCGGGTCCCGACGCCTGGACGCAGACGCTGTTTCGCCTCGAATCGATGGCCCGCAGCGCCAGGGAGGTGGGAGATTGGGAGCTGGCGAGCTACACGGCGGAACAGATGCTCGATCACGATGCAGCGTATGCCGGGAGCCACTTCTCCATGGCCCTGGTGCTGCAGCATCAGGGGGACGTGGCCGGGGCCACTCGGGAGTTCGAGACGGCGAAGAGGGGGTGGCGAGATGCCGATCCCGACCTGGCGGAGCTCAAGCTGATCCCGGACGGGCCTCAGCCCAAGGCGATGCTCGCGCCACGGTGAAGCCACGCCCGCCGCCGACTCCCCGCTCGAAAGAGGCACCCCCCGGTCTGGAGAGTGCGCTTGGGCATTGATCGGGCCGACCCTGCGGGGGCGGCCCACCTGCCCCGCCCCTACGGCAGAGTCTGAACGATGCGCGTCCGAATAACCTCGAAGAACGGATTGCTCCGAAGCCGCGAGAACGTTCCCAGCGGCACCAGCAGTGCACCGCTCTCGCCGCGGGCAGCGACCGCCCCAATATTATATGTAGAGGGAGAGCCGGGGTCCGGCGTCAGGCCATAAATCGGGTCCTCGGGGGGAATGGGCAGTGCCACGTGCCCCAGCGAAAACACGCCGCGCGGCCATTCCAACGGCAGGTCTTCCTCCGAGAATTCCAGCGCACCGGCATCGCGCGTGAAGGCGGCGATGGCGTTCGATCCCCCCGGCCGGTTGCCAATCAGCGTGAGCCGGAACGGCAGTCTTGAAGCGTTCCGCAGCCGGTCCAGAGCCTCGAGCGGTCCGGGCGCGATCAGTCCCTCCAAAACCTCCCGGCGATTGACATCGAAGACGACCAGCTCATGGCCGCCGGCGGGCAGGAGCGCCAGCAGCCCGCTCACGACCTCCGCTGCCGTGACGGTCGAGTCGACCACGGACTGGAACACATGAACGCGCGGCATCTCCCCGAGCGTCCCGTCCTTGGCGGCGGCAACAATCGTGCGATGCACTTCGCGCGTCAAGGAGTAGATTTGGTTGGCGGCGTTGACCGGGAACGAGTTGAACTTGTAGGGGTCGTATTCCGGGTAGACGTCGATCCATTTCGATTTCTCGAACCAGGGGAGGAAGGAAAGACCGGCGACCACATTCGTCAGCACGGCAAAGTGCGAGATACCGATGGCCGGCGAAACCAGATACAGCTGCTGCGGTCTCGGCAGATGGGGATCCTGGAGCGTCCGCAGCGAGTAGAGCGTCAAAAGCGCGGCGCCCGTGGAATGGCCGCCGGCCAGAAACGGTTTTCCCGGGCCGGCCTTCGCCGCGGCGTGCTTCGCCGCCAGGACGACGGCGGCGTACCAGTCCTGCCAGGTCACGTCGAGGAGCGCCGAAGGCAAGGCGCCGTGTCCCGGGAGCCGCAATACCAGCACATAGTAACCCTGCGCGAAGAAGGTCTCGGCCAAGCCCCGCATCGTGTAGGGAGAATCCGACAAACCGTGCACGAGGAGCACGGCACCCTTCGCCTCGGGCGGCTCCAGCTCGTAGGAGCGGTTGTACGTCGTATCGAGCGAGAGACGCCCCGGGACGCTCTTGGGGTTGTAGCGACTCAGCAGTTGCGTGTCGGCGGCCGCCGGGTCGTCGAGCACGCGCTTTCGCAGCTCGGCGAACAGCCGATCCTCGAGTTGGCGGTACTCTTCGAACGACGCCGGCGCTCCGACTACGCCGGCCCGAAATTCCTGTTGAAGGACGATGCGGTGCCAGGGACTCAGGTCGCCGAGACGCAGGCGTGCCTGGAGCGCGAACACCAGCACGATGGTCGCGAGCGCCGCGGCTGACAGCCCGCCCAGGTAGAGCACGCACTTCGTAAGACGCCGAGCAAGCTTCGTCACTCGATGACCTTCATCTGCGGTGCTTGGAGTCGGCGTTCGTGTCGAGATTGACTCATCCGAGCATCGATTCGACCGGCAGGCTGATCACGGGGCAGGGCGCTTTGCTCAGCACGCGCTGGGTGGTGGAGCCGCGCAGCGCGTCGAGAAATCCATCGGGACCATCCGTCGTCATCACAATTAAATCCGCGCCGATCTCGGCGGCGGTCTCCAGAATGACGTGGACCGGTTCGCCCTCCTTAACGAGGCGATTCCACTCCCAAGCGGTGTCCTCGGGCGTCTTCACCGAGGGCACCTCGCCCGCCGGACCCACGTGGAGGAGCGTGACGGCTCCCGCGGGCAGCTGGAGGCCGAGGATCAGGTGCCTGGCCGCCTCCAAGCTCGGCTGCGGGCGCGGCTTGCTCGTTATCGGGATCAGGATCGATCGCAGGCGCACGCTGCCGTCATGGCGCGAGACGAAACCCTCCACGCCATGCGGGATAAACAGGGTCATCTTGCCGGCCCCGCGCGCGATCGGCTCGCCCATCGATTTCTCCATCCAGCGCGTGCGGCCGTCGCGCTGGTGAACCGCCAGCACGATCAAATCGGCGGGGTGTTTCTCGAGGAAACTGAGGCAGGCCTTCACCGGATCCGTGTTCGAGGCGACGATTTTGCTGACCTCGATGCCAAGCTTCGCGACCGCGTCCTTGGAGCTCCCCTTCGGGATGAGCTTCCAGCGCTCGAGCGTGTCGCGGACGCCGGGGAAATCCTGCCAGTGAGCGTCGTGGCCGGCCGTGACGTGCAGGATGCTGAGATCGGCCCCGGTCACCAGCGCGGTCTTCAAAGCGTGCGCGAAGGCCACTTCGCTGGCCTCGGAAAAATCCGATGGATGAAACACCGATTCGACCTTGACTTCCTCCGGCAGGTAAGTGAGATCCATGATCCTGTTCCTTCTGTGTCAGCATCGTTTTTGCAGGAACCCGCCTCACCCGGCCGACGACCCCCTCTGGCCGTCCCGGCCGAGCTTCAGGAGCGCTCTCTGCCGCAGGCCGTAGTTTACCTTGGGTCGCCCCCGCTCGCCCTCAGTGTGGCAGAATGAAGTGGGACAGCGCGACTGACCGGCGGCGTCCCCATCCACAAGGAGGAGAAGACATGGCCGACGTGCTTGTAAAAGTGTTCGAAGATCTGGACAGCTACCAAGGGCAATTCCTCTATGCAGGGAGGGGGCTCGGGGTTACCGCGTGGGGCATGAATATTCTCAAGCTTCCGCCGAACTGGACCGACTATCCCAACCACGACCACCTGAAGGATGGGCAGGAAGAGGTCTACGTGGTGCTGCAGGGAAGCGCCACGTTGGAAGCAGACGGGGAAACCTGGCGGCTCGAGCCGGGGATGCTGGTGCGGGTGGGTCACGAGCAGAAAAGGAAGATCGTCCCGGGCGGCCAGGGCGTGGTGATTCTCGCACTCGGCGGCACGCCGGGAAAGGTCTACCAGCCCGCTTCCAAGTAACGAGTGGCCTAGCTCAGCAACTTGAACGCATGCTTCCAATCGTTCCGGAGGAAGCCGGGGATGCACCAGAGCATGCAGAGCGGCTCGATGGCGCGGGCCGCCTCGGCCTTGCCCATGTCGGCGGTCTCCCAACCGAACTGTTCCAGGATCCCCGTGACCGATTTCTTGGCGCCTTCGTCGTTACCGCAGATGAACATGGTCGGCCGCGCGCCCTTGAACTCCGGATTCACCATGTGCATGCTTCCGACGGAATTGAAGGCCTTCACCAAGCGAACGTTCCCGAATTCGCGCTGCAGCCGCTCCATGAGGGACTCATCCAGGTTCGTGAAGAACCTCAGCACGCCGTTGGTGGGCGGCAGATCGGCAATCGGGTTCGTCGCGTCGATGACAGTTTTTCCCTCCAGGTTGGCTGCGCCGGCGGCATGCAGAGCATCGGTTGCCGCCGTCCCCTTGACCGCGAGCACGGCAAGTTCGGCGAACTTCGCCGCTTCATCGAAGGTGCCCACCCGTCCTTTCGGGTTCTGCTTCGCCCAGTCCGCCAGCTTAGCCGGGGTGCGTGTTCCCATCACCACTTCGTGACCGTGCTTCAGGAAGCCGCCGGCCAACGTCTTGGCCACATCACCAGATCCCAGAACTCCTACCTTCATGACGCTCTCCCTTTCAGGATGATCGGAACGGCTCCCTGAACGAGCACCCACCTCGTTGCCGGGCGGGAGCCCGAATTGCAAACAGACAGCGTTGAGGGGGGCTCGTGTTCCCTTTGTGGCTAATCTCGAGCCCATCAATCCCGTACGGCGCCGCGAAATTCCACCCGGTTGCCTGTATTTCTCACGGCGAAGCCCGGCGGGACGGTTTGGAACACCAACAGACAATCCCGGGCGGAGGACAGGCTCTTGGCGTACGGAAATTCTTTGGATCAGAGGTTCTGGTGCGCCGACCGCAAGCTCACTCGGTTTCTTTCGCCGTGACCACGGGGCGCAGAATGAGGGAGCCCGAGGCCGTCTCATTCACTTGAACCGACGCCGCGGCGTCGAAGTCGAGGGTGATGCTCTGATCCTCATGCACGCTCAGACCGAACGCGATGGGGATGTCCACTTTGTTCGATTCTATTTTCAGTGGCGCCGTGGTTCCATCTTTGTAGCCAATTTCCGCGCTGGAGACCTCGAGCCGAATGCGGCTGTACTTCCCGGCAGGCACTTCGCCGGACGCCAGCAGAGTTGAGACCCCGCCGGTCAGCGTCAGGAGATCGAATGTCTCGGGGTGGCTGAGCAGGGAGATGGGAGGGACCCCGGTCTCTTGCTCCATGTCTTTTCCCACCTCCGGAACGCCGAATTCGACATCATCCTCTTGCGGATAGACAACGACCCCCGTCAAGGTCACATTGACGCTCTGGACGTTGGATAGGTCGATGGGTGCATCGGTCAGGCGCACATTGAGCGTGCCGGTCCCCAGAGAATGGTGGGTGCCGCCGGAGCTCTGATTACAGGCTGTTGAGAAAAGCACAATCGAGAACAGGACGAGGAAGGGCAGAACGGAACGGAGGCGGGGCATAGGAGAACCTCCTGGTCGGCGCTGCAGCCGCTGAAGGACCGGATGCGCGTCATTCTACCCGCCGTTTGTCAAGTGGCTCAAATTTTGGTCACCGGGGGATAGCCCTCACGGCGCGGTGTCCACGATGTGGCGCTGAGCGGCATGGCGGGTCAGTCTGTCGGCGTGGGACCTCTCGTCGGCTGATAATCACGAGGAAGTCCCACGCGACGAGACCGAGCGCGTGGCGATTGGCGCTCGGAAAAGAGATGCTTCACGGGGGGTCTCGACGCACGCCGGGGGACAGAGGTATGATTTCCGCACTTTGACGAAACAATTCTCGGCTCGCGATGCTCGACGAGGCGTCATGTTGACCCTGGTCCTCGTGTTTTGCCTCGCCGCGCTGCCTGCTCCCACCTTGCAGGGGCGCTGGAAGCTGGTGGAGCAGCATTACGGGTCGGGTGGCGCCAACCTGATTACCATCGAAGCGCCGCTGCGCCTGGAGTTCAGCGTTTCCGCCGGACAGATGGTTGGCCGTATCTGGGCGGCGGAAGACCGGTCGAAGGCGCTTGCCTGGCCTGCCCTGCTCACCGAGCACGGCACCCATCCGATCGAGATCCGCCAGATTAGCATCCAGCCGGGAAACAACCTGGCGCGCGCCGCGTACCGCGTTCCGCCAGCCTCTCCGGGCGGAGACGTTCTGGAGGTTGTCGAGGAGTATCGCATGGTGGATGGGGGCATGGTGCTGCTGGGCACCGTGACCGTCACCGCCCTGGCGAACGACTTCCCAGCCGGCTCCTACACGCTCCATCGCCGCTTCGCGAGGGAGCCGTGAGGCCGGGGCATCTCGGTGCCGTCCTGCTGTTCGTGCTGACTTCCACCTCGGCGCTCGCTCAGAGCGTCTCGGGGCACGCATTCGATGATCGGAACGGGAATGGCATCCAGGACCCCGGCGAGCCCGCGCTGCCCGGCGTTTCGGTGCGCCTGGCGGGAAAACAGGATGCCGGGCCCCTGGTGGATGCCACCGTTCCCACCGATGCAGCGGGCACTTTCCTGTTCGCGCCGGGCAATGGCTGCTACGTCCTGCAGCCGGCGGATCCAGCCGGCTGGCGCCTCAGCTCGACGCGCTGGGACGGCTTCAACCCGGCTTCCACTCCGGGGTACGTCGCGCCGGTGGGTCAGCCCCGATTCGCCAAGCTCGATCAGGGAATTGGGCACCTGCAGGCCGGACCCTATCTCATCGCGGCCATGGGTGACAGCATCGCCCGAAATTTCAACTTCTGCAGCTCGGCCGGAGCTTTCTGGTACACCTCGCAAGTCCAGTCGCGCCTCCTCTGCGCCTTCCCCGCGGCCACCTCCTCGGTGGACCAGGCGGCCCAGCTGGGTGAGACCACCGACGATCTCCTGGTGGACGAGTCGAACAACCACAATAACGTTTTCCGCATTGTCGAGGCGCAACCCCAGCTGATCACCATCTCGGCGATCGGCAACGACATGCTGGACGTCGATCCTCCCGCGAACCCCACCCAGGCCCAGGTGAACAAGGCTGTCGCCGAGATCCTGGACGCGAGGCAAAATCTCCAGGAGGTGATCTCCGTCCTGACTTCCCAGGTTCCGGGGGCCGACATCGTCCTGAACAGCCTGTACGACAACCTGGCGTACAACTGCTCCACCAGCAACAGCACCGATTTCCACCGAGCCTGGCTCCCCATCGTGGACGAGATCCTGAGGGATCTCGCCTGGGGGCAGACGCGGCGTGTCTCCATCAACGAGGTGGCGGCGGAATTCGCGCACGAGGATCAGCAGGGAGCCTGCACGGGATTCGAAGCAAAGATCTGCCGGGACATTTTCGGCCTGGACAATATCCATCCGAACAATGCCGGATACACCATCGTGCGCGAAAAGCTCTGGGAGTCGGCGGGAGGCGTGAACCTGGGCCCGAAGGACGCGGCGCTGCGGACCTCCATCTCGGGAGCGGATTACGGCTATCTTCGGCACGTCCGCCGCCTTTATCCCCGGGTGTGGGAGACGCGTAACGGGGCCTCGGTGGTCAACCCCGAATCTGCCACGACCGAAGCGGACGGAGGAGCGGCGGCGCAGATCACCCTCGGCACGGGAGCGGAGGAGTTTCGCCTCGGAGGGTTCCCGGACTGGTACGACGAGGTGCAAATCGTGCGAGTCGTGGCGGGCGTGCGGTATCGCACCACGGGGACCGTGGCTGACGATTTCTACCGCATGGAGGCTTCCGTCTCCGGAGCATTCCGGCCGCCGCCGGGCTTCAGCTACACTCCCACCAGCTGGAATTTCTATACGCCCCTGGTGGGAGGCGGTGGTCCGAACCAGCCGGCCGAGAACCCGGACTATCCCAACGCGATGCTGCTGGCTCTCCCGAATGTCTCCACTTTACGGGAGGTGACGGCCACGCTCACCAAGAACCCGACCCTGACCGGTGGAGCGGGCGAGTATCAGTGGCCGGCCCTGACGCAATCCGAGCTCGCTACCACGGCGATCCGGGTGGCTGCCGCACCCGTGGCAGCGACGGCGGGCAATGACAATTACCAGGTACAGCTGGAATCCGCCTGGCTGGATCTCTACGGTTGGGAAAAGCCGAGACCTCCCGAGGTTTCGGGATCGGGAGGCGGCGGGGGCGGCGGCCAGGCGATGACGGTGGACCGGCTCCCGGATGGCAGCCTCGTCGTGACGTTCGACGCCGTGGCGGGCGCGCAGCGCTACAATCTCTACCTGGGAAGGATTTCGACGGGCTCAGCGGGGGGCTATGACCATGGCAGCGGCGCTCCGGCGGGTCCGTTGTGCGATGCGCCCACTCAAAGCGCCGGCCCGGGGCGCCTTTCCATCACGGTTCCGTCCGGCAGCGTTCCCGGGCTGGACACCTACCTGCTGGTAACCGCCCACGTGGATGGAGTGGAATCCCCCTCAGGCTTCCGTTCCGACGGGACGGAGATCGATCGCTCCCAATCCACCTGCCGCTGAGAGGGTCGTGGAATCGCGTCCGGAGTCGAAATCGTCAGAGGATCCTGCAGTCTGGAGCGCGGCGACTCGAGTAGTTTTTCGCTTCTGCTTCCTCTATTTTCCACTCTTCTTCCTGACGATGATCCCGAATCCCGCTCTGGCCCGGCTCATCTGCTGGGTGGGTGTTCAATTCTTCCGGGCGAGCTCCTTGATGTATCCGGGAGGCTCGGACACGATCTTCGATTATCTTAGAACCCTGCTCTGTGTCGTGCTTGCCACACTGGGCACCCTCGTCTGGTCCGCGCTCGCCCGCCGCGGCGGCTACGCCGGGCTCCATCGTTGGTTCCGCACCGCCGTCCGACTCCTGCTCGTATTTGCCATGAACATGTACGGCTGGGACAAGATCTTCTTGCTTCAAATGCCTGAACCGGGTCCGGACACTCTGGTTTCACAGTTCGGTCGATTGACCCCATTCCAGCTGCTGTGGTCGTTCATGGGCTATTCGAGAACCTATCAGATTTTCAGCGGCATCACCGAGGTGTTGGCCGGTGCGCTCCTGCTCATCCCGCGCTTCACGCTGGCCGGGGGAGTGCTCTGCTTCGGCGTCATGACCCATGTGTTCGTCATCAACATGAGCTACGACGTCCCCGTCAAGATTCTCTCGTTTCATTTATTGCTGCTTGCCGTCTTTCTCATAGCGCCGGATGCGGACCGTCTCGCGGATCTCTTCGTTCGAAACCGTCCGGCAGCACCCTCCCGATCCTTTGCGCCCTCTTCCCGTCCTTGGGCGAGGCGGCTCACGGCCGGTCTCTTCGCCGTGGTCGTTCTCCTGGCTCTGTATCTCAATTTCCAGATCCGCGGCATACGCACCCACAGCTTACAGGCCGCAAGAGAGCTGCCGTTTTATGGGGCTTGGTCGGTCGAAGAGTTCGCCGAGGATGGCGGTGCGCCGCACTTCGAGGGGAGTGGGCGATGGCTGCAGCTCGTGCTGGTCCATCGCGATGAGGCGCAGATAAGGCTCTTCGATGGAACCTACGACCATGTGTCATTGACCTTCGACGGAAATGCGCGGAAGTTTGCCCTGAGCGATGCCGGCAACGCGCAGATTTCCACCCTGCCAAGAGGCTGGAAATCTGAGTTCGCATTTGAGATGCCGGACGCGCAGACACTGGTCGTGAGCGGCGTGGTGGAGGGGACTCGCGTGCGAGCTACCTGTCGTCGGATCGATGTGTCGAAGCTTCCCCTCGCCACGGCACGATTCCGATGGACCAGCGGGGAATAGCCTCAGGGCAGAACCGGCGCTAGGAGCGCAGCTCCAGCTTCTCGGAGGACAGGTACCGGCGTGCGGAAGATTTGACGCCGTTGCGGGCGAGGATCTTATCGAGATAGCGCCCCGTGGCGGAGCCGGTGACGCGGGAAAGATCTTCGGGAGTCCCCTCGCCGATCACCTGCCCGCCGGCATCTCCCCCCTCCGGCCCCAGATCGATGATGTGGTCGGCGGTCTTGATCACGTCGAGGTTGTGCTCGATTACCACGACCGTGTTGCCGCTCTCCACCAGCGAGTTCAGCACACCCAGCAGCTTCTTGATGTCCTCGAAGTGCAGGCCCGTGGTGGGCTCGTCCAGGACGTAGAAGGTGCGTCCGGTACTGCGCTTTGAAAGCTCCTTGGAAAGCTTGATGCGCTGCGCTTCTCCTCCGGAGAGGGTCGTGGCCGACTGCCCCAGCTTGATGTAGCCGAGCCCGACCGCCTCGAGAGTCTCCAGCTTGCCGGCGATGGCCGGAATGGCCTTGAAAAACGGCGCCGCTTCGCTGACCGACATCTCCAGCACCTCGGCGATGTTCTTTCCCTTGTAGCGGATTTCCAGCGTCTCGCGGTTGTAACGGTGCCCTTTGCATTCCTCGCACGTGACGTAGAGGTCCGGCAGGAAGTGCATCTCGATCTTGATAATTCCGTCCCCCTCGCAGGCCTCGCAGCGGCCCCCCTTCACGTTGAAGGAGTAGCGCCCGGGGCGGTAACCGCGCGCGCGCGATTCGGGCACCTGCGAAAACATCTCGCGAATGGGAGTGAACAGCCCCGTGTAGGTGGCCGGATTGGATCGCGGGGTCCGGCCGATGGGAGACTGGTCGATGTCGATGACTTTGTCGATCTGATCGGCTCCCAGCAGCCGGCGGTGCTTGCCCGGGCGCTCCAGCGTTTTGTAAATTCTCTTGGACAGCGCCTTGTAGAGCACCTCGTTCACCAGCGTGCTCTTCCCGGAGCCCGAAACTCCGGTCACCGCCGTGAGCAACCCCAGGGGAAAGCGCACGTCGATGTTTTTCAGGTTGTTCTCCGCGGCCCCTTCCACGCTCAGGTAGCGCCCGTCGTGGGGGCGCCGCCGGGAGGGAATCTCGATGCGCAGTCGGCCGGAGAGGTATTTCCCGGTGAGGGACTCGGGGGCCTTCTCGATGTCCGCAGGCTTCCCCTGGCCTACGACCCGTCCCCCCTCGGCGCCGGCGCCCGGGCCCAGGTCGACGACGTGATCGGCGGAGCGGATGGTTTCCTCGTCGTGCTCCACGACGATGACGGTGTTGCCCAGATCCCTCATCGAGCAAAGGGTGTCGAGGAGCTTGCGGTTGTCCCGCTGGTGCAAGCCGATGGAAGGCTCGTCGAGCACGTAGAGCACCCCAGTGAGGCGTGAGCCGATCTGAGTGGCGAGCCGGATGCGTTGTCCTTCCCCTCCCGAGAGGGTTGCCGCGGTTCGATCGAGGGAGAGGTAGCCCAAGCCCACGTTTTCCAGAAAGCCCAGGCGTTCCCGGATCTCCTTGAGAATCCGGTGGGCGATGAACTGCTCTTTTTCCGAGAGGGGCAGGGAGGAGAACGAGGCCAGCGCCTCTTGGATCGTCAGGGAGGTGTACCCGGTGATGCTCTTGTCCGCCACCTTCACCGCCAGGCTCTCGGGCTTGAGCCGTTTTCCCTCACAGACGGTGCAAGGGTGCAGCGACATGTATTGCTCGATGGCTTCCCGGATGCCGGGCGACGAGGTCTCCCGGTAACGGCGCATCAGGTTGGGGACAATCCCTTCATAGGGCCGGCGGAAGTAGTAGCGGTTTCGGTTCTCAACGTACTCGAAGTCCAGCTCCTTCGCCCCCGTGCCGTTCAGGAGCAGGTCCTGCACCTTCCTGGGAAGCTTCTCCCACGGAGCTCGGGGATCAAATTTGTGAATCTTGGCCAGCGCCGTGGCAGCCATTTTCAGCATCGAAGTCGAAAACCCGAAGGTCCATTGAACGCAGCCTTCCAGGATCGATTTGGAAGGGTCAGGGATGATCTTGGCCGGGTCAATCTCCATGCGCGCCCCCAGGCCGTCGCACTCGGGGCAGGCGCCGTACGGGGAGTTGAAAGAGAAGGCGCGTGGCGCGAGGTCGGGCACGGAGATGCCGCAATGGGTACAGGCCAGCTTTTCCGAGAACAGGAGGTCTTTCTCCTGGTCGTGCAGATTGACCATGGCCAGCCCCTCGGCGAGCTGCAGGGCGGTTTCCATGGAATCGGTCAGTCGCGTCTTGATGTCTTCCTTCAAGACCAGCCGATCCACCACCACCTCGATGCTGTGCTTCTTTTTCTTGTCCATCTCGATGTCGTCGGACAGCTCCACCACCTTGCCATCGATGCGGGCCCGGACAAACCCCTTCTTCATCATGGCCTGGAGGTCCTTCTTGTATTCACCCTTGCGTCCTCGGACGATGGGAGCGAGGACCTGGATCCTGGTTCCGGGGGGCATCGCGAGCACCCGGTCGACGATTTGCTGGACCGTCTGGAAGGAAATGGCGCGGCCGCACTTGTGGCAGTGAGGCACACCGATGCGGGCGAAGAGTAGTCGGAGGTAGTCGTAGATTTCCGTGACCGTTCCCACCGTGGAGCGCGGATTTCGGCTGGTGGTTTTCTGCTCGATGGAGATGGCAGGGGAGAGCCCCTCGATCAGCTCGACCTCCGGCTTCTCCATCTGCTCCAGGAACTGACGGGCATAGGAGGAAAGGGACTCTACGTAGCGGCGCTGTCCCTCGGCGTAAATGGTGTCGAACGCCAGGGAAGACTTCCCCGAGCCCGACAAGCCCGTGATGACGACGAGCTGGTTGCGGGGCAGGCTGAGGTCGATGTGCTTCAGATTGTGCTCGGAAGCACCTTTGATGACGATGAAATCCTGGGGCATTGGGCTTTATAGCATCCGGTTTCGAAGGGTGTCAAACCCCCCGGGTGGGGCATAAATTCCCGCCGGCTTTTGATAGGATTCACCGGTCATGCCCAAGCTCCTGATCAGCCTCAGCTCGCGCCACCGGGTGTGGAATCTCGATTCGAAGTACCCGGAGGTGATCG
>Ga0075433_10002530_pt1 | contig 13916 bp, 12 predicted proteins | sample RhiMethybrSRZTD2_FD_75299 | JGI IMG/M metagenome (GOLD analysis project Ga0075433, IMG submission 75299) | Populus rhizosphere microbial communities from Tennessee, USA - Rhizosphere MetaG P. TD hybrid SRZTD2 | ecosystem: Host-associated > Plants > Roots > Rhizosphere > Soil | place: USA... | reverse complement strand
CGCGTCGGGAACCTTGCGCTCGGGATCGAAGGCCGCCACGTAGGCCAGGGTCTCGGGCGCCGCCTTCATCGCCATGCGAGGTGATGGGTAGAAGCTCGGATCGGGTGTCCAGGTCGACATCGTCTATCCTCCTTGACAGCAATGGAGTTCTGCTCTGCCGGCACGGCGAGAAGGTTAGGATGGCTGGCGCTGCGTTCGGGGCTCAGCTCCTTGGGGCCAGGCGCAGCGACCACGCTTTAAATTTCAGGCCCGCCCGGCGCCGATGCGGCGGGGGCGGCCACCGCTTTAGCCAATCAAGCGCGTCGAGAGGACATGCGCAAGGGTGATTTTCCCGGCGGCGTGGCAAATCCAGGGCGGCCGGCGGCCTCGACCTGCGGCGCTGGTCCGGCCCACTCAAGCGTGGGCAAAAACGCCGGCAGCCGCCTTGCCGCGACGCCAGTTGGGGCGGCTCCTACACGCCGAAGAGGGCGCTGTATCTCGCCTTGATGGCATCGCTTTGCGCCTCCACGGCCACTGGATCCTCCCGCATCAACTTGATCTGATCGAGAGATTTGCGTCCCGGCCGCTCGCGCACGAGGGCGTGCGCCGACCGCAGTCCGGCGGCGTCGACGTTGAGCTGCTGGCACTCGCGTCCCATCAACCAATTATAGAACAGGCGTGCGGCATTGGGATTGGGCGCAGCCTGCATGATCGCGGCGGGCCCGGTGATGAGGGGGCTACCCTCGCTGGCATAGACGATCTCCACCGGCTCGCCCCTGTCCTGCAGCTGCAGGATCGTGTAGTCGGCACCGTCGACTTGAACCGCACGCTCTCCTACCGCCACCTTCTTTGGTGGATCGGCCGCCGATTGCAGCTGCATGACCTTCTGCTTGGCGAGCCTTTCGAAGTAGCCCCAGCCGAGCGTGGCAACCATCTGCTGCGTCGCCGTCATGATGGTGCCCGAGTAGCCCGGATGCGCCTTGACCAACTTGCCGAGCCATTTGGCATCGAGGAGATCGGCAAAACTGCTCGGTGCCTCCTGCCTGGCGACGAGTTTGGTATTGTAAGCGATGACCGAAAGGTAGATGCGCCAGGATGCAAACATGCCGTCTGCATCCCGGTGCTGGGCGGGGTATTGTGCCGCCACCTCTTCGGGCAAGTAGGACGCCAGCAGGGCCTCGCGCTTCCAGGCGATGAAGTGCGCTGCATCGGAGCTCTGAACAACATCACAGGCAAAGATTCGGCTCGCATACTCCTGGGCGATGCGCTGGAAATTGCGCTCTGCCCCGGAGCGTTCGACGCGCACCGCAATGCCCGGAAACTTTGCCTCGAACGCCTTGGCGACCCTTTCGGCGACCGGCAGCTCCACGGAGGTGTAGAAGGCGACCTTGCCCTCCCGTCTTGCGGCGCCCACCAGCTCCACCGTGATCTTCTGCAGCTCGGGCGCGGCGGCCACTGTTGGCCAGGCCCGCGCAAACGTTAGACCGCTCGCGCTCGCCGCTGTGGCAAGGATCCGACGCCGCGAAAGTGTGCCCATGCTCCTCCCTCGTCGTCCTAAGGCTCGCTGCTGGTCCTTTACCGGCTGTTAGCCATGAATTGCCGTAAGTTGGAACAAATACGGGGCTTGGCAACAAGCCTTTAGTCGCCACGACTTAAATCAGCTGTCCTTCACAAGCGGAGGCGGCAAGCAGTGTTAAAGCGTTGGCAACGTATTAAGGCGCGATCGCCCCAGCCTCGCCCGGCGTCACCCGCAGCAACGGGCAGCAGGGTCATGATCAGACGATCCTGCGGCTGATTTGGCAAGCCCTCAACATCGCCAGGGACAACAAGGCCCTGCTGCTCGCACGGGCGGGTAGCATCATCAATGCCAATCAACTTTTTCTGCAATTGTCGCAACGGGGGCTGGCTGAGCTGGTCGATCGTCCGGTTGCGGCCTTGTTCGACCGCACGGAGGCGCACGAGCGTTGGGAAACTCTGCTTGCCACGGCTTCGCGCGAGCGCATTGCCGTGGAGGTGACGCGGCAAGGCCTCGGTCCCGACCTCGGGGAATTCGAGGTCTATGCCATCCGCGACCTGCGTGGGCGCCAGCAGGCGCTCGAGAGCCAAGCGCGCCAGAGCAAAGCCTTGCAGCAGCGCGAAGAGGAGCTACGCCGGCAAAACGAGAAACTGGATGCCGCGCTCGACAACATGCTGCAAGGGCTTGCCATGTTCGATGCCGACCAGCGGCTCATCGTGTGCAACCGGCGGTATCGGGAGATGTACGGTCTGACGGCAGACCAAGTGAAGGCCGGCACAACCCTGCGCCAGATCTTCGATTATCGCCTGGCGAATGGTTTTTACCACGTCAAGGATAGCGAAAGCCTCGTCGGCAGCTGGACTAGCGGCTTCGGCAATGCCTCCGCGCGCATCCAGGAGCTGGCGGATGGACGCATAATTAGCGTCGTGCGTCGGCAAATGGCGAATGGCGGCCGCATCGTCACCCATGAGGACATTACCGAGCGGCAACGGCTCAACGCTCAACTGCAACAGCAACACCAGTACCTGCAACGGCAGGAAGAGCGCTTGCGGGCGCAAAACGTTCAGCTCGACGTGGCGCTCAACAACATGTCGCCGGGCCTGTGCCTATTCGACGTCCAGCAGCGCGTTGTAATCGCCAACAGCCGCTACGCCGATATGTATGGGCTCTCCGTCGAGCTGCTGCGTGAGGGAACGACCTTGCAACAGATCCTGGAGGCGCGCGCCAAGGCAGGTCTCTACGATGACGATGCCGCCAGACAATGGGCGCGCGACGGCCTCGTCAACGCCCACAAAGAGGCGGCCGACGTCGCTTGCTCAACGCGTCATCGCAGCATTGAGCGAACCGTACGAGATCGATGGCCATCAAGTCATCATCGGCACGAGCGTGGGCATAACCTTGGCCCCATCCGATGGCTTGCTGTCGGAACAACTGATCAGGAACGCGGATTTGGCCCTCTATCGCGCCAAGGGCGACGGGCGCGGCACCTTCCGCTTCTTCGAAGCGGAAATGGACGTCGAGATGCAGGCGCGACGTGCTCTCGAGCAAGATCTGCGCAACGCGTTGTTGGCCGGCGAGCTCGAACTGCACTATCAACCCGTCATCAACATCGCCAGCAGCAAGATCTGCGGCCTGGAGGCCTTGGTACGGTGGCGGCATCCCGAAAAGGGGATGATCTCGCCAGCCTCGTTCATTCCTCTGGCGGAAGAGACGGGATTGATTGTGCCCATTGGTGAATGGGTCATTCGACAAGCCTGCGGCACCGCGGCGCAATGGTCCGCCGCCCTCAGGATCGCGGTCAATCTCTCACCGGCGCAGTTGCGCAACCCGGCGCTGCCGCAGACGTTGGTGAGCGCGCTCGCCGCCTCAGGGTTGGCACCAGACCACCTCGAATTGGAGATTTACCGAAACGGTTCTGCTCAACGACAGTGCGGCGACACTGAGCATACTTTTCCGTTTGCGCGAGCTGGGGGTGCGTATCGCCATGGACGACTTCGGCACCGGCTACTCGTCGCTCAGTCACTTGCAGCGCTTCCCCTTCGACAAAATCAAGATCGACCGCTCATTCATCAACAACATGGCCGCCGACGCGAGCTCGCTCAACATCGTCAGGGCCGTCGTTGCGCTCGCCAGCGGTTTGGGCGTCGCGGCGACCGCTGAAGGTGTGGAGACGCGCGAGCAGCTCGACCTCATACGCTCGGAGGGTTGTACCGAGATGCAGGGCTTCCTGTTGAGTAAGCCCGTCCCGGCACATGAATTGTGGGCGCTGTTTGTGGCGCAAGGGCTCGAGCGGGCCGAGCCCGCGGCGGCCGCCTAAGCGCGAGCACGGCCTCTGGCCAAGACTACAGCACTAGGGTGTGCTCGAGAGGGTGTGCTCGAGCGCGCTCACGCACCCCGTCGGAGCCCGCAACCAGGGTGCGGCCGCGTGGACCAAATTGCCTGCTGGCCCTAAAGGCTTAGCAGCCGTGCCGGGCCAGGCAGCGCCGGAAACGCCAGCCCCCGCCCCAACGAGCCCGGCATTCGCGGTACCAACCGCGACAGTGCCGGTATTGCACGTGCTCCACGACGGGAGACGTTGTGACGAGCGCCCCGGGCGAGGCGACGCCAGCAGCGGAGGCGTCCGGCGACCGCAATGATGCCTGCCAATGCAACCTTCTGCCGCATGACGGAGGTTCTCCCTAGGAACGCTCTTAACTCGGACCGTTTCCGTCCTGCTGCAACGATGCAAGCTCGTCCCCGGTTCCCTCCCGGCGCGCTTTTGGGGCTAGTGTTAGCGCGATCAGCATTCTCCGATCGCACCATAGCTGTTGGCGGCGCCTGTGAGATGATAGGCTGCGGTCGCCGATTGTTGGCTCGCCGCCTTGCGGCGCGAACCATCGTGCGGCCCTGACGTTAAGACGTGGGCGCGCGGCTGTGACTTGCGAGCGTTTAGACGCATCGAGGCTCGAAGAGGACGAAACAGAGGTGTCCTGGCTACCCAAGGAGATGCTGCAAGATCTGGTCGCAACGCATGGCTATTGGAGCGTGGCGCTCATTGTCGGTCTGGAGAGTATGGGAATTCCGCTGCCGGGAGAAACCGTGCTGGTACTGGCTGCAATCTATGCGGCAAGCGACCCTAACCTCAATATTTCCCTGGTGATCGCCGCGGCGGCCATTGGCTCCATTCTCGGTGATAATGCCGGCTATTGGATCGGCCACCGTTACGCCTATGCCGTGGTTCTGCGGTATGGGCGCCACTTGGGCTTATCCGAAGCCCGCATCAAGGTCGGCCAGTACCTGTTTCGTAAGCACGGAGGCAAGGTCGTCTTCTTTGGTCGGTTTATTGCCCTATTGCGGATTTTGGCGGCATTCTTGGCTGGCGTGAACCGCATGCCCTGGCGCGATTTCTTGCTGGCCAATGCCGCAGGGGCCATTTTGTGGGCGGGGGTTTTCGGTATCGGTGCCTATTACTTCGGTAAGCTTCTCTTCGAGCTGCACGCTGTCTTGGCAACCGCCATGTTCGTCGTTGCCCTGGTGATTTTCTTCGGAGCGGGCTACCTCATTTCGCGCTACGAGCATCGATTGATCGAGGTCGCCGAAGAGGCTTTGCCCGGACCATTGCAGACCAGCGCGAAGCTTGGTAGCCGTTGATCTACGGTGACAGTTTTATTTGCGGCGCGTTCTCAGTCGTCGGCAGTGGCGGCCAACAGCGCCTCCACATTGGCGACCAGCTCCTCCTCTCCGGTCGGTTTGGCAAGCGTGGGAACGAAGGCCCACTCCCGCAACACGTCGTGGTTGTCCGAGCCTGTGAAGAACATGAAGGGAACGTCCTGCAAACGGAGCGCAGCGCAGATCGGCGCGCAGTTCGAGTGACCAATCTGCACATCGAGAATGGCGGCAGAAATGCCGCCGTTCAGCGCGGCCTGCAAGGCCGTATCGAGGTCGTGGGCGGTAATCACTTCGGCTCCCGCCTCGCTTAGCGCGTCGGTGACGCCCAACACAATCAGCGGCTCGTCGTCTACAACGAGGATCGAGTATCCCCCAAGCGTGCCCATTGCAGTCCCCATGCTGCCGTCGTGCAAGGGGTTAAAGACAAGCGCTGCGAGAAGAAATGCGGGAAAACCCTGGATTGTCCGTGGCAAGAGTTGGATTGATCGCACGAGGCGCGCGCGCCAGTCCGCCTTGCGCCTTAAAGGCCTCGCAGAACTCTAGTCGGGGTCACACCTCTTTCGATCGACCGTTCTTGTCGCTACCATCGACAGCCCGACCTTTTGCCGGCTTGTCCTTTTGTCGGCGCTCGAGCTCCTGCAACACCTGTTCGCGCTGGCGTGCATGGTCTGCTTCGGCCTGCAGCCATTCCTGGGTGATTTTCTGCCGCGGCCGTGTTTGGTCGAGCCAATGGCGCAGCCGGTTGCGCGAAAGGGCAATGAACCGGGTGCACGCGCGCGGGCAATGGCGTGGCTGCTCGAGCACGATCATGGCGGTCAAAATCGCTCCGCCAAAAACGGTAATGCCCGCCATCAGGCCGACGATAAAGCTTTGAGGTTCCATCCGCCATCCACCCGTGGAGGCCTCAGAGCAGTAAAAGGCAAACCGCGTCATCACCCGTTTGTGGGAGACTACGCGATACGCCTGCGTGCCCGATGTCGCAGGTCATTGCTGCCCCGGCCCCCCGGACCGCCGCCGGTTCGCCTGTGCACAGTCACAGCGTCGCCAAAATCTTTCCGCGATGCCGTCCTAGGCTGCCTGCGTTGTGTGCGTAAGTACCTGTGCGTAAATGCAGTTGTGAGTAGCGTCCCTTAGTACTGCGTCGTGACCGTTGTCGGCTCGGGGGAGAGACCAAACCCGGGCCGACAGCGTGTTTGTTGTTCCGCGCCGACGTCGGTGCGCACGATTGTCCCAGGCGTGACCCACGGCTTATGCCAGGGCCCGGCGGATTGCCCGCGATACAGCAAGCGGACGCACGGCTTCGGGCACGCCAAGGCCGCTCCGCGACCCTGTAGCCGCTCTAGGTTTGACCCCGATGCGCTCACGTAGGCGAAGAAGCGGTTCGCGTCCGCAAAGTCCGCTAAGCAAATTCTGTTGGCGACGTGCATCATTCGGAACAGGGGGGGTGCAATGGCGTTCTCTTGTTAGACGACTTTGCCGCCGCCGCCTCAGATTGATGTTTGAGTTCCGAAACCGACAGATTAACCAGAGACCGACCGTGTCACCCATTCAGGCTCGAGTTTACACGCACGTTCCTCGCCGTGATGTCCTGCAGGGTTCCTCCCGGCAGCATGCAAGGGACTCCGGCTTCTTACTTTTGATGGTGGCAGGCTATTTGCTGGCGCTCGGAGGAGGCATCGTACTGCTCGGCGTTCTGACGCCCGTATCGCATCCAACCATGGTTGCGAACAGCGAACCTCCAAACCAGCTAAAGCCCTGAGTCGTAGCCAGCTTTTTGGTGCCGAGGGGAAGTCAGCGAGGGTCGTCCGAGGGCGCGCTGAGGTCTGGTGCAGCTAACGGGCTTCGATTGGATTTTCTGCGCTCGCGCCCCGTATGGCCGTTGCACGTAAGGCATGCCTCGGGTTCGACTGAGCTGCCTATTCCGCGCTCCCCAGCGATGGGACGACGGTTCCGATAAGTTCCCGCATAGCACGATCTTGAGCTCGTTGGCCGTGACCTCGATCCAATCGTCGTTTTCGGCGCGCGGACGCGCAGCCCCCAACGCAAGGCCTCTCATTGCAGGCAGGCTAATGCGCTGACGTGAAATCCTCTGGCGTGCGGCGGAACCTGACGCGGCTGAGTTCGGCTTGATGCCGTGCACCGATGCCGTCATCTTCGAGCCCGTAGGGCACACGACGCAGGCGAGGTTCTGCCGCAGGGAAGGGCGGATGCAACCCCGCTACGGTCCAGGAGACCGGAGCCGCGCCCCAGGTTCACGCGCCGATCCTCGACGCGCGTGAATGGGTGCCTTCGCCTGGTCCGAAAGACTGAGCGTGGCGATGAAATCGATTGGCAGATGCAACATGGCTGGTGCGAAGCGGGCATCCGACAAGTCCGATGCCATTCTCAAAATCTATTGCGCCCGCGCCTTGCGCGACTTCGGTGACGGTTTCGTGGCCGTGCTGTTGCCTGTGTATCTGACCTCGCTCGGATTCTCGCCGCTTCAGGTGGGCATCATCGCCACCCTCGCTCTGTTCGGTTCCGCACTTCTCAACCTCGTCATCGGACTGGTCGGCTCGCGCTATGAGCATCGGCGGCTGCTTCTGGCGGCCGCCAATCTGATGGCCGCCACGGGGGTCGCCTTTGCCCTGGTCAACGATTTCGCCCTCCTCGCCGTCGTCGCCTTCGCCGGAACCGTCAACCCATCGGCGGGTAGCGTCAGCGTGTTCGTTCCACTCGAGCACGCGGTGCTAAGCCGCGAAGTGATCGACAACGAACGCACGCAGATGTTCGCGCGCTACAGCTTGATTGGGGCCATGGCGGGTGCTTGCGGTGCCCTTGCTGCCGCAGCGCCGGACTTTCTTGCTGTGATTGGTCTCGGCCAGCTCGATGGCATCAAGGCTATGTTCGTCTTTTATGCGGGGCTTGGCATGATCGGTGGCTGGGTCTACTCGCGTATCCCAGCTCGGCCGCCGCCAGCCGACGGTGACGCGCCGGCGGTCCTCGGGCCGTCGCGACACATCGTTTACAGACTTGCAGTTTTGTTCTGCCTTGATGCTTTTGCGGGCGGCTTCCTGGTGCAGTCGCTCCTGGCCTTGTGGATGTTCGAGCGTTTCGACCTGTCATTGTCTGCGGCTGGGCTGTTTTTCTTTTGGTCGGGCGTTCTCGCTGCCTTTTCCTTCCCTGTCGCGGCCTGGCTCTCGCGCCGCATCGGCCTCGTCAACACGATGGTGTTCACGCACATCCCATCGAGCCTGTGCTTGATGATAGCCGCTATCGCCCCGAACTTATCAGTCGCGCTCGCCTTGCTGCTCCTTCGCGCCGCCCTCTCGCAAATGGATGTACCGACCCGCTCGTCCTATGTCATAGCGGTCGTGACGGAGGCCGAGCGCGCCGCGGCCGCGAGTTTCACGTCCCTACCACGCAGTTTGGCTGCGGCGGTCAGTCCGGCACTGGCCGGCGCACTTTTCGCGGCGTCGTTTCGCGCTTTGCCACTCATCATCTGTGGCGTTCTCAAGATCGTCTACGACGTACTGCTGTTGCTCCAGTTCCGGCACTTGAAGCCGCCGGAGGAACGAGATCATCGATAACACCGGCAGTGAGCCCGAGAGCCGATGATGCGCGTGCCTTGGGTCAATGCCTGTCACTAGGACTTGGTCGTGCTCAACACAACTGAGGGCGTCGCCGGGGTTGCGGGGCGCCTGGCTCGGGGCCGCGTGCGAGCCCTGCCGCCGTTTGCCCGGCGCTCGTGCGCCCTCCTACGGCTCGCTATGCTTCCTTGGGTCGTATCAACAAGGTGAAGCTAACGAATCGGCGTATAAGCCGTGGCACAGAGCCGAAGGGTTCTGACAATAAAGAGCTCGGTACTTCGCCCTTCGAGGACCGGGCCAATCTCCACCTTGAGGCCTCCGCTCCGTTCCGAGCGGAGGCCTTTTGGCTCTTATGGCGAGCTCTACAGGGCATCGCGGCCCCGCGGGGGAGCCCGCTTCACCCTCACCCAATTTGGCCCAACGGTTGCCAAGCAGGCCTGAGGTGGAGGGCTCGAAGAACTCGAAAGGGCCAGCCGGGCAAGCACCATCGTTCACCGCAGCAACCGGTCCAGGCGCCTTGGCCAAAGGGCCGCCGAGGACGCCGGTCGCCCGAGCAGGTGTTCTTACGCCGATCCGTTTCTCTGCCGCATGGTGGTTGACGCCAACGAGGACGCCGGCGAGGCCGCCCCGCGCTGTCGGTTAGGAAAAAAAACCGATCTGACACGGCTGCGAAGGCGGCGAATACCAGCCCACGGCTTCGGCTGGTTGACCGCTCGGGGAGAAATTCTGCGCGCCCGGCACCCCCCTGGGACGGCCGGTGCTTGGTCGGCGGCCGCAGGCGCCTCCGGTTGGGGTTGCGGGGGGATCCGCATGGCCTCGATCCCTCACACTTGAAGAGCAAAGAGGTGAGGGGTCGGGCGCAGCTGCCCAAGTGTTGGGCACGCTGCTGGCTGCGGGGGCACATCTTTGCAATGGCGAGTCGAGAATGCCCAGATTATTTTCTCCCCTGTGCAGTTGCCCAAAATTTGCACCATCGCCGCGAAGCCGGGGGATGGGGTTGAAGATCATTTTTGACGAAATGAACGGTCACGGCGGGGGGGTCCGCGAGCCCTATCGCTTCGTGCAGGAGTGGCTTGGCGGCCAAAAGCCCGAGGACCTCGCGCGCAAGCGCACTGAGGCGGAAGCCCTCTTCCGCCGCACGGGTATTACTTTTGCCGTCTATGGGGATGAGGCCGCCAGCGAGCGTCTCATTCCCTTTGACATCATTCCGCGTATTCTAAGTGCAAGCGAGTGGCGGCGGCTTGCCAGCGGCATCGAGCAGCGGGTGCGCGCGCTTAATGCGTTCATGCACGACATTTACCACCGGCAGGAGATCATTCGAGCCGGCCGCATTCCAGCCGACCTTATTATTCAAAACGCAGCATTCTTGCCGGAGATGATGTGCGTCGAGCCCGCACGCGGTGTTTACGCGCACGTAATCGGCATCGACATCGTACGCACCGGCGAGAACGACTTTTTCGTGCTCGAGGACAATACCCGCACCCCCTCCGGCGTCTCCTACATGTTGGAGAACCGCGAGGCGATGATGCATATGTTCCCTGATCTGTTCGCCCGCAATCGCGTTGCGGCAGTTGAGGACTACCCGGACAATCTGCGCCTCACGCTGGAAAGCGTTGCCCCGTCCTATCTGGATCGCGAGCCAACCGTGGCCGTGCTAACGCCGGGCATTCACAACAGCGCCTACTTCGAACATTCTTTCCTTGCCGACCAGATGGGCGTCGAACTGGTTGAGGGCCAGGACCTCGTGGTGATCGACGGCAGCCTGCAGATGAAGACCACACAGGGACTGAAACAGGTCGACGTGGTCTACCGCCGGATCGACGACACCTTTCTCGATCCACTCGTCTTTCGCCGCGATTCTCTACTCGGCGTACCGGGAATTTTCGATCTCTACCGGGCCGGTCGCCTCACCATCGTCAATGCGCCGGGCACCGGCATCGCCGACGACAAATCGATCTATTGCCATATGCCGGAGATCGTCGAGTTCTACACCGGCCGACCACCCATCCTCAAAAACGTACCAACCTGGTCCTGCCGCAGGCCGGACGACCTCGCCTACGTACTCGATCATCTGTCCGAGCTGGTCGTCAAGCAAGTGCACGGCTCGGGTGGCTACGGCATGCTGGTCGGCCCCGCCGCCAGCACCGACGAGATCGAAATGTTTCGGATGCTCGTGAAGGCCCGACCCGAACGTTACATCGCACAACCAACGCTGGCGCTCTCCACTTGTCCGACCCTGGTCGAAGCAGGCATTGCCGAGCGCCACCTCGATTTGCGTCCCTTTGTGCTGGTCGGCGACCGTGTGCGGTTGACGCCTGGCGGGTTGACGCGCGTTGCCTTGCGCGAAGGGTCCCTGGTGGTTAACTCGAGCCAAGGCGGCGGCACCAAGGACACTTGGATCCTGCAGGAATAGCGCTGTGCCCGAAGTCCACACACCAACACCCCACTGGCCTGCTGTGCCCCTAGGCAAGGCAGGTCGCTCGCGCGCGGGGCTTGCGGAGGGCCAGGCCGTGACAGCCCGGTGCAGCCGGGCACAGGAGTAGACGCGTATGCTAGGCCGGACGGCCAACGACCTCTTCTGGATGTCGCGCTATATCGAGCGTGCTGAGAATATGGCGCGCCTGCTGGAGGTCGGCTACCGCATTGCGCTCCTGCCTGGGGAGAGTCACGGCCACGACGAGGAATGGCGCTCGACCCTGCGCAGCGCCGGTTGCGAACAAGGCTATCTCAACAAGTACGGCAGCTATGACACTGGCAACGTCGTCAACTTTATGCTGTTCGATACTGAGAACCCCTCAAGTGTTTATGCCTGTCTTGCCGCAGCGCGGCGTAATGCGCGCGCGCAGCGCACGGCGCTAACGCGCGAGATGTGGGAGAGCCTCAATGGCGCTTGGATCACGTTTTCGGCAATCGACGTGAAACGCCTCGCCTCTGACAAGCTGCCGCCTTTGTTCGATTGGATCAAGGAACGCTCGGCCCTCTTCCGCGGCGCTCTGCTTAATACGATCCTCAGAAACGACACCTTCTACTTCAATCAGCTTGGCACTTTTCTGGAGCGCGCCGACAACACGGCGCGCATTCTGGACGTGAAGTACTACGTGCTTCTGCCGCACAACGAGCTTGTCGGCGGCGAAATCGACAGCGTGCAGTGGGCGGCCATCTTACGCTCGGTTTCCGCGCATCGGAGCTACCGCTGGGTGTACAAGGATAGTTACAAGCCGTGGCGTGTTGCACATTATTTGATCCTGAATCGACAGATGCCGCGGTCGCTGCGCTCTTGCTATGAGGAAATCATGCAGGCGTTGGTCGACCTCGGTCATTATTACGGCAGCTATGACGGTCCACAGGAGCTTGCCGGCGAAACTTTGCGGCAGCTCGCCGACGGGGACATGAACGCGATCTTCCAGTCGGGCCTGCACGAGTTTCTTGCTGACTTCATCGCCCGCAACAATCGGCTCGGCTGCGAAATCTCCGCGGCTTATCACTTCCCGGATAAGATGGGGCCATGCTGATCAGCGTCCGTCACATAACGCGCTACAGCTACGCCGAGCCGGTTGCCTATAGCGTGCAGAGCTTGCGGCTCACGCCGGCTGCCTACAAGGGGCATCGGCCAACCGCTTGGAACGTGCGCGTCGCTGGCTGCGATAAGCCATTGCAGTTCCAAGACGGCTTCGGCAATACGGTCCACCTCGCCGCAATCAGCGGTTCGCACAAGGAGGTGGTCATCGAAGCCGTGGGCAGTGTCGAGACGGAGAATTGCAACGGGATCGTGAGCGGCCTCGCCAACTCCGTTCCGCCGCGCATTTATTTGCGCGAGACAGCACAGACAAGGCCCGACACCGCAATTCGCGATCTTGCCCGCTCCGTGCATAGCAAGGACCAGCTTAGCCGTCTGCATGAGCTGGTAGGCGCTGTCCGCGATCGCATCGAGTATGTGCCCGGAATTACAGATGCGCATACCGGTGCAGCCGAGGCCCTCGCCGATGGCAAAGGCGTATGCCAGGATCACGCGCACATTTTTATTGCCGCCGCTCGCACCGTTGGCATACCCGCGCGTTACATCACGGGGTATCTCGTGTTGCAGGACGCAACGCACGCGGATGCGCACCACGCCTGGGCCGAGGCGTGGGTTGAAGGGCTGGGTTGGGTGGGTTTCGACGTGACAAACCGGATCTGTCCCACGCAACGCTATGTGCGGCTTGCTGCCGGACTGGATGCGAGCTATGCGGCCCCGGTCACGGGCCTTCGCCGTGGCGGTGCCGTAGAGGCCCTGGAAGTCTCCGTCGAGGTCCAACAGGCCAACGCACAGCAGTAAGGCAGATGGACGGGAGAAGATATGACCTATTGCGTGGCACTGCGTCTCGACCGCGGTTTGGTGTTCGCTGCTGACACGCGTACTAGCGCTGGCAACGATAACGTCGGGCACTATCGCAAATTGCATTATTGGCGCCGGATCGGCGATCGCGTGATCATTATGGCGGCGGCCGGCAACCTGGCGATCACGCAATCCGTGATCTCCCTTGTGAACGAGCAGCTCGATGAGCTTTCGGGCGCAAGCGAGAGTCTCTTCACGGTACCCTCGCTCTATCGTGCCGCGCGCCTGGTCGGCTCTGCTCTGCGCGAGGTGCGTCAGCTCGATGGGCCGTCGCTGGAGGCCGCCGCGGCGGGCTTCAACGCCTCATTCCTGCTTGGCGGTCAGATCGGCTCAGAATCACCGCGACTATTCCACATCTATCCGGAGGGCAACTTCATCGAGGCGACCAACGATACGCCTTACTTCCAGATTGGTGAGCACAAGTACGGCAAGCCGATTATCGATCGTGTGGCGCAGCCAAATATGCGCCTTGGCGAGGCCGCCAAACTTGTCCTCTTATCGTTTGACTCGACGCTACGTTCGAACTTGTCGGTTGGCTTGCCCATCGACTTAGTTATTTACGAACGCGACAGCCTCGACCTGCGACGAGAAAAGCGCATCGCCGAGGAGGACGAATATTTTCGCAAGTTGTCCTCGGCTTGGTCCGAGGCCCTGCGCTCCGCCTTTGCCAAAATCGAGGAGTTCAAGCTGTGAGAAGGCTAGCAGTCCAATCAGTCATGGTCCGAGGTCCCGACTCCCTCGCGCGTCGGCGGCGGTGATTTGGACCGGGTGTCTCCACCGCGGGACATCGTCGCACCCATCCGCTGGGCAGCTGATATCCCCTCGATCT